>ENA-OPTB01001678-OPTB01001678.1-human-gut-metagenome-genome-assembly--contig:-NODE-1678-length-16207-cov-3.776436_pt1 | contig 16207 bp, 10 predicted proteins | sample MGYA00241810_ERZ501911 | MGnify/ENA primary metagenome ERZ501911 (study PRJEB25962, sample SAMEA2042304) | human gut metagenome | biome: human gut; feature: human-associated habitat; material: faeces... | reverse complement strand
CAGGATCAGACCCAGGGCGCCGCCGCCGAACAGCTCCGGCAGGGAGAAATTCACGGCGGAACCGTTATAGAGATAGTACACCGCTTCCCGGTCCGCCGTGGGTATGGTGAGAATGGCGTAGGTGTAAGCGCCCAGCAGCATGAAGCCCGCCTGTCCCAGAGAAAACAGGCCGGTGAAGCCGTTGAGCAGGTTCATGGACACCGCCACCAGCGCGTATACCGCGCCCTTTTTCAGAACGGTGAACAGCATCCCCGTGGGCTTCATGGTGTTTTCCAGCAGGATGACCAGCGCCAACAGTGCCAGCGCGCAGAGCAGGGCGATCACCGTGCCCCGTTTGCTTTTCTTTTCGTTCAGCACAGTCGATCCCCCCTTACACTTTGTCCGTGACCTTTTCGCCGAACAGACCCGTGGGCTTCACGCAAAGCACCACGATCAGGATGGCGAAGGTAAAGGCGTCGGAAAAGACGCTCCAATCAGAGCCCTTGATGACGCTCTCGCAGATACCGATGAGAAACGCCCCCACCACGGCGCCGGGAATGGAGCCAATACCGCCGAATACCGCCGCTACGAAGGCCCGCAGTCCCGGCAGGGAGCCGGACAGGGGGACGATGGACTGGTAGTTGGTGAAGTACAGCAGGGAGCCGATGGCCGCCAGCAGAGAGCCGATGATAAAGGTCACGGAGATCACGCTGTTGATCCGGATGCCCATCAGCTGCGCGGTTTCAAAATCCCGGGACACGGCCCGCATGGCCATGCCGATCCGGGTGTGGTTGATGAGCTGGGTCAGGGCCGCCACCAGAAGCACCACCAGCACCGGCGTGACCACCGTCACATACTTGGTGGATACCCCCGCAATGGTCAGCTGGTTGGACAGACCGGGCAGAGCGGGGTACATCTGGGGCAGGCCGCCGGTGACGTAGGTCGCCAGATTTTGCAGCAGATAGCTGACACCGATGGCGGAGATCATCACCGACATCCGGGGGGCTGTCCGCAGAGGCTTGTAGGCCGCCCGCTCGATGATGAAGCCCAGCAGCACAGTCAGAATGATCATCAGGGGAATGGCCGCGGCCAGCGGCAGGCTGGCGCTGAGGTAGACCATCATCAGACCGGCTACCATGAATACATCGCCATGAGCGAAGTTGATCAGCCGCAGAATGCCGTAGACCATGGTATAGCCGATGGCGATGAGGGCGTACTGCCCGCCCAGCGATATGCCGGAGAGCAGAATGGAGATGCCGTATTGCACGGGGAACCCTCCCTTTTCTTTCAAGTTTTACGCGGAAGGCACACGGCGGAGCCGTCTTGAAAAAAGCCGCGGAGCGGCTGCTTTCGGGGCGGTCCCGGCCTGGGGGTGCTTTCACGCGAACCGTCTGTAAACGGTAAGACCGCCTGGCGGGGGAGTCCCCGCCAGGCAGGTCGGCAGGATCGGATCAACCGGCTTTCTGCATCGTTTCCAGAGCCCAGGCGTTGTTGGCGGTATCGGCCACCTTGATGTAGGCAGTGTCGCGGATAGCGTCGCCGATGTCGTCAAAGGCGATGTCGCCGGTGACGCCGGTGTAGGTCACACCGGGCAGTGCGGCCTTTACAGCGGCGGGATCGGTGGAGCCGGCGGCCTTCAGGGCCTCCAGCGCCACATAGTAGGCGTCATAGCCCATGGCGGTGACGGCTGCGATGGTGTCATTGCCGCCGTTGTTGGTCATGGCGGTGGCGTCCTCGTTCAGCCAGGCCTTGATGCCCTCGTCGAATTCGGGAGAGCCGCCCTCCTGATAGAAGGTGGAGACATACAGCTTTACGTCAGAGCCGGAAGCGGCTTCCAGAACCATGTTGCTGTCCAAGGTATCGGAGCCCAGAATGGGGATCTCCAGACCCATGGAAGCGGCCAGCTTCACGATCTGAGTGGAGTAGGAGATGGACACGGGGCAGAAGATGACTTCCGCACCGGAGGAGACAGCCTTCGACAGGTAGGTGCTGAAGTCGGAGGTGTTGGTGGGGAAGGAGTCGGTGATGACCTCGCCGTCAAAGGCGTCGGTGAAGTACTTGATCAGGCCCTGATCGTACTCGTTGCCCAGCTCGCCCAGGCAATAGGCCTTCTTAGCGGAGAACTTCTCCTGCGCGAAGTTGGCCAGAACGGTGCCCTGGAAGGGGTCCAGGAAGCAGATGCGGAAATAGTAGTCATTGCCCGCAGTGACGCCGGGGTTGGTGCAGGTCACGCCGATGGCGGCCAGACCCGCTTCACCGAAGATGGGGCCGCCGGCCATGGCGCAGCTGGAGCCGTAAGTACCCAGCACCAGAGAAACATCCTTGCTCACCAGCTCGGAAGCGGCGGTAGGAGCCTTGGCGGAATCGGAGCCGTTATCGGCATAGACCAGCTCTACCTTGTAGGTCTCGCCGCCGATGTCCACGGTGGGGGTCATGTGGTTGGCGTACTGCATACCCAGCATCTCCTGCTTGCCGCCGGCGCCGGAGTCGCCGGTAGCAGGCTCAAATACGCCGATCTTTACGACTTTTTCACCGGAAGCGGCGTCAGAACTGCTCTGGCTGTCGCTGCTGGCATCGCTGGAGCTGTCAGCGCCGCAGGCCGCCAGACTCATGGACATAGCCAGCGCCAGCATGATGGAAACAAACTTCTTCATTCAATTCATCCTCCTTGCGAGATTCGGACTGCTCAAAGCGTCCGCCTCTTGTAGATGAATGTATTTAATACAGATACAATACCGCTCGCAGGAGAAAATCCGCACAAAATTTTTCCTGCGGTTTTCGCAGGCTTTTCACCAAATGACCATACAGTGTAATCAAATGTGTTTGATGCACGGACAAATTGACTGATTTCAGAAAATGCAGCTTTTTTCACTGTCCGTCAGAACCGGACATTGCTTCTGGTGATTTTGACCAAAAAATTTTTGGTTTCTTGGACGAAACGTGAAAGCAAAGGGCGGCCAGCACTTTGCGGACAGTGTTTTTGACCATGAAAAAGGGGCGGCAGATGCCGCCCCTTGCGTTTGAGATCGTTTGCGTGTCTGAAACCCCGCGATATGGAAACGGTAAGTGCCCTTGCATCTGCCGCCTGCGAAGCAGACGATTCATTTATACCGTGATTGTCAAAGCCTTGATATAAGAAACAGGTAGGTTATCCGAAAAAGATAACCCACCTGTTTCTTGCTTTTATTAATTTTTAGAAAGCGTAGTATTCATCCATATGTCTCCGGTAGTGCACACGCAAGTATTGCAATCTGCACTCTGAACTGCAGCAGACAAACCGGCTCTAATTCTCTCGAACCTTTAGCAGGCCATTTGCTGCTCAAATTTGAATCGTTAAATCTCCTTGAAATGTATAATGAGCATTAGATTTGCCAGCAGCACATAGTGCGGCAATCTGTGTATTCATGTCCTCATTATAATTTTTTTCATCCACGCTGACTACTAAAATTTGAGGCTTCAGAATTTTTTGAACATACTCCGAAAAATAGCGAGAGTTAATGCCATGGTGAGATAATTTTTGGAGGTGGGGGGTTATAATATGTCCACACAATGCTGCGCGGAGAGTCTCATCTGTACTGTCTCCTGCAAACAGGGCTAAATCTTCTTCATTTCTTTTAAGTAGCCAAATGCTACTGTCTTCATTACAAGTTTGCTTATGAATATCTAACGCCCATTTCATTGATTCTTCAGTCAGATTTTGATCACACAGTGCCATTGCATATACTACGGAACGCATGGTACTGTTTTTCAGCGGATACAGGCATTCCAGCATATAATCCCCAAAGCGAAACATCCTCTCAGCACATTCTATTGATGGAAGCAGCTTTGCGCCAGAGTGCTCCAAATACTGGAAAAATTTGTGGTATTCTCGATAGTATTCCTGAGTCCCAAACACCGGATACACATAATCAGCAAATTGAAGATCTCCACAAGGAGCAACTGCCTCTCGTACAGCAATTTTATCAACTAAGTGGACAAAGCCGCCAAAATGATCCTGATGCAAATGCGTCAGAATTAACAAGTCAATAGTATTAATACCACGTCCAGTCAGAAATTCTAAAAGCGGACGTCTCCCTTTATAAAATTTCCCGCCACCATCAATCACTACACAGCGAGAACCATCTGGCGTATCCAAAAGCAGTACTGTACAGTCTGCTCGCCCAACATCAAGAATATGAAGTTCACTCATATGGTCAGCATCACCTTATCACCTTCGCAATATGCATTATGGTTTGCGGCAGCGCACTTCCAAAAGCTTGCCATCTGCACAGTTCGTCAGTATCATGCGCACCTCCATGCCTTGACATTCATGTCTCCAGATTTCTTTTCTTGCGGGTATTCTACCAGAGCATTCTTAGAAAGGCAACGCTTTTTCCTTTTCAATCGCTGTTGCTCAGGCGCCAACATGGAAAAAATCTGCCTCCGGCAAGCCAGCACTGTTCATGCCGCAGGCATGTGAATTCACGCAAAGAAAACACGCAAAAACTACAAAAAGTACGCAAAAATGTGCGTGCAAGCGTTTGACACAAGAAAATTGTATAAAAATTGTTAGAATTATGAATTGACGCTCTAAATGAAGGAGGACTATTATAAAAACATACAGTTGCAATACGCAACTTACTCCGATATCCGATGAATGTACTCTTATCGGAGCAAAACAACCAGACATACTGCAAAGGAGGATGTTTAATGAAAAGGTTCCCCGCAAAGGTCGTGTCACTGGTTTTAGCTTTGGCAATGTCACTGTCCCTGTTGACCGTAAGCACCGTCGCCGAAGAAAATGGATGGTGGACTGAGGAAATATGGGACGCAGAGACGTTGATATCTTTGGGGGCCAAGCCGCCCCTGTTCAACAAAAAAACAGGCTACTATGAAATTGAAACGCCAGAACAATTGCTGTATTTGTCTGGCAATTGGAAATCTACTGATACCAATGGTGATGGTCAACCGGATGCCCCGCGTAATGGACATTACGTATTGACAGCAGATTTAGACATGGGGCCACTGATGAAGAAAATCGGAAAAACGATCACAGAGGCATCCGGTAAAGAAACAGATGGCTATATGTTGCCGCTCTCTGCCAATAAGAAGGAAAATGCGGATAAGACAGACGGTTGGTTTATGGGTACGATCGATGGCCAGTATCATACGATCTCTAATCTACGCATCTGCCGTCAAAACGGAAAATATACTGGTCTGGTAGGATATCTGGGCAACGAAACTCTTACCACACCGACGATTCGGAACTTGGGCCTGATTAACCTGAAGATGGAAGGCAAAAAGTCCTGTGGTGCTTTTGCAGGTGTTTGCTTTGGCACTGTGGAGAATTGCTTTGCAACTGGTACCATCAAGGCAAAGGAAGCTGTCGGTGGCTTAGTTGGAAAGTGCGAGGGTGAGTTGCGCAACTGTGTATCCTACATGAAGGTAAAGGGCAAGTCGTTAGTAGGTGGTTTAGTTGGAAACATATTAGGTGGTGCAGTAGAAAATTGCTATGTTGGAGGCTCTGTCACGGTGAGTGGAGGCAAAGCCTCTGCCGGCGGTGTTGCCGGTACATTCGCAGTAGCCACTTATCTCAGAAACGTGGCTTCCGTCATTCGTGAGGTCAGTGGAGATGAGGGCGCATCTGATATTGATCGACTGGTTGGCACACTGGAGAGTGAGAGCGGCACCAACATCACCAACAACTATATCTGGGAGGGTGCAATCCTGAATGGCAATGCACCCGTAGAGCATCCTAACCGCTCCATTGCTCAGGCGGTCTCTACTGAGACTTTGATGAGTAGGTCTCTGTACGAAAAAAATCTGGGCTGGGAGTTTAATAAGATTTGGAGCTGGGTTGGTACTTCTGCTCAAGGATATCCTATGTTGACAGGTTTTGTGAAGGCGGGGAAGGCGCCAGATCTGCTTGAAGAAATTCTGACAGATTTGACGATAAAGCAGCCTGTGCTACTGATCGATGACCCTGTAGTGAACTGGGTTGCTAAGGGAGAACAGGCTACAATCCATGCTCGGCTGTCACTTCCCGAAGGCACAAAGGTCGACAGTATAAAAGTCTTTTACGGTGAAAATAGTGACGGAAAAACTTTTAAAGACTTTGTCGAGATGACTGTTAACAAGGATAGCTATCAGGCTGTCTTACCACTGAAAAATCCCGGCAGCTACCATTACTTTGTGTCTGCTAATGTGGATGGACAGATAATCACTGTTCCTGCCGATATTTCCGCATCTTTGCCGCTGCAACTTGATGACGGTGTTGTGGACGCAACTCCAAGAGAGGTCCTTTGCCAGTTGGGTGAAACATATCAGGAAGTAGGTTTTAACTGGATCACGGATCCCGCAGTGAAGGATTCAAAGGTTTGGTACAGAGGCAAGGGAGACAGTACTTGGAACGTTACTGATGGAGAGAGTGTGCGCCATTATCTAACTGAAGGCTGGGAAGAAATCCAGAGTCATTGGGCAACGATAACTGGTTTGGCTGCGGAAACCACCTACGAGTATGCGGTCGGCGGCATTTATGATGGTAAAGAGGTTCGAGGGGACATCCATACATTCACTACACTCCCTGCCTCAGGCGCATTTACTTTCATGCAGTACGGTGACCTCCAAGCAGAAAAACCAGAAGGCTATGATCCCTTCCTGAATACCATGGAACAGTTTGTGAATACGCTACCGGTACAACCAGATTTCCTGCTGAATACCGGCGACATTGTGGATGCTGGATATAAGAGTACACAATGGGCAAGCTTCTTCGACGTTGCTGAAACTTATATGGCTGACCGGCTAAATATTTTGCTGCCCGGCAACCATGAAAATACCGGTGATCTGCTCTACAAACAGTATGGCGCGCGAACGAGCCTGCCAAATGAACTGGAATACGGTCCGCTGGAGGGAACCGGTTGGTGTGTTGTTGGCGATGCATGCTTTGTCTTTGTCAACGCAGATCCGTACTCCGGTCAGGTGGGGGCAGATGTTGAAGCAGACCGAGCAAGATTCTTTACCGAGCAAACCGCGTGGGCTAAGACTGTTTATGAGAAAGCGGACAAAACCTGGCGGATTATGGCATCTCATGTGGGTACATATATTGTAAATTTCAACGATCCATCTGACTATCCCTATATCCCCGAGATGTGCGATGAACTGCAAGTGGATCTGTATTTGAACGGTCATGACCACGAGTATATCCGTACCACAACCAAGGATAACGTAATCTGCCCCATAGGCAGCGGCACAACCTATATGACCTGTTCTTCTTTGGGTGAAAAGCTGGACGCGTTTGAGCCGGGAACAGCCGGTGGTAAGTATGCGGTGGTTCATAAAGACGGCGCTGACAATTCTCAGCAGATTTTCAGCATGGTAACAGTGGATGGAAACGGCATCCACGCTACTGCATATCAACGTGGTGTCGAGGAAGATTGGTCCAAGTTTGATATTATTGATCATTATGATATCACTACTAGTCTGACCAAGGGTAGTCAGGCACCCACCGAAGTCACGGAGCCTGCTGGCCCTGAAATAACCGTGTTGCCCACTTATACTGTTCAGCCCGGCGACTGCTTATATCGCATTGCAAAGATGCTCTATGGCAACGGTGAAAAATGGAACGATCTGTATGAAGCGAATCGGAATATCATCAGCGACCCTGCATGTATCTACATAGGCCAAGTGCTGAGAATTCCAGCGAAATAAATTTCAGAGTGCACCCATTATAAATAACACTTAGTGAACCTCACCACCCAAGCGTAAACGCTATCAAACCACCGCAGATAGGACGAACAAAGTAAGTCCTATCTGCGGTGGTCGCATTGTAACTGTTATTGCTGACGGCCTTTGTCGGCCAGGGGGTGCAGATATTTTCTTGGACTTAAATTGTATGTACAAAAATAAGCGGCTCTGCAAGCAGAATTGAGGGCCAGTTCAGTATAAAGGATTGATTGAATTCCGTAATGGCTTTTTCTTTTGCCCCGCAATTAGCTTTTCTTGCCGGGCCCTTGGGGGCTATTTCAGCCGGACGCCAATACTTGAGGCAGGAATCCGTTTTCCCCACGCGTCTGGCGGCCGTAAAGCGGTCACGCAGCTCGGAAGCCTTAATGAAATAGGCCCGCATTCCATGCTGGCAGCAGGCATTTGGCTAAGCGGATCGCACCGCACAGTGTCAGATTCGAGTTCTGCGCTCTCCGCCATATGGGTCAGTGCGCGTAGTTGGCGATCGCAGCGGTCTGTAAAACCGTGACATCTGAAACATCGTTGGTTCAATTCCAACCTAACCCACCAGAAGAGGGACACCCTGAGAAGGGTGCCCCTTTTGCTTTTTAGGATGAAATGCTACAATGGTCGGAAAAATATAAAAGAGCTTGACGCACCTCGATAAAAAGAAAAGCGGAGCCAGGTTTTCCCTAGCTCCGCCTGATTATGTGGCTTTCAAAAATATTACAGAATTCTTGCAATCTCAAGCGCTTCGCCGATGGCTGCGATGACACCCCCGTTCGTTTTTAGGGCAGGTAGTACAAATACTAGATAGCTCAGCAACATCCAACATCTGCATAGTTGCAATCCGGGGTGTGGTATCCTTTATCCCAGCGTTGTCCAGAAATCGCGCACCTTGTTGATATTATAGTAAATGTCTTCAGTGCTCACATGGCTCAGGTTCCAGTCCTCCAGAGGCACTGAGCCCTCTGCCGGTTCAATATCATCGCGGATAGGCCAACCGCCCAGGGTGTTGAATGGATCATTGCCGCTGGTATCACCATCCGTACCGCCCATCATAAAGCGGATTAGGAGCTTTGCTGCATTGGGATGCTGGCAGTTGTTGACAACATATAGGCTGTTGATTTGCGGAATACCAACAGTAGGTTCCAGATTGATAGGAACCAAGCACCAATTATTATCTTTATTTTTGCGGAGTTTTGTGGAAGAAGCAAAGCCAATGGGCGGAGTGGACTGTCCACGAGTACCAACGCCTTCGGCAACATCATCGGAAGAAGACGTAAAAATCGGCTCGTTCTCGTACAGACGCTTCAAAAATTCATAACCGGCATTCTCACAGCCCTCAGAAAGGACTAGGTCCTCGCCAGTTAAATCCTTATATGCATCCTCCAGCATGGCAGGAGTATCCCCCACACAGAAACCTGTTGCCCAAGATGCCCAAGCAAGGTCATTCAAAATGTTTTGCATCATTACGCGGCCTTTCCACTCGGGCTGTGTGACTTCCCAGATGTTGGTGACAGGGGGCTTATCAGGATATGCATCGCCATTGTAAAACAACTGTGTCATCTCAATATAGAGAGGCGTGCTGGTCTGCTTGTAAATATCGTCTACATGGGACAGAATATCTTCCGGCCGATAGTTATAGAAAATGTTCGACTCTACGTATTCAGCGTAGATAGATCCGTCTTGATCTTTATAGTGAACCACATCCGCCACATACCGACCGGCCTCATACTCGCGAGTTACCTTTTCCAGAAGTTCGCTACCGCTGATATCGAAAGCGGTGCAGACAACACCGGGATACTTAGCGTTAAAGGCGTTAGCCACCTTGCCGCAGCGAGAAGAAATAGAATACAGTGTAACACTGCCTTCCTGCTTGGCCAACTCATACAGTTCCTCTTCTGTTTCATCGGTATTAAAGATACCAGAGGACTTTTCCCACTCCGTCAGCTCCGCCTCAGCGCCTTCCGTCTGGGGTGCATCTTTCTGCTCAGTGGAAGATTCTTTTGAGCCACCACATGCGGTCGTCAGCAGAAGCATTGCTGCCATCAAGCCGCAAATTGAACGTTTTTTCATTGTCATCATGCAAGAGACCCTCCTTTTAATATTAATGCATCTGGCTGGGTGCACACCCTATGCATTATTTATAACGCATATAGGAACTAAATTCTATTGATAAACAGAACAAAGAACAAAGTTTCATTTTGCACATTATTCCGAAATTGAAGTTGATAGTTGATTTTTGTTCCGTCACAATGTACAACTATACCAGAAACAGAAGAATGGGGGCACATCCATGGAAAAAAATCCGTATGAAATCATTCGCACTAATTATCCTAGTTATTCCAAAGTCTTTCGTGTGATTGCAGACTATATTCTGAATCATTCGGACGAAGTGCTGAAAACGAATATCCATAAACTGGGCCGAGATCTCGATATTGCGGAATCCAGTATCGTTCGGTTCTGTAAGGCTCTTGGATATTCAGGCTTCAGCGAGTTAAAAATCATGTTGGCAAAATATGGCCGTCAAAGTTCTAAAATTATTTTTGAGAATTTGAAGGACGGCTCTCCGGAGGCGACTTCTCGAGATGTTTTTTCGCTTAGCATTGAAACCCTTCAAATTGCAGCAGAACAACTTGATTTTAGTACTATTAAAGAAACCGCGGATCTATTGAGCAAGGCGGAACGCGTCGTAATCTGTGGCGTTGGTGCTTCTGCAAGTGTGGCGGAAAGTTTTGCCGCGCATCTTCTACGGATTGGTATTACAGCGGAGGCTGCAACAGACAGTGAGTTGATGCAGCTGATTGCTCGGGCCGCGAATGAACGCACGCTATTTATCGCTATTACAAAAAGCGGGCGAGACATTCCGCTGGTCCATGCGTTTGAAATTGCTAAGTCCCACGGAGCTATGACTGCCTGTATGACGGGTTTTGAATATACACCTATCAAGAAATACTGCGATGTACAGATTGTTCATTACTGTCCTACAACAATATTGATGTCCGCCCGCATTGTTCAAAACACCATCATCGACTGCATCTGCATCAACGCAACCATTCAGCGACAAGACGAGATTGAAAAGATATGGGATGAGAATCGAAAAGTTATTGAGTGCCTTCGCATATAGAAAAAGTAACCATAAAGGAGGAACTGTGTCTATGGAACAAAAAAACAGTCGACAGATAAAATTCAAACGCCTGAAGAATCAGGTCAAGGCAGTCGTAACCAACCCCTATAACGTGATCGTGCTGGTTGCCATTGTTTTGTTGACTTATTTGATCGTTCTTCCCCTGGTAGACATGCTCTCCACCACGTTCCAGCTCGCGCAGCGGGACCTGAGAGCCACCGGCGGCACCATGGCCGACGTAGGCAAATTTACCCTGTACTATTGGCAGCGGCTGTTGGCCAGTGACCTTTCCTGGAATCTGCTGTTCAAGCCCCTGCTGAACTCCCTGACCATCGGCGTCGGCGTTTCCGTATGCGCCATCGCCCTTGGCTCCATACTGGCCTGGCTGATGGTCCGCAGCGACCTTCCCTTCAAGCCCTTCTTCTCCTTGGCGGTGATCATCCCCTATATGATCCCCTCCTGGGTCAAGTCTCAGGCATGGCTGAGTATGTTCAAGACCCCCCGCGTCGGCGGCGCTCCCGGCTTTATCGCGGCACTCATGATGAATGCGGGCATATCCACGGAGCGGATCGAAGCCATTCTGTCTCCCATCGCTTACGGCCGTCTGGCGATCATCATTGTGCTGACACTCCACTATTACGCATATACATATCTGCTGGTGTCCGCAGCACTGAACGCCATCAACTCCGAGCTGGAGGAGATGGGCGAGATCCAGGGAGCCAGCAAGCCCCTGATCCTGCGGAAGATCACCCTGCCTCTGGTGCTGCCCGCTATGCTTTCCGCGGTGATCCTGACCTTCTCCAAGGCCATCGGCACCTTCGGCACCATCAACTATCTGGGTTCTCCCGTCAGCTTCCGGACGCTGTCCAGCGAGCTGTATTCCAACAGTAAGTCCCAGAACACGCAGACGGCCTTCGCCATGGCCATCCTGATGATCTGCATCGCTTCTCTGTCTGTGTTCATCAACCAGCGGCTTATCGGCGCCCGCAAGTCCTACGCCACCATCGGCGGCAAGGGCGGACGGTCCACCCCCATCGGTCTGGGCGGCTGGAAGCCCATTGTGACCATCATCCTGTTCATCTTCTTCCTCGTCGGCATCATCATGCCGGTGATCATCCTGATCCTGGAGAGCTGCATGCTGAAGGAGGGCACCTATTCTCTGTCCAACTTCACGCTGTACTACTGGATCGGCGAGGGTGATCCCAACATCATGGAGGGCGTCCCCGGCATCTTCAAGAATGAAACCTTTATGATGTCTCTGGTGAACTCCCTGAAGCTGACCCTTGTCAACGGCGTGTTCGGTACCATCTTCGGTCAGATGCTCGGTTACATCTGCGCCAAGGGCCGCGGCAAGCTTCACGGCAAGCTGGTGGAGCAGCTGGTGTTTATCCCCTACCTGATCCCCTCCGTGGCGTTCGGCGGCATTTACCTGTCCATGTTCTCCAAGCCTCAGATGCTCTTCGGCGTAACGCTCATTCCGCCCCTGTACGGCACCTTCGCCCTGCTGACGCTGACCTCCGTGGTCAAGCATCTGCCCTTTGCCTCCCGCGCCGGTACCTCCAACATGCTGCAGATCAGCGGCGAGCTGGAGGAGGCCGCCACCATCGAGGGCGCAGGCTTCTTCAAGCGTTTTGTCAAGATCGTGTTCCCCCTGTCCAAGGGCGGCTTTATTTCCGGCTTCATGCTGATCTTCGTTTCCATCATGAAGGAATTGGATCTGATCATCCTGATCATGACGCCCAAGACCTCCACGCTGCCGTATCTGGCGTTCCAGTACCAGAACCAGAACTGCCCGCAGGCTTCTAACTGCGTGGCCATCGTGATGTTCTCCATCGTGTTCCTGGTATACGCACTGGCAAATATCTTCGGAGACGCAGACCTGGCCAAGAGCATGGCCGGCTGAGATGAGATAAAAAAGAGGAGACGAGACCATGAGCAAAATTGAACTGACTCATATTGATAAATATTACGGCAAAAACCACGTTCTGAAGGATCTGAACCTCACCATCGAGGACGGCGACTTCATGACCCTGCTGGGGCCCTCCGGCTGCGGCAAGACCACCACGCTGCGTGTGGTTTCCGGACTGGAAAAGCCCCAGAACGGCACCATGACCATCGACGGCGTGGAGATGATCAACGCAGACGACGCCTATTACGCCGAGCCCAGCAAGCGGGGGCTGAATCTGGTGTTCCAGTCCTACGCGCTGTGGCCCCACATGACCGTGTTCGACAACGTGGCCTTCGGCCTGCGCATCCGCAAGGAAAACAGCGAGACCATCGCCAAAAAGGTCGCCAGCGCTCTGGACCGTATGCAGATCGGTGAATTCGCCAAGCGCTATCCCACCGAGCTGTCCGGCGGTCAGCAGCAGCGTGTGGCCATCGCCCGCGCCATTGTTTCCGAGCCCAGACTGCTTCTGCTGGACGAGCCTCTTTCCAACCTGGACGCCAAGCTCCGCGTGGATATGCGCGCCGAGCTGAAGCGGCTCCATCACGAGACCGGCACCACCATCATCTACGTCACCCACGATCAGGTGGAGGCGCTGACCATGTCCACCCGCATCGCCCTGTACCGCAAGGGCGAGCTGGTGCAGGTCGCACCGCCTCTGGAGCTGTATGACAACCCTGTGAACCTCTACACGGCCGACTTCATCGGCAACCCCAGCATCAACTTCGTCAAGGGCACCGCTCAGGTGGAGGCCGGCGGTATGCGGGTCGATAGTCCTCTCGGTCAGCTGGGCTTCGAGCGGGGCGATATGACCGAGGCCGCACCCCAGTCCGGCAGCGTCGATGTGACCATCGGCGTCCGGCCCGAGCAGCTGTCTATCAGCCGTCAGGCGGATGACGCGCATTGGGTGGAAGGCCACGTTTACTCCGGCATGCCCGCCGGTTCCGAAACGCTGGTCAGCGTCCGGGTGGGCGACACCATGCTGACGGTCAAGGAGCTGGGCTCCACCCACTACGCCAGCGACGAGCCGGTGTATCTGGGCTTCAATCCCAAGAAGGTCAACGTTTTCGAGACCAAGAGCGAGAATCTGATCAAATACTGCGTGTAACAAAATAGGACAGGAGAATAACTGACATGCTGACAACCGTTTTATTCGATATGGGCGGAACATTGGAGGACATTTGGCACAACGAGGGGACCAAACGAGAGGCGCTACAATGCGTGTGGGATACGCTGCGGGCCCATGGGCTAGAGCCGGAAGTAGACTTCGGTCAATTTCAGGAATTAATTCTGGAAGGCATCCGGGAATACAAAACCTGGTGCGATCTGGAATTCCGGGAAAAAAAGCCGGAGGAAATCTGGCCGGAATATTATTTGAAAGCATTTAACTTCAATCGCAAGGCATTGACCGACATCTGCGAGGAGCTGGCGAACATGTGGGAATGCACCTATTTTCATCGGGAACTCCGGCCCGGTGTGCGGGAGATGCTGGCGGGGCTGAAGGCACGGGGTTACCGCATCGGCGTAATCTCCAACAATGCATCTCTTTACAACGTCTTCAATGTTCTGGAGGGATACGGCATCCGGGAGTACATGGAAGATGTAGAGGTCTCCAGTATAACAGGATATCGAAAGCCGCACCCTGAGATTTTCCGTATTTCCATGAAGCAGATGCAGGAAAAACCGGAGAACTGCGTTTATGTAGGTGATACACTTTCACGCGATGTCATTGGCTCCAAAGAATTCGGATTTGGAAAGGCAGTGTATATCCAATCGTTTCTCTCGGCCCAGAAGGATGTGGGAGTTGTCTCTTCCATCCAACCGGATGTCACAATTCAAAATATGGACGAACTGGTTCCCTGGCTGGATAGCGTGAATTCGGAAATGGATTCAAAATCATAATACGGCAATACGAGAAAGGAGAAGTACCGTGAAAAATTATGATACCTTTATTATTGGTGAACTCTGTATCGACGAGATCGCGGGCTTTGATGGCACCAGTGAATGGTCCATTGGTGGAGCTGTCGTGTATTCTTCCTATTCCGCACTGGCCGGCGGAAACCGTGTGGGTATCCTCATCAAGTCCAGTGCGAAAGATAAAATGATGCCCTACATTCTACCTGTCCACAACGACGATATCTATTGGAGGGAGTCTGCTAGCGGCACCTCCTCTATCCGTAATGTGTTTCTGGACGAAAAGCGTGAGCGGCGCACCACCACAGCCTTGGCTCAAGGCTCGCAGATTACGGCTGCAGAGATTCCGAACGACGTGCAGGCAAAGGTTTTCCACCTTGCCGGGCTAATGAACGGTGATTACGAAAACGCCATAATCCCCATGCTGGCCAAGCGGGGCAAGGTCGCGCTGGATATGCAATGCTACCTGCGGACGCCGGACCGTGTGAGCGGAGAAATGGTATATGGTGACTGGCCCTACAAGAAGGAGTTCTTCCCGTATATCACATACCTGAAAACTGATGCCGCTGAGGCCGAGATTCTGACTGGCACATCCGACCGGAGGGAAGCTGCACGGCTGATGGTGGAATGGGGCGTAAAGGAAGCCCTCATCACACACAATACCGAGGTACTGGTCTATGACGGCAAGGACTATTACACTTGTCCGCTGAAACCCAGAGGGCTGGATGGCCGCACCGGTAGAGGCGATACCACATTCTCCGCCTATATTACCGAGCGAGAACGGGCATCTATCCCCCAGGCTCTGGAGTATGCGTCCGCACTGGTTTCCTTGAAGATGGAGACGCCGGGGCCGTTCAAGGGCAAGCGGGAGGATGTCGAAACATTTATCCACCAATATTACCGTTAAACGCATATTTTCATTACGAACTTGCTTGATATTCTCCCACACTATCGCTTTTGGCAACAAGGAAAGGACGTACACTGACTTTTTTGGAGAGGCTCGGTTCTTCTGTTAAAAGGTTCTTGAGTGACAAATTTAGAGAGGGTCTGTTGCAAAATAGGCTCACAAAGGACGCGGGAGCAAAAGGTCAGAGAAAGACCTTTTGCCCCCGCGTTTGTTTGTACGAGCTGCTATTCTGTGGAAATTGCAAGGCATTTGGACGCAGCAAAGCTGACCCTGACTCCAAGATCAGCGTCCAATGTGGATGATCCAGCTGTTTTGGGGTCAATCCCAAATTTTGTGTAAACGCTAAATTGTGGTGCAAAATAGAGCAAAAATATTTTAAGGCGGGAGCGGCGCAAGCTGCTGCCGCCTTTTCTACAAAAATAACAGCGCTTCGAGGGGATGTCAAGGGCGGAGGCGTCAGCCTCCGTTCATCTCGACTCTTGACATTCCGGTTGCAGCCGGTCAGTCCGGCATGCGGTCGGCAAAGAACACCGCCAACTGTGCGTGAATTACGCTCCAGTCTCGCCGCCGATGTCCACGGAGGGGGTCATGTGGTTGGCGTACTGCATACCCAGCATCTCCTGCTTGCCGC
>ENA-OPTB01001656-OPTB01001656.1-human-gut-metagenome-genome-assembly--contig:-NODE-1656-length-16417-cov-1.999450_pt1 | contig 16417 bp, 14 predicted proteins | sample MGYA00241810_ERZ501911 | MGnify/ENA primary metagenome ERZ501911 (study PRJEB25962, sample SAMEA2042304) | human gut metagenome | biome: human gut; feature: human-associated habitat; material: faeces... | reverse complement strand
GAGAAGGAGCAACAATATGGAGGGAAACAAAGGGGGCGGCGATTACATTCTGGAAGTCCAGGGATTGTCAAAATCATTTGGCGGTACGAAAGCGCTTCAGGATGTGGAACTGCACATAAAAAAGGGAGAGGTACATGCGCTGGTAGGAGAAAATGGCGCAGGCAAATCTACTTTAATGAAATCCATTATAGGGCTGCACAAATTTGATTCCGGAACCATCACATTTGAAGGAAAACCCTATAAGGTAAACGGACCGGCGGAAGCAATTAAACGGGGTATCACGATGATTCACCAGGAGCTGAATCCGGAGCCTCACCTGACCGTAGCAGAAAATATCTTCCTTCATAATGAAGACACAAAGGGCATCTTTCTGAAAAAGGACGCCACGAATAAGCGGGCGGAGAAGATTCTGAAGGAATTTGATTTTGATATCAGTCCCACACATCTGGTGGGGGACCTGACGTTGGCCCAGGCGCAGATGATAGAGATTATGAAAGCTGTGTCCTGTGACGCAAAGCTGGTTATTATGGACGAGCCAACCTCATCCCTGGATAATGAGGAGACGGAGCGGCTGTTTCGGACCATCCGGCAGCTGAAGGAAAAGGGCGTAAGTGTGGTTTATATTTCACATCGTATGGATGAAGTATTCCAGATCTCAGACAGGATTACGGTGTTCCGTGATGGACAGTACATAGCAACCAGGAATATTGGGGAGGTAACTTACGATGATGTGATCCGTCTCATGGTTGGACGTGAAATGAAAGATGTTTATCCGGAAGTAAACCTGACAAAAGGCAAAGAACTTTTGAGAGTGGAACATCTGGATGATGGGAAATTTCTCAAAGATATTTCATTTGAACTGCATCAGGGTGAAATCCTTGGCTTCTACGGTCTGGTGGGAAGCGGCAGAACAGAGATTATGAGGTATTTGTTCGGTGTGGATAAAGGAGCTGCTTACAACGCATGGCTGGAGGGCAGAGAGTTTAAAGTATCAAATCCAAAGGAAGCAATTGAAGCAGGCATTATTCTGGCACCTGAGAGCAGAAAAGAACAGGGTCTGGTTCTCATACAGGATATTCGGTTTAATACAGTTCTGGCGATTCTGGACAAACTGATCCACGGAGTAAAAACAGACAAAAAGCAGGAAACAGAGATCGTAGAAAAATATATGAAAAAAATGCGGACAAAAGCAACTTCTGCAGCGCACATTACAGGGCAGTTATCCGGTGGAAATCAGCAGAAGGTCGTTCTTGCAAAATGCCTGGCTACCAATCCGAAGATTCTGATTCTGGATGAACCGACAAGGGGAATTGATGTAGGGGCAAAATTTGAGATCTATAAAATGATTACAGAGCTGGCAGAAGAAGGGGTAGGAATTATTTTCATATCATCAGAACTTCCGGAGATCCTGAATCTTTCAACAAGAGTGATTACAATGCATGAAGGACAGAAGACAGGTGAACTGGCAAGAGAAGAACTGTCAGAAGAACTGGTATTAAAATATGCAACAGGAGGTGCCAACAAATGACAACAAAGAAGGAAAAAATCTCCGGAGGCGTTCCAAAAAATCCGGTTATGAAGTATTTATACCTGAATAAAGGCATTCTGGCAGGAGCACTGGGAATCTTTCTCGTATTTGGATTTCTGACAGAATTTAAATTCTGGGGAAGAGCAAATGTTATCAATATTTTAAGAATCACCAGTCTTGACAGTATTGCAGCATTTGGTGTAACGCTCATCATTATCACAGGTGGCATCGACCTTTCTGTTGGTGCGCTGATGGCATGTGCAAGTACCTATTGTGCACTCCTGATCTCCAATGGTTTGCATCCAGCAGGTGCACTTCTGGTAGGTGTTCTGATCGCAACTGTGTTTGGTGCAATAAACGGTGGAATCGTTGCAAATACAAAAATTCCACCATTCATTGTAACTCTTGGAACCATGAACATTGGACGAGGAATTGCCTACACCTGTTCTGCAGGTACACCGATTCGTATTTCCGGTGATTTCGGAGAAATCGGAAACGGATATTTAATGAATACGATTCCATATCCGATTATCTATACAGCTGTTATTCTGGCAATCACTTATGTTCTGCTCAATAAGACAAAGTTTGGCCGTGAAGTATATGCAATCGGCGGAAATGCAGAAGCTGCCAGATTCTCAGGAATCAACAGCAAAAAAGTTATCTGGATCGTATATACATTTGCTGGATTTTTGTATGGTATCTATGGTGTTATCTCCTGTTCCAGACTGTACAGTGGACAGCCGACACTTGGACAGGGATCAGAGCTTACTGCAATTGCAGCTGCAGTTGTAGGTGGAACCAGTATGAGTGGTGGTGTTGGAAGAATCGGAGCCACTTTTATCGGCGCACTGATCATGGATCTTTTAAGCAGTGGACTGAATTTCATGAACGTGCCGTTCTACTGGCAGTATGTGTGTCAGGGCGTTGTAGTTCTCGGGGCAGTATTCGTTGATCTTCAGATAAAGAAAAAATAAAAAATTAATATAAAAAACAAACAAGGGAGGATTCAAGGATGAAAAAAAGGTTAGTAGCAGTTTTAATGACAGCAGCAATGGTATGCAGTATGGGAAGTGTGTCCGCAGTATCAGTATTTGCAGAAGAAGAGACCGCAGAAGCCGCAGGGGATGAAGATGTGGTTTATGTAGACCCTCTTGAAGCGGAAGATGGACTGCCGTTTGCTGCTACCGAACTGAGCAAAGGCAAAACAATCGGTGTTTCTGTACAGACACATGCAAATGCATTTTTCCTCGCAGAAATCGACGGTGTTAAAGCTACATTGGAAAAAGGCGGTATTGATGCAGAAGTGATCGCACCTGACCCGGCAAATGATATCAACACACAGGTAGAGGATATCACACAGATGGTTGCCAGAGGCGTAGATGTTATTTTTGTAGATGCTCTTGACAAAGATGGAATTAAACCTGCACTGCAGGAAGCAGAGAGAGCTTCCATTCCTGTAATTGCGATTGATTCCAACGTAGAAGATAAAGATCTGATTGCATCTATTGTAGAATCTGATAATGTGGCAATGGGAAAAATGGCAGCGCAGACACTTTGTGATTCCATTGACGGCGAAGGTGAGATCGTAGTTATCAACTGGTCAACACTTCAGGCAGTACGTGAGCGTGTAGAAGGTCTTAAGTCAGTGATCGAGGAGTCTTATCCGAATGTAGAGATCGTAGCAGACCAGGATGCTTTTGGTGTAGTAGAAGATGCACAGAGTATTATGGAATCCTTCCTTCAGACTTATCCGGATGTAAAGGGAGTCTTTGCAATCAACTCTCCGACAGCACAGGGTGCAGCGGCAGCAATCAAGGCAGCAGGTCTGGAAGGCAAGATTTCTGTAGTAGATATCGATGGTGCACAGAATGATATCGATATGATCAAAGAAGGACAGATCCTCTGCTCACCGGTACAGTTCCCGAAGACGATCGCAAACAAAGCAATGGAATGTGCAGAACTTATCTGGGCAGGAAAAGAAGATGAGGTTGCAAAACATTACTATGTAAGCGGCGACAACATCACAGAAGAAAATCTCGACCAGTATGACGGAAATACATACTAAAGGAAATCCTGCATTAATTAAATATAGTTTTAGGTAAAAGAGAAAAGCACTGCAGGATAACGAGGGAATGTTATTATGTGGTGCTTTTCTGAATAAGGAGTGCTGAAAGATATGGCAGTAAAAACAAAATGGGCGATTATCGGGACAGGATATATCGCGAATCAGTTTGCATTCGGGATGCGTGCAGTGGAGGATGCGATTCTGGAAGCTGTTGTTTCCAGAAGTGAAAATTCAGGCAAAAAATTTGCACAGAAATATGGTTGTGAAAAAGTCTACACAGATCTGAAAACAATGCTGGATACAGAAAAAATCGATATCGTATATCTGGCAATTCCGAATTCCTGTCATTTTGAATATATTATGGAGATTCTGGAAAGAGGAATCCCTGTACTGAGCGAAAAACCAATGGTTGATAATGGAAAGCAGCTTACGCAGGTTTTGAACAAAGCAAAAGAAAAGAATACATTCCTGATGGAAGGCATGTGGACGAGATGTTTTCCGGCAGTCATACATACAAGAAACTGGATCAAAGAAGAACGGATCGGAAAGCCACTGACAGTCCGTGCCGGCTTTGATATCAAGCCGGATATTGATGACTGGCAGCCCTGGAAAGCCGGAATCAAATATGCAGCAGGTGCACTTCGGGATGTTGGAATTTATTCTCTTGGAATGGCGTATCTGGCATTCCCGGAAGGCCCACAGAAGATTTATTCCAATATGAAATCAAACGGAGAGGTAGATGAATGTTTCCAAATGCTTCTCACGTATTCAGAAGGCAGAGCAGCAATACTGAGCGGAGCATTTAATCAGATAGGAAATGCAGAAGTGGAGATCGTAGGAGAGGAAGGCAGGATCCTGATAGGACCGGAATTCTGGCATCCGACCACGGCAAAGCTGATTTTAAACAATGGAAAAAAAGAATGTTTCAGTGAGGAGTACTGTGAAACAGGATTTCAGTATGAAATACAGGAAGTTATGAAATGTCTGGAACAGGGAAAGAAGGAGTGTCCGCATTTCACCTGGAAAGAGTCGATCGCAATTGGGGAACTGATAGAAAAGACCCGAAAAGAATGGGGAATCCTTTATGCATCAGACTGACGCACAAATTCAGAAAGGGCAGATTGAGTATGAAAGAAATATTATTAATGGCGGTTGACCTTGGTACAAGCTTTATCAAAGCAGGGGTTTACAATACAGAAAGTCAGTGCATTGCAATTGAGATGGAACCTGTGAAAGACTACCGTCCAAAGCCGGGAGTTTTTATTCAGAAAGGAGAAGAACTTCTTGCATCGGTAATTGCGTGCATGAAAAAAGTCGGAGAAAAAATCGGTGACAGAAAGAAGAATATCGCAGCGATTTCTTTTACCGGACAGATGTCAGGATTCATGGGAGTTGATAAAGACTGGAATGATATCACAACCTGGTCCTGTTCCCTGGACAGCCGTTATATGCCATATGCAGAGCGGCAGATGAAAGAATTAAAAGATGAGTTCCTGAGAGTCGGAGGAACCAACTTTCCACAGATGGCACCAAAGGTAGAATGGTTCCGCAGCGAATATCCGAAAGAAAGCGAAAAGATTGCGAAGTATCTGATGATCAGTGGCTATGTAATCGGAAAACTGGGCGATATCTCTACAGAAGATGCAGTAATGGACAGATCGTTTACAGAGTGGACAGGACTTGCAGATGTGCAGAACGACCGTTGGTCAGATGAAATCTGTGATGCGATCCATCTGGACCAGAAATATCTTCCGAGAATCGTAAATTCAAATCATATCTGTGCACATCTGAACAAAAAAATGGCAGCAGAGTTAGGGTTTACAGAGGGAATTCCGCTGGTTTCCGGTGCAGGTGACAAAGTAGCAGGATGCCTGGGGGCAGGAATTGTGGACTATGGTGATACGATTTTTGAAGCTTCATCTTACGGCGAAGTCAGCACCTGTGTACCGGAATATCGACCGGATATGGAAGAACGCAGACTGGATGTTCTACCATCGGCGATTCCAGGTGACTTCTATGCGACACACTTTGTTGCAGGTTCAGGAATTACACTGGACTGGTTTATGAACACTTTTGTGAAACACGAAGGAATCACTTCCAAAGAGATGTTTGCACAGATGGAAGAAGAAATGAAAAACATCCCGCCTGGATGTGACGGACTGATGGCGATCGGACTCCTTGGAGGAAATTCCATGCCATCTGATGGTGCACTTCGTGGAATGTGGATGGGATATGACTGGAGCCACAGCAAAGCGCATTTTTACAAGGCTCTGATTGAAAGCTTTACTTATGATTTTACGTTATGTATGAACAGCATTGAGAGACTGTATCCGGAATATACGATTGATCTGGTCAAAATTATAGGAGGCGGTGCAAAATCACCGGTCTGGACGCAGCTCAGTGCAGATATCCAGAACAAAAAGTATACGACCATCAACAGAGATGACGTGGCAATGTGGGGCGTATCCATTCTCGCCGGAAATGCAATTGGTGTATTTGGAGATCTTAAAGAAACCGCAAAGAAATTTGTAAGCAGCAAGACAATCTACACACCAGATCCGGAGAATGGAAAACGGTATTATAAATACATGGATCTGTATAAGAAATATGTGACAGAGCTGCATGATTTCTATAAGAGGATCCAGGATCTTGCGAATGAATAAAGGCTGACAGGAGGAACGGAGAAATGAGTTTGACAAAATCACAGGTAGAATCTATTGTACGGAATACAATTACAGAATATGTATCAGAAACAACTGTTTCCGGCAAAATGAAAGCATATGTGATGAATGAAGAAAGAAAAATGGTGATCAAAGAGATGCCGGAACCAGTTCCGAAAGCAGATAACATGATTGTAAAAATTAATTATGCATCTATCTGCGGAACCGATTTCAGAACTTTTATGAAAGGCAATGCCAAAATTACCCCACCGAGGATCATGGGACATGAATCGGCAGGAGTTGTAATACATGTCGGCGCGTATGCAGAAGGAAAAGGATTCAAAAAAGGAGACCGTGTAACGGTAGCACCGGCAGTAGGATGCGGCAAATGCTGGTCCTGCCAGACCGGTCACACCAATATGTGCGATTCTCTTAAGACATTTGGTTTCCAGTATGAAGGTGCTTTTGCAGAAAAAATGGAAATTCCGAAGCACGTTATTGATATGGGAAATGTGATCAAAATTCCGGACAGTGTTTCTGATATGTCAGCAGCACTTTCTGAACCGGCAGCATGTGCATTTAACGCACAGACCTATCTGAATATTCAGCCAGATGATTATGTAGTCATCTATGGAAGTGGATACATTGGCTGTATTCATGCAGAACTTGCCCGTCTTGCAGGTGCATCCAAGATTATCATGGTAGAAATTGCAAAACCAAGAATTGAGATTGCAAAGAAAATGATTCCGGACATTATCGTAATCAATCCGAAGGAGCAGGACACTGTAGAGGAAGTGAAACGAATCACGAACGGAAGAGGCGCAAATGTTGTAATCACAGCACTTTCTGTTCCGAGTGCCCACACAGAAGCACAGATCATCGCAGCCAAGAGAGGACGAATCAGCCTGTTCGGTGGAATTGCAGGCGACGGAAAAGGATATCTGGACAGTAATCTGATTCATTACAAAGAACTTTCCATTCATGGTGTTCATGCAACTACCGCAGGAATGATGAAAGAAATCATCAGATATGTGGAAGAGGGAAAACTGAACCTGGAAAAATATGTAACAGATGTCTATGATCTGAAAGATATTTCAGAAGGCTTCCTGGCAATCAGAGACAGAAACGCAATGAAAGTACTGGTTCACCCATAATCTTCCGATAAATATTGACTTTTTTAAAGCAATATGATACTCTGAATCAAGAACGAAAGTTACTTAATGCGTATCATTTGTTCATAGAAAGACTTAGGATGAATGGAGGAAGTCAATATGAACTACAAAGAATTGTACCAGCCTGCACATACCATCATTGGTAAGGGCTGCATTCAGGAGATACCAAGATATATCGATACCATAGCCGGAAATAAGGCGCTGGTCGTTACGGATGAGGGATTGTATAAGATTGGTACAGTGAAGAAGGTAACAGATGTTTTGGATCGTGCCGGTAAACCGTATGCGCGGTATACCGGAGTTAAGCCAAACCCGACCGTATCCCTGGTCAATGAGGCGAAGGCAGTTTACGACAGCGAGGGATGCGACTACCTGATCGGAATCGGAGGCGGTTCCCCGCTGGATGTATCCAAAGCAATCAGTATCCTGGCAAAAAACGGCGGTAATATCGAAGATTACAATGGACTTGACAAATCAAAGAAATCCGGTGTTCCGCTGATCGCGATCAATACAACAGCCGGAACAGGATCAGAAGTTACCAGAGCATATGTAGTAACAGATGAAGTTCGTAAAGTAAAGATGCTGATGGTCGATGCACACTGCCTTTCCTATCTGGCACTGAACGACCCGGCACTGATGGTGGATATGCCGGCACCCCTTACCGCAGCTACCGGAATGGATGCTCTGACCCATGCGATCGAAGCCTATGTTGCGAAGTCGCATTTTCCGTTTACTGACGGTCTGGCACTTGAAGCAATCGGACTGGTAGCCAAATCCCTGCAGAAAGCCTGCGAAAATGGACGCGACATGGATGCAAGAACAGATATGTGCTGGGCAGAATATATGGCAGGGCTTGCTTTTTCCAATGCAGGACTTGGCATGGTACATGCGATGGCTCATCAGCTTGGTGGATTTTATAATACACCGCATGGAGTTGCAAACGCGATCCTCCTTACACACGTAATGAAATTCAATCTCCCTTCCTGTAAGGAACGCTATGCAGATATTGCACGTGCACTCAAGATCAATACAGCACATATGACACCAGATCAGGCAGCAAATGCAGCAATCACCTATATTGAACAGCTTGCAGAAAGAATACATATCCCGAAATTATCAGAGACTGCATTCAAACCGTCGGATGTGCTGACACTTTCTCTTCATGCACTCGAAGATACCGGAATGCCGGAGAATCCAAGAGAAGCAACCCTTGTAGATGTACAGAAAGTGTTCATGGATGCATACTACGCAAAATAAATAAAAAAGACAAACAGGAAATGCCCCCTGCATTCAGTTTGAAATGCAGAGGGCATTTTGCTGTTTGATACATATCGAAAAGACAACTAAAGTGAACTGGCAGTCTATACAGCATCGGCACAGAGCTGCTCATCCTTGCTGAGAACCCACTGTGCAGTCTCTTCGTTTGTGATCAGGACATTGACGATCTTACCCTTAAGTGCACCGAGGATACAGTCTACTTTGCTGAGACCCTGGGCAACACCGATCCGGTATTTCTTATTTCGGATATCCTCAAGCGGGACAGCGGCTGTGCGCTGATCCAGTTCCTGATCGCAGATATTTCCGTTAATATCAATGAGATGTGTACAGATATCGCCGACTGCACCTCTGGCAGAAAGTTCATCCATCTTGTCCTGGCTGATGTAGCCGGTATGTACAAGTGCACTCTTAGGTCCGAAAGAACCCATAGTCACGAGTGCGATGTTGGCGTCACGCCCATACTGGAAAACTTTGCCCATGTTGTGATCCTCCTCCAGAAGATCACGCATTTTCCTGGAATCGAGAACTGCCGGCATCGGAAGGATAAAAGAAGAACTTCCGAGAGCGGTAGAAAAATTCTGGGCGATCTCTGTTGCAAAAACGTTCTTGTTCAGATTGCTGACACCACCGCAGAGCTGGACATTGATGATATCACGAAGATCATCTCTGCGGATCAGTGCCTTGGAACATTCGTAAACAGTGGCACCCCAGGAAAGGCCAATGATATCACCATCCTGAAGAATAGTATCAAGATACCTGGCTGCTTCCAGTCCAAGCCGGGAAAGGGATGCAATTCCCTCGGACATCGGAACGATCCGGACTTTCTCCAGACCGAAATGCTCACGAAGATTTTTCTCCAGAGGAGTTTCGATGCTTAAGGGGTCTATTACCTGAACCTTGACAATACCATTCGATTTGGACTCGTTCAGGAGTTTGGAAATATATGGACGGGAAAGTCCAAGTTTCTTCGCGATCATTTCCTGACTGTAATCATTCTCGTAATAAAGTTTAGCCACTTTAACAAGCAGCTCAATTCGTTTGTAATCTGGCATAAGCTGTGTTCTCTTTCTTTTTCATAATATTTTCGATAGTTCTACTTACTGCGAGTATAACACAAATTGTTCTGTATCGCAATAAGGCTTTTGTCAATTTGTTGTCAAAATATTCGTTAAAAAGAAAACTATTGGCTGAAATGATGAACGAAAATGCAAGAAAAAAATGTTTATAATGCAAAATAGAAATAAAACAAATTATTAACGAGCAAAAATTGGATAAACTCCCAAAAAGTGATTGACAATATCAAAATCGTATAGTAATATTCAATTATAAACAAACGATACAAGTGCAGTAACAAATGTTCATAGTAACAAATGTAAGAACAAAAGAAAATAGAAAATTCCGATTTTATTAGCGCGGAGGTTAAAGATGGAAGCTTATTTTATGGGGATAGACACCGGAACTCAGGGCGTGCGGATTGGAATCAGCGATACCAGAGGAAAACTGATCTTTGAGAAGGAACAGAAATGGGAGACAGAATTTCCAAAGGTTGGATGGGCTGAACAGAATCCGTTGAACTGGTGGGAAGCTGTCAACGGAATTTTTGAACAGTTTGCACACACATTGGATTCTGAGATCCGACAGAATATCAGAGCCTGTTGCGTATGTGCTACCTCTACCACTGCTATTCCGGTAGATCAGGAAGGCCGCCCGCTCATGAATGCCATGATGTGGATGGATGCCCGGTCAAGAAAAGAAATGCAGGAGATCAACGATACCGGTCATCCGGTACTTGATTACTGTGGCAAGGAGACATCCTTCGAATGGATGATTCCCAAAGCACTCTGGATCAAGAGACACAGGAAAGATATTTATGATGTCTGTTACAGGATCGTAGATCAGCTTGACTGGATGAATTATCAGTTATGCGGGGAGTGGTCAAGTTCAATCTGCAATACAACCTGCAAATGGAATTATGTTTCTTCCATGGGCGGTTATCAGAGAGATTTTTTTGAGCAGATCGGTTTTGAAGATTATGAAGAAAAACTGACCATGCGGGTCGACAAGATTGGGGATCCGGTAGGAACCATTCGCCCGGAACTCTGTGAGAAATATGGCTTCTCCAGAGAAATGCAGATCGTGCAGGGCGGCATTGACGCCCATATGGCAATGTTTGGTCTGGATGTCCTGAAGCCAGGCAAGCTTGGCGTTATCATGGGAACAAGTTTCGTACATCTGTGTCTTTCTGATGAGAAACCAGATATGAAAGGTATCTGGGGACCTTACGATGGAGCAGTCCTTGATAATATGTGGCTCCTTGAAGGCGGACAGATTTCTGCCTCCGGACTGGTAAACTGGTTCCGGCATAATTTCCACATTCCGGAAAAGGACGGCAATCCATATGGAAACCTTCTGGGAATTCCAGATGAGATTCCGATCGGTGCAGACGGAGTTACCGTACTCGATTTTTTCCAGGGAAACCGTACACCATATAAGGATGCAATGGCAAAGGGCGTGATCTTCGGTCTGAACATCAAGCATACATGGAAACACATTTACCGGGCAGTTCTGGAATCTGTTTCCTACGGAACACAGAATATTATCCGAAACTTTGAAGAACAGGGATATCCGGTAGAATCCATTACAGCATGCGGAGGCGTAACCAAAGACCGCCGCTGGCTGCAGATGATCTCAGATGTTACCGGAAAACCGATCATTGTAAATGAAAATATACAGGCAGGTGTCCTTGGCTGCTGTGTTGTAGCGACATCCAAAGGAAGATTCTACGATGATTTTCAGTCAGCAGCAGCCCACATGATAAAACCGAAATTTATTGTGGAGCCGGATATGCAGAACCACGAAGAATATCAGCCATATTTCCATAAATACCTGGAATTATATGAAAGCCTAAAAAATCTGATGCATCAATAAGCAGAGGCAAAGGAGGAGTACATAGTGCAGGAACGTGACAACATTCTGGAAATGCGAAAGATCGATAAGTTGTTTCCAGGAGTTAAGGCATTGGATGGAGTGGACTTTTCGGTAAGAAGAGGCGAAGTACACTGTCTGATCGGCGCCAATGGAGCCGGTAAATCTACATTGATGAAGATTCTTTCAGGAGCTTATGTAGAGGATGGCGGCGAGATCATTTTTGACGGTGAGAAACTCAAACCGCATGGAACACTGGAACGTAAGAAAAAAGGCATCTCCGTTATTTATCAGGAACTTTCTCTGGTAAATGAACTTACGGTAGGTGAAAACGTATATATCAACAATTACCCGAAGACAAAATTAGGAACTGTAGACTGGAAAGAGGTCTATAAGAAAACACAGGAAATTGCAGATGAGATGAACATGCAGATCGATGTTAAAGCCAAAGTCAGCAGCCTGAACATTGGCCAGAGGCAGATGACAGAGATCATGAAGGCACTTGCCAGCAATGCGAAGCTGATCGTTATGGATGAGCCGTCTTCAACACTTTCCAAACGAGAGTTTGAAACACTGCTTCAGTTGATCAAAGACCTGAAAGCCAAGGGTATCACTCTGATCTACATCTCACATCATCTGGAAGAACTGTTTATGGTCGGAGACCGTATCACGATTCTCCGCGACGGCAAGTTTGTGGCCTGTCGTAACGCATCAGAGATCAACGAAGATCATCTGGTGGAATACATGACAGGAGCCAAAGTCAGCCAGAAAAACGAATATACAGAAGCAAAACCTCTGAATGATGAAAAAGTCCTCGAAGTAAAAGGGCTTACCAATCATAAAGTACGGAATATTTCCTTCGATCTTCATAAAGGAGAAGTTCTCGGACTGTATGGTCTGGTTGGTGCGGGCAGAACAGAAGTTATCCGTTCGATTTTTGGAGCAGACCCATACGAAAAAGGAGAAATCAAGCTTCATGGCAGACCGGTACATTTCAGACATACCGGTGAGGCGATCGCAAACAAGATCGGTCTGATCCCGGAGAAACGCAAGACACAGGGACTTGTCCAGATCCTTCCTGTCTGGGAAAACATGACAATGGTTGCACTTGACAAGTGCAAGAAAAATGGAGTCATCAACTATGGCGTGATCCGCGAAACCTGTGAACTTTATAAGAAGAGTCTCAATGTAAAAACACCGTCGATCAATACGGTGATTCAGAACCTTTCCGGTGGAAATCAGCAGAAGGTCATCATTGCGAAATGGCTGTTCCGTGACTGTGATATTCTTCTGATCGATGAGCCGACACAGGGAATCGACGTTATGGTAAAAGAGGAGATCTACAAGATCATCCGTAACCTCGCAGACGAAGGTAAGAGTATGATCGTGGTTTCTTCAGAACTGGATGAACTGCTTCGAATCTGTGACAATATCATTGTAATGTTCGATGGCAAAGAAGTCATGACTTCATCAAAAGAAAACTTTAATCCAGACAAAATTTTATCAGTATCTGTTACGGGGAGGAACGAATCATGAGAAAAGAACCTATGAAGATCGGCGATCTGCTTAAAAAATATAACTTACTGGTACTGCTGATCGTATTTATCGTTATTGCTTCTATATTATCACCAAATTTCCTGACAATCGGGAATGTACTGAACCTCTTGCAGCAGGCATCAATACCGGGAATCGTAGCCATTGGTATGACCCTTGTAATCATCATCTCCGGTATTGATCTGTCTGTTGGATCTGTTGCAGCGTTTGCAGGAATGATCAGTGCGATCCTTGTAAGTAAAAATGTTCCTATTATTATAGCTGTACTTGCAGGTGTGGTTCTCGGAGCGGCACTTGGTCTTGTTACAGGTATCCTTATCGCCAAATTCGGACTTCCGGATTTCATTGCTTCCCTTGCAATGATGGAGATTGCCCGAGGTGCTGCCCTTCTGACTACACAGGGTGTCCCTGTTTTCGGACTTTCAAATGATTTCAAATTCATCGGCGGCGGTTTTATCGGCAAAGTATCTGTCAGCGGTATCATCTGGATCATTCTGACGATCTTCTTTGCATTGCTTCTGAAATATACATCCTTTGGCCGAAGCCTGTTTGCAATCGGCGGAAACCGTGAGGCAGCAACACTTTCCGGTATCAAAACAACAAGAAACTATGCGATCACTTATGTTCTCTGTGCAGCCCTGGCAGCGTTTGCAGGTGTTCTTACCGCATCCTGGCTGGCAACAGGACAGCCGACAGCAGGTGATGGAATGGAACTGAATGCGATCGCAGCATCCGTAATCGGCGGCGCCAGCCTTTCCGGTGGTATTGGTTCCATGCTTGGAACATTCGGCGGTGTATTCCTTCTGCAGATCATCACCAATATCTTTAACCTTGTAGGTCTTGCTTCTTTCTATCAGCAGATCGCCAAAGGTATCATTATCATCGCAGCTCTTCTTCTTAACAGAGCTATCGATGCAAAAAAATAACAGAATGATGAAGTACAAGGGGTGCTTATCATAATAAAAAAACTATATCATTTTAAAGGAGGATTTCAACATGAAAAGAAAAGGTTTCCTTGCAATTCTGACAGCAATGGCAATGATCGGGTCTATGGGAGTTTGCGTTTACGCGGCAGACGACGCTGCATCCACAGAAGATGTTCTGGCTGATTACACAGGAAAAGCAGATTACAAGATCGGCTTCTCACAGTGCACACTGGCTTCTCCGTTCTATGTAACCATGAAAGAAGTTGCAGAAGATTATGCAAAACAGCTTGGTGTTGATTTTGTCTGTGTAAGTGCGGATGATGATGTTACCAAACAGAACAACGATATCAACGACATGATCTCCAGTGGAATCGATGCGCTGATCCTGAATCCGATCAATGCAGAAGGTGTTGCTCCGGCAATCGAAGCCTGCCAGAAAGCAGACATTCCGGTTATCACCGTTGACCGTAATGTAAATGATGGAAACACCGCTTATGTAGGCCGTGACAACGAAGAGATGGGAAGACTCGTAGGAGAAGCTCTTGTAGAAGAACTCGGCGGTAAGGACAAGGCAGAAGGCAAGATCCTTGAGATTCAGGGAACAGCCGGTGATACCGTTATGATGGCAAGACGTGACGGCTTCGAAGCTGCGATCGCAGAAGCTCCTGGCCTTGAAGTAATCCAGTCCGCATACTGCGATTACACAAGAAGCAAAGCTGTTACAGCTGCACAGGACTTACTTCAGAGTAATGACGGCATCGTTGCTGTTTACGGACACAATGATGATATGTCCCTTGGAGCAGCTCAGGTTCTCGAAGAAAAAGGAATCGAAGGCGTTAAGGTAACAGGTGTAGACGGACTTATGGAAGCTGTTATGGCTATCCAGGATGGTAAATATTCCATCACAACCATGAATGACCCAGGTTCTCTGCTGAAAGTTGCTATGAACACAACTCTCAAAGTTCTGAATGGGGAAGATTATGACGAATTTGTAGATGCAGGTACTGGCGTTATTGACAGCAGCAATGTAGCCGATTATGTAGACGACAGCCTTGCTTTCGCAGCAATGAAATAATAGAAAATTTTGCAGGAAAAGGCTGGTCATGGATTTGACCGGCCTTTTTTGACCAGATTTTCTTTTATTAATAAATGTTATACACAGTAGGAGGAAGAACATGTACCGATTAATCAAACTGACAGAGGCAAATGACTTAAGAGACTTTATGAACCTTGCATGCAAATGCAGGAGTGATGTAGGTGTGCATACGGATCATAACCAGATCGCAGATGCGAAGTCAATTCTTGGCCTGATGGCACTGGACTACGATCAGCCAGTCAAAGTAGTTACTGAAGATGAGGATTTTTTGAAGAAGTTGGACAAATGGGCAGTTGACATGTAAGAACCTTTGTGCTAAGATAAGCACATAAGTTACAAATGATATAAACGCAGGAACATTTGTAAACTAATGCAAAAGGTGAATACAAAATTGCCTGCTTTTGTAAGGCAGGAAGGAGGATCTATGGAACAGAAGAATCTGGACCAGATCATCCGGGAGACAGTAGCCAGATATATGAACCGATCCCTGATCGTTGCAGGAAACTGGAAGATGAATATGACGGTCAGAGAAGGCATGGAATTTCTGGAGAAACTGGGACCGGTCGACGGTAAGGTAATGATCTTTCCGCCGTATACAACCCTGGCAGTTCTTGCAGGAGAGTTCCGTAAGAGAGGGATTATCTATGGACCGCAGAATTTCCACTATAAGGAAAGCGGGGCATATACAGGAGAGATTTCTCTTCCCATGATTAAAGAACTCGGCTGTGACTGTCTGCTGGTGGGACATTCCGAACGCCGCAGCTACTACAACGAAACGGATGAAGAGATTCAGAAGAAAATACAGGCGGCACTCAAAGAAGGATTTTCCGTAATGCTCTGCATCGGTGAAAATCTGGAAGAGAGAAAGAGCGGACAGTGGAAGAATGTATTAAGAAAACAGCTTGAGAAAGACCTGGAGGGACTTTCGACAGACAGGATTCCATACATACAGATCGCATATGAACCGATCTGGGCGATCGGAACCGGTGTAAGTGCTTCTACGGAAGAAATCACAGAAACACACAGATATCTTAAGGCAGTTCTTTCGGAACTCACCGGAAGCGATATCCCGCTTCTGCTGGGAATTACACTCATCAGTGCCGTGCTTGTATTTGCAGGAAATGCAGCGGCGGATGGGCTGTACCGGCTGGTCGATCCGAGACTTAGGAAAGGAGGCAGGGCATGAGAAAGAAAACACTCTGGCTGCTGGGAA
>ENA-OPTB01001653-OPTB01001653.1-human-gut-metagenome-genome-assembly--contig:-NODE-1653-length-16431-cov-4.906265_pt1 | contig 16431 bp, 14 predicted proteins | sample MGYA00241810_ERZ501911 | MGnify/ENA primary metagenome ERZ501911 (study PRJEB25962, sample SAMEA2042304) | human gut metagenome | biome: human gut; feature: human-associated habitat; material: faeces... | reverse complement strand
ATCGGAAGGAAACCTTCACCACCGGCACCGATATACTTCTGATGCAAGGCAAATGCAATCATGCCCGGAATCAGGAACAGGAACACAGGCAACAGTTTTAGGTAAGCACCGAAGATAGTACCACGGCGGGCTTCCTTCTCGTTTTTTCCGGAAAGTACACGTTGTACGATAAACTGGTCAGTACACCAGTACCAGAAACCGATGATGGCAGAACCGATCAAGGCACCCAGCCAGGGGAAGTTCGCATCATCATTGCTACGAATCAGGTTCGTCATTGTGTCCCCGTAATCATTCACAGTTACAGCACCACACACTTTCATCATTTCATCCCATCCGCCCAGTTCTTTGAAACCAAGCACAAGGATAATCAATGAACCCAACAGAAGGATGGGGGTCTGAAGTACGGAAGTGTACAATACAGATTTCATACCACCGAAAATTGTATAAAGTGCAGTCAGGAGAACCAGACCGATTGCCGCAATCCAGAAGAAGTCGATTCCCCAAAGTTCTTTGATGCCGAATACCTGTTGGAATACCAAACCACCGGCATATACGGTCACAGCTACTTTAGTCAATACATAACTTACCAGAGAGATAACTGACAGTATCGTGCGTGATTGAGGATTATAACGGCGTTCAAGGAATTCGGGCATTGTATATACCATGCTTCGTGTGTAGAACGGCACGAACACCCATCCGAGAATCAAAATCATCCATCCCTGAATTTCCCAGTGTGCCATAGCCATACCACTGGAAGCTCCAGCTCCTGCGAGTCCTATCAAGTGTTCCGAACCGATGTTCGACGCGAAGATAGAGGCACCTATCGCAAGCCATGTCGCGTCACGTCCGCCTAAGAAATAATCTGCCGAATCATTTTGTTTTTGTCTGACTACCCAAACAATAATACCGATTAGAGCCAGAAAGAAGACTCCAATTACTACCCAATCTAATGCTTCCACAATAAATATGATTTATAAGTTAATATTATTTCTCTACTGAGAATTTGAAAATACATTCGCTGTTGTATGTTTGTCCCGGTTCCAGAACCACTGAAGGCCAGTCTGCCTTGTTCGGGCTGTCAGGATAGTGTTGTGTTTCCAGGCAAACGGAAGCACGTTGGTTGTAAACGATGCCTTTCTTGCCGGTTACGGTTCCATCGAGGAAGTTGCCTGTGTAAACCTGGATACCCGGTTCGTTGGTATATACTTCGAGGGTAATGCCACTTTCAGGAGAAGTCAGTCTGGCAGCTACCTGCGAAATGTCCCCCTTTGTATTCAGTACCCAGTTATGGTCGTATCCGTTTCCGTTCTTCAACTGGACGAAATCGTAGTTGTTGATTTCCTGTCCTACTGCTTTTGGAGTAGTGAAGTCCATCGGCGTGTCTTTTACCGGAGCTATTTCGCCTGTTGTCATAAAGGTGCTGTCCACCGGAGTATAGTAGTCTGCGTTTACATACATAATATGATCGGTTGAAGCTTTCGACGGATTACCGGCCAGATTGAAATAAGAATGGTTGGTCATGTTGATAATCGTCTTTTTATCAGTAGTAGCGCTATATTTGATGTCGATAGCGTTGTCTTCAGTCAGTTGGTAAGTCACTTTTGCAGTCACGTTGCCCGGAAAGTTTTCGTCACCGTCGGGTGAGATACGGGTCAGTTCCAGTGTCATCGGGTCAACGGGATTTGCTTCGTAAACCTGATATTGCCAGCCTTTCGGACCGCCGTGCAGACAGTGACCGAAGTTGTTCTGCGGCAATTGGATTGTGTCGCCATCCAGAACAAAGCGTCCCTGATTGATACGGTTCGCATAACGTCCGATAGAAGCACCAAAGTCGCTCGGCACATTGATATAATCAGCGATGCTGTCAAAACCTAAAACTACATCCTGCATCTTTCCGTTTTTGTCCGGCACCATGATAGACACGATACGTCCTCCGAAGTTAGTGATGCATACTTCCATGCCTGCCTTATTCTTTAATGTATAAAGATTCGTTTGGGCATTGTTCACTTCTGTTTGAAAATTTGCCGGGTCAAGACCGGATAAAGTCAGCTCGGAAGCCGGCTTGTTATTGCACGCAGCTAGTATCAGCGCGGCAATTCCTGCAAGTAGAAAATGTTTTTTCATGGTTTTATTTTTAATGTAAATGAGATGCTTATCTTATTTTGGGTGTAAAAGTAACACTTTTGTTTGGTGTATCAAATACACTCTTATATGTTGTGCAACATAAAAGGATAAGAACTTTACTGTTACGTATAAAACTATCGCATGTTCCTGTCTTCGGAGCGGGATCGTTATATTGCATTTTCTCTTTCTATATAGAGCTGGATAGTTTCTGGGGCTTGGAACCAGAGTTTCACCAGCTTGAAACTAAAGTTTCTTCAGTTTGAAACTAAAGTTTCATCTGCTTGAAACTAAAGTTTCATCTGCTTGAAACCGTTGGTTTCAACGCTTTGGAACTTTCTAAAGCAACTATCAATTAGAGTAACTTGACTGCATGACCGGAGTAACCCAATCGTATCAGTTATTCCAATTCACCCGTTCTTTCAAGAAGCATTAACTCATTTATTGGCTACTAATAGATGAGTTATCAGCCTTTAATACCTGATTTTTCAATTATTAATAGTTGATATGTCAATCTTTAATAGTTGACGTATCAGACGTTAACATCCTACAAATCAACCTACAACACTACAAAACGTCACGTCATCCGATGCACCGGAGTGAGAGCAACCGTTTGCTCTCATACCTGCCACCACACTTGCTACCACGCTTGAAACAGCGATGAATAAAGGGATACGCAGGAATTGTTAGAGCATGAGAGCAAAACTGCTGTTATTTTCTTTTTGGTAGAAACAAATAAACTATATATCTTTGTCCCCGCATTGGTTTGCGACTCTCATCACGAGGGAAGCGATTAAAAGGGAATCAGGTGTAAATCCTGAACAGTCCCGCTGCTGTAAGTTCCATATATTCGTTGCGAGCAACCTACTTTTAGCCACTGGAAAGAAACTTCCGGGAAGGCGCCCGCAACAGGAACGAGTCAGAAGACCTGCCATGCACCCAATTTCACTGCTTTCGAGGAAAAAGCGTTGAGTCTAATGACCCGGACATTCGTCTATCATTTCATTCATCACTCTGATTCAGAGAAAGTGTGTTTTAATTAATAAACTCTGCCAAGTTTATTTATGCGTGTCCGGTCGAAGGGATTTCGCCCGGACACTTTTTAAAAGTGAAAAAATAGACTAGTAGGATAAGGATGAAACATATCATGTCATACAAAAGCATCTGCGCGGCATTCTGCTGCCAACTTTTATCCGCAACACTTTTCGCGCAACAGCAAAAAGTGGATACGACGCATACCTACTCCATCCCCGAAATAACCGTTTCCGATATTTATCAAACGAGAGAAGTACGCTCCAGCGCTCCGTTGCAGGTACTATCCAAAGATGCACTGAAGAATCTGCACGCTTTGCAGGTTTCCGACGCAGTAAAGCACTTTGCCGGAGTGACCGTGAAAGATTACGGTGGTATCGGCGGACTGAAACCCGTATCCATACGTAGCCTGGGAGCACAGCATACAGCCGTAGGTTATGACGGAATCACCGTAACCGACTGCCAGACAGGACAGATTGACATCGGTCGTTTCTCTCTTGACAATGTAGACCAACTATCACTCAGTAACGGCCAGAGCGACAATATCTTCCAACCGGCACGTTTCTTTGCTTCCGCAGGAATACTGAATATACAGACACTCACTCCCCGTTTCAAAAAAGACAAGTACACGAATATCAGTACCGCCTTCAAGACCGGTTCGTGGGGACTGGTTAATCCGTCCGTCCTGATAGAGCAGCAACTCAACCCCAAATGGACAGTCACAGCCAATGGCGAATGGATGTCTTCGGACGGACAATATCCATATACCCTGCACTACGGAAATACAGCAGACGACCTGACGTCACGGGAGAAAAGAAAAAATACCGATGTGCAGACTTTTCGTGCCGAAGCCGGACTTTACGGCAACTTCTCCGACAAAGAGCAATGGCGGTTGAAAGCTTATTACTTCCAATCTTCACGGGGACTGCCGAAAGCTACTACACTTTATAACGACTACTCTGCGCAGCATCTTTGGGACAAGAATACATTCGTACAAAGCCAATACAAGAAAGAGTTCAGCCGGCAATGGGTATTCCAAACTTCCGCCAAGTGGAACTGGAGTTATCAACGCTATTTAGACCCCGACACTAAAAACTCTTTAGGGAAAACGGAGAACAGCTATTATCAGCAGGAATATTATCTTTCAGCATCGGTATTATACAGATTGCTGAGTAATCTTTCATTCTCTCTTTCTACAGATGGAAGTATCAATACCATGGATACTAATCTTGCTAATTTTGCGCAACCCACCCGCTACTCATGGCTGACCGCTTTTGCCGGAAAGTACGTGAATGACTGGCTGACAATCTCAGCATCCGCCCTGGCAACCATCATCAATGAAGATGTGAAAGAAGGCGGCAGTGCCGGCAATCACCGCAAATTAACGCCTTATGTCAGCGCTTCATTCAAGCCGTTCCGTAACGAAGAGTTCCGTATCCGTTTCTTCTATAAAGACATTTTCCGCCTGCCTAGTTTCAATGACTTATACTATCAGGAAGTAGGAAACACCAAACTAAAGCCTGAGAATGCGAAGCAATATAATATCGGTCTGACATACAGCAAGAATGTATGCTCATTCCTTCCTTATCTTTCTGCAACCGTTGATGCATACTATAACAAAGTAACGGATAAAATAATCGCCTATCCCACCAAGAACCTTGCAATTTGGAGTATGAGAAACTTGGGAAGTGTAGATATTAAAGGTATCGACGTCACAGGAAACTTGTCTCTTCAACCTTGGGAGAAAATACGCATCAACCTGTCCGGTAATTATACATATCAACGGGCGTTGGATGTCACTGACCCTGATTCGAATAAGGATAAGTCGACTTATAAACATCAGATAGCCTATACTCCCCGTGTTTCAGCTTCAGGGCAGGCAGGAATCGAAACTCCATGGATAAATATGTCTTACTCATTCCTTTATTCGGGAAAACGCTATACAGTGGGACAGAACATCGCAGCAAACCGACTGGATAGTTACAGTGACCACAGTATCTCGGCAAGCCGCGACTTCCGGATAAGAAAAGTTACAAGTTCGCTCAGTGTGGAAGTACTGAACCTGATGGATAAGAATTATGAGATAGTACGATACTTTCCGATGCCGGGACGTTCGGTAAGAGCAACGCTAAAAATAATATACTAAAAGCAGGATATGGATTTGAAAAAGAAATTAACATATATATTTTGGTTCTGTCTGCCGCTACTATTATTATTCACAGCTTGTGATGATATGGAAGACAAGCCTTTTACCTCGGATATTGCGGGTGACCCGACCGAAACGGATACGGCCGAACTCTATGCGCTGTGTGAAGGACTATTCAATCAGAACAACAGTTCATTGATGCGCTTCTCTTTTGGCAACCAGAGAATGGTACGCAACTATTTTAATACAATCAATCATCGGGGATTGGGAGATACGGCAAATGATTTAGCTATTTATGGCGGCAAGATATATGTCATAGTCAATGTTTCCAGTACAGTAGAAGTAGTAGATTTCCGTACAGGAAACTCTTTGAAGCAAATTCAAATACAGGCTGAAAACGGAAGTTCACGAGAGCCAAGATACATTGCTTTCCATAAAGAAAAAGCCTATGTATGTTCATACGATGGAACAGTGACACGAATAGATACAACTTCCCTCACTATAGATGGCGTCGCATCAGTAGGACGTAATCCCGACGGAATTTGTGTACAAAACGGAAAGTTATATATTTCCAATTCCGGTGGCTTGGATCATGCATCCGGTTCAGGCGTAGACAATACTGTATCTGTCGTCGATATTGCTACATTCAAAGAGATTAATAAAATTACAGTAGGATCGAATCCTGGTAAAATAGTAGCCGGTACGGATGGAACAACCGTTTATGTAGCAACCCGCGGAGAAGATGTAGAAGCAGGAAATTACAACTTTGCCAAAATAGACTGTCAAACAAATGAAGTAACTCACTACAATGAGAAAGTACAAAACTTTGCCATTGACGGAGAAATAGCCTATCTATACAATTACAATTATAGTACGCAAACATCTTCTATCAAGACATTCAATCTGAAAACAGGAAAAACCGTTCGTGAGAATTTCATTACGGATGGAACAAGCATTGATACTCCTTACGGTATCAATGTGAACCCTTACAGTGGTAACGTTTATATCACAGATGCTTATGATTATACCATATATGGAGATTTGCTCTGTTTCAACCAACAAGGACAACTACAATTCCGTCTGAATAATATCGGACTGAATCCTAACACGATTGTATTTAGCGACAAAGCTTCACAAAGTGATATTGATGATAATACCGAAGAAACTGAAAATTCATTGGCTTTCGCCAATAAAGTATGGGAGTACAAACCGGCTCCCGGACAGTTTATCAATACGAGTACGTCGGCTTATGAAAATGGATTTACTACCGAACAAGTTTTAGAACGTGCCACAGAAAAGGTCAAGAAGAAATCTGTTATTTCTCTAGGTGGATTCGGTGGTTATATTATACTAGGATTCCCACAGCCTATCCCTAACATTGAAGGAAAATATGACTTCAAGATATGGGGAAATGCTACATACAACAAGAACACAGGTACAGGAGCACTTGGCGGAAGTGCTGAACCAGGAATTGTACTAGTCTCAAAAGATATAAACAATAATGGGATACCTGACGATGAATGGTATGAGTTGGCAGGTAGTGAGTACGGAAAAGATACAGAAATACGTAATTACGAAATCACCTATTATCGTCCTCAACCGGTCAATGGCGATGTGCGTTGGACAGACAACCAAGGAAAAGAAGGATTGATTAAGCGTAATACATTCCATCAACAGGACTCTTATTATCCTAACTGGATAGAAGAAGACGAAATAACTTTCCATGGGACACGTCTAAAAGACAATGCTGTGGAAGAAGGCAATGTTTGGGTAGGCTATTGTTACCCTTGGGGATATGCAGATAATCATCCCAACAAAACCGAATACTGTCAATTTAAAATAGACTGGGCAGTAGACCAAAACGGACAACCTGTGTTATTAGACAAAATAGACTTCGTAAAAATCTATACTGCCGTCAATCAAGACATAGGCTGGACAGGAGAAATATCTACCGAAGTTGTCACCGTAAAGAACTTACATTACGAAAAATAATCAAACAATTAATAATTAAAATTAGAGCAAAAACATGAAAAAGTTATCTTTATTCTTATTAGTATCTGTGTTCGCTTTTTGCGGATGTAGTGATGATGACGATGAAACAAAAGGTGGTGACAAAAAAGAAGTTGTCATTAGTTTCGAGAACCTACTAACTGAGGCAGAAAGTGAATTTATCTCAACTAGTACCGAGAAACCGGAATTTTATTTTAAAGATACATTCAATGACCCACAAAACTATGTAACTTTTGACCATTATTACAATGATTGGGGACAAGGATATAGCTTTGCAGGTTTTACTTATACCAACAAAACCAACCATATATCAGATTGCCAACCCAATTGTGGAAGTGTAAAAACAGGAAAAGTGTATATGGGAGTTTATAGTGACAATTTCACCCCCGCCACTCTATCAATTATTAATTCTCAATATACAATTAAAGGCCTATGGATAACTAATAGCAAAAATGCCTACATTGGAATGACAGAAGGCGATGGCTGGGCGACAGCTTTCAAGAAAGGAAGTTGGTATGAAGTTACTGCAACAGGCTACAACGATAAAGGAGACAAGATAGCCGAAGCTGCTATCAAGCTTGCTGATTATAAGAGTAACACAGACGAGCCTATTAATACATGGATATGGTTTGATTTAACAGATTTACAAGCAGCCTCGAAAATAACTCTTACTGCAAATTCGTCTGACTCTGATGATGAAAATGGAATGAGGACAGGCAAATATTTCTGTATTGATGATCTTACACTTATTGAAAAATGATTTCTTACAGATATATATTCAAACTTATTCATATAAACAAAACAATTAAGCTTATGAACAAATTGATTACATTTTCATTGTTATCTTGTTTGATACTGTCATGTACAGACGAAGAACTTATCATTGACCAATTAAAAGAAAGCACTCCTGTAACAAGGAGTGCTGGAGATGGTAATTACGATTTATTAGGTTATGGTTACAACTGTTTCTATTCTGATTTCCAAGACCCTTTATATGCAAAAGCCAAAGTAATAGATTTAGAACGACTTCAAAAAGGACTAGGACGGGATCCTATCACTGGACAAGAAGTTATATTTACTCCTGCAGATATTGAAACATCCATATTACACGGTAAGACAGAAACAAAAACAGCATACGGATCATCAATATATACATTAACAGAAAATCTCAATATACATGCCACTGCGAATATCGGAGACAAAATTTTAAAATTATTTTCATTAGATCTAGAAGCAACAATAAATTCAGGAGGAACTAAAGAAGAAAGAAACGCTTTTTACAGAGTTGATGCACTCAAAATGACACGAAGGCTAACCCTACCATACACAACACCATCAAGACTTAAATATTTTTTCACAGATATATTTTTATCCGATTTAAAAAGTTTATCAGGTAAAGAGTTAGTTGAAAAATATGGTACACATGTTATGACTGATATACTATTAGGAGGCAAATTTTCCGCATTTTACACAGGTAAATATACAAGTACATCAGCAACACAAGTTCAAGAATTCAAAGCATCATCTAATTTCTTAATGTCATCAATCACGGCAAATGTTCACTATGACAGCAATTTATTCAACAGTTTTAACAATGTAAATATTTATATCAAAACACAAGGTGGTTCCCAAACTGTAACTTCAATAATAAGCCAAGATCCTAATGGAAAATTGGACAATGTATCTTTTGATTATACAGGTTGGATTAATAGTGTCTCTACTGAAACCGAATCACTCATAGGAATAGGTAATCCAGATACAAAAATCTATTTACTCAGTGAATTCATAGATGACCCAGGTAAGAAAAAAAGTATAGAACTTGCTTTACAACTTAAAGAATACAATTATGAAATGGAAAGTTTACTTATGTCTCCCAAAGGAATTCTCTATAACAACAATATAGAAGCAGGTATATTATCAGAAAACCCTATAAAACCATCAAGTCTTATCCCTATAAGTTTATTTCACACAGGTCCACCAGCAATTAAATTCACCTGCCCTTTCACTTTGCAACTAGAAGACAATTACGTGAAATTTAAAAGAAGAGATAATGACTATTTAGACAACACTCTTAGATATACGCCTAATAAAAATAATAAAACCCAACAATGGAAGATAGACTTCATCGACGATAAATATTTTACAATTAAAAACTTAGCAAATAATCAATATCTATCATCTTATGATCTTAAATTCTATAATGAGATAAATAATAGCACCTTTTACTGGATGCTGCTTAAGAAATAAAATTACTACATATTAAACATATACCTAGGGATATTTGCTAACTTATAATACAAAAGTTTATGCATGAGAGAAACATATACTTTTGTATTATTCCAATAAATCAATTTGATTCTATTTTTCATTACTCGGTTTATAGATTGTAAACGCTCGACCATATAATTAAATCAATAGACCATACCATAAAAACAGATTTAATATTCTAAGCCTTAACTATCTAGAATTAAGATAATAGGTTATTCTCCCTATACCTTCACTATTTTTCTCAAAATACTGTCTACTCCACACACTAACAATAGAATATGAAACACTTGTTTATTTCATTAACATTAGCTACATTCGTCGAACAAAACACTTAAATATACAACAATGGAATTACCTTTTGCTGAATCATGGAAAATAAAGATGGTAGAACCCATCCGGAAAAGCACTCGTGCAGAACGCGAACAATGGATTAAAGAAGCACATTACAACGTCTTCCAACTCAAAGCGGAACAAGTTTATATAGACCTTATCACCGACTCAGGAACAGGAGCAATGAGCGACCGCCAGTGGGCGGGAATGATGCTCGGTGATGAAAGTTATGCCGGTGCGACATCTTTCTTCAAACTGAAAGAGATGATTACGAAACTGACCGGATTTGAATATATCATTCCGACTCACCAGGGACGTGCCGCAGAAAATGTCCTTTTCTCCTATTTGGTGCACGAAGGAGACATCGTACCCGGCAACTCACATTTCGATACTACTAAAGGACATATCGAAGGACGCCATGCTATCGCGTTAGACTGCACCATTGATGCCGCCAAGCAGACACAGCTAGAACTCCCCTTCAAAGGAAATGTAGACCCTGACAAATTACAGAAAGCTCTGACTCAATACGCCGAACGCATCCCTTTTATCATCGTAACCATTACCAACAACACAGCCGGCGGACAGCCTGTATCTATGCAGAACTTACGCGAAGTACGCGCCATCGCTGATAAATACGGCAAACCGGTACTTTTCGACTCTGCCCGCTTTGCTGAAAATGCTTACTTCATCAAAATGCGTGAAGAAGGTTATCGGGATAAATCCATTAAAGAAATTACGCGAGAGATGTTTGCCCTTGCCGACGGCATGACAATGAGCGCCAAGAAAGACGGAATCGTCAATATGGGCGGATTCATTGCAACACGACGTGAAGACTGGTATGAAGGCGCAAAAGGTTTCTGTGTACAATACGAAGGGTATCTCACTTATGGCGGAATGAACGGCAGGGATATGAACGCACTTGCCATCGGACTGGATGAAAATACCGAATTCGATAATCTCGAAACACGTATCAAGCAAGTGGAATACCTGGCTAAGAAACTGGATGAATACGAAATCCCTTATCAACGTCCTGCCGGCGGCCATGCCATTTTCATTGATGCTCCCAAAGTGCTGACACACGTACCAAAGGAAGAGTTTCCGGCACAGACACTAACTGTCGAACTCTATTTGGAAGCCGGTATCCGTGGATGCGAAATCGGTTATATTCTTGCCGACCGTGACCCGGTTACTCATGAAAACCGATTCAACGGACTCGATTTACTGCGTCTTGCCATTCCTCGCAGAGTATATACGGACAATCATATGAATGTAATCGCTGCTGCTCTCAAAAATGTATATGAACGGAGAGAAAGCATTACCCGCGGAGTACGTATCGCTTGGGAAGCTCCCTTGATGCGACATTTCACAGTCCAGCTAGAAAGGTTGTCAGTATAAACAGGAAAAGTCCGTGTAAACAAGGAAAGCCCATATAAACAGGAAAAGTTATCTCCGTCAACAATTGTCCGTATAAACAAAAGTTCTTCCGAAGTGTTTATATTATAATCGATCAAACTTAATACGTAAAAATTATGGCAGAAGATTATAAATTAATAGACAACGAAGAAAAACATCGGTATGAATTTCAAATCGATGGCAAGATAGCTGAAATAGACTATATTAAATCAAATAACGGAGAAATCTATCTCGTTCACACGGAAGTACCTGCTTCACTGGGCGGAAGAGGAATCGGTTCGCAACTTGCTGAAAAGGTATTGACAGACATAGAGAAACAAGGTTTACGCCTGGTGCCGCTCTGCCCGTTTGTGGCCGGATATATCCATAAACATCCTGAATGGAAGAGAATTGTAATGCGTGGTATTCACATTAAATAAGTATAGCTATGGGAAAGAAAGTTGAATATACCAATGGCGAACTGACTATTGTATGGCAGCCGGAATTATGCCAGCATGCCGGAATATGCGTAAAGATGTTACCCAACGTCTATCATCCGAAAGAAAGGCCGTGGGTGCAAATTGAGAATGCGACAACAGAAGAATTAATTGCACAAATCAGCAAATGTCCGTCAGGAGCATTAAGCTACCGGCTGAATGAGAAAAAGCCCGGCAAGCAAGAAAAGATAAGTAAGGAAAAATAAGTAACCAAAAGAGAAACGGTGAATAAGAAGGGAGATTTCCCATTCATTATTCACCGTTTCTCTTTTATTTTATATTCAATCCAGAGTCCATGTCAGCACAAAATCCGGATGGATGCGATAACCCGTTGTATAGAGTTTTTGCTGTTCCGTCACGAACTCCTGAACTTGAAACGTACCTTCTTCCTGAGGAACAAACTGTGTCAAACGGAGTTTGCGGAGATCGGCGTCGGCATTTTCCATCCGTTTAAAGATAGCTTCTTTTGCAGACCAGTGCAGCAACAGTCCCCATACTGTATCATCTTTATAAACTCCTACCTGCTCGTCGGGACGGATATAACGGTCGGCCACCCGATGAACCCGTTGACCGTATTGCTCAATATCAATGCCAACAGGAGCCTGAGAACCAAGTATCACCGCCACATACCCTTTCGTATGAGAAATACTGATAAAGAAAGAATGATCGGCCAGATAAGGTTTGCCTTCTGAAGAATAAGCAATTTCCTTATCTTTCCGAAGCATTGAATACAGCAGCACACGAACAGATGTCCATTCCATCTTCCGGCGTTCAGAGACAAAACGGTTCAGTTCCTGCTCACAGGAAATTCTTCGCGCTTCGGGCAGAAGAGCCAGTAATGTATCCAAAGATTCTTCCATCTTCCATACAGCCCACTGTATATCATTGGTTCTACTTTGCAGGAATAACGCCATCTTATGCTTGGTTGAGATTATACTTCCGTAATTATTCTTCTGTAATTATTCTCTTGGGATTGTCCTTCCGTGATTATTCCTTCATGACTTATTCTTTTTCTTCCGATGTTTCCGTATCGTCAGGCAGAATCGTAAACTTGACTTTCAGAATCCGGCGGCTATCCATCTCCAAGACTTCAAACTCATAATTGTGGTAAGTCACTTTCTCGTGCAATGCCGGGAATTCGCCTTTAATTTCGAGCAACATACCCGCCAATGTATCGGCATCCCCTACCACTTTCTCAAATTCATCTTCGCTTACTTTCGCAATCTTATAGAAATCCGTCAACTGCGTTTTTGCCTCGAATATCCAGGTATGGTCATTCAGCACGACATATGTACGTTCTTCATCGTCATACTCGTCATGAATCTCCCCTACAATTTCCTCGATAATATCTTCCATCGTCACCAGTCCGGAAGTTCCGCCGAATTCATCCACAACGATGGCAATATGAATCTTATTCGCCTGGAAATCACGCAGCAAATCATCAATCATCTTCGTCTCCGGCACAAAATACGCAGGACGGATCAACGACTGCCAACGGAAATTATCCCCCTTGCTCACATGAGGCAGAAGGTCTTTGATATACAGCACCCCCTTGATATTATCCCTCGAACCGGCAAAGACAGGAATACGCGAATAAGCATTTTCAATAATACATTGCATCACTTCCTTGAAAGACGTGCGAATATCCAAATCGACCATATCCAGGCGTGATGTCATCACTTCTTTCACGGTTTCTCCGCCAAAACGGATAATTCCTTCCAGGATATTATTCTCTTCGGTAAGTTCCGCTTTATCCGTAAGCTCCAATGCATGTGACAGTTCGTCAACTGAAATATTATGGCTTTTCTTGGCAAAATGCTTGTTCAGAAAAGCAGTAGAGCGTACCAGGACAGTAGCTATCGGATAAAATATCTTTTCCAGGTAATAAATGCCCGGCGCGGAGAAACGGCAGAAAGCCAATGTCTTCTGTGCAGAATAAATCTTCGGCATGATTTCGCCGAACAGGAGCAACAGAAAAGTCAGTATCACAGTCAGTATCAGGAACTCTGCCAACGGAGAATGAAATACAAAGACATTCATAAAGAAGAAGTTGCAGAGCATGATAATGGTTACGTTCACAAAATTATTAGTAATCAGTATCGTCGCCAGGAGACGTTCGGAATTGCCAAGAAGGGCACTTATTTTATCATCGGAAGTATGATTCCGTTCATCAATATCATTCCGGTCTGAAGGAGAAAGCGAGAAAAAAGCGATTTCAGAAGCCGAAGCAAAACCGGAAGCCAGCAGGAGTACACCTGCCAGTACTATGGCAATAATAGCAGAGATAGAAGGAGTGTTTACGGTAATACCGTTGAAAATGTCAGCCAATTGGCTTAAATAACCATCTGAGTCCAAAGAGTATATATTTTAGTTTAACAAAAGACAATGTGCCAATCTGCTCGCGAAAACCTATTGGCACACTATCACATTACTAGAACGGCAAGTCATCTGCCGGATTATCTTGTACAGGCTGGGCTTGCGATTGCTGCGTCTGTTGTGATTGCTGTTGCATTTGCTGCGGCTGACCGGCGGCAGGCTGCTGTGCAGAAGCAGCAACTCCCGGATTAGCGCCTTTCGGAGACAGCATTTCCATATAATCTACATAAATCTCGGTAACATAGCGCGTGGCACCTGCCGGATCAGTGTAAGAACGTGTCCTAATCTTCCCTTCCAAATACAATTTGTCACCTTTGTGTACATATTTATCTACAATTTCCGCCCAACGGTTGGATGCAACGATATTGTGCCACTCCGTCCTGTCGGGGATTTGGGTTCCATTAGCCAACGTATAGCCGCGTTCTGTCGTAGCTAACGAGAAAGTTGCCACAGCCGAGCCTGCGTCGAAGTATTTCACCCGTGGATCTTGTCCCACGTTTCCTAGCAATATCACTTTATTTACTGACATATATGTATCAAGTTTATAATTCTTAAATTCAAATCTGCTGCCAAAATTAAACAGAATAACAATAGGATGCAAGAATTGTTGTAACTTTTATTTCGAATCAATATACTTCTCAATAAAAGCGTGCACCAACCTTGAAACAGCATATTGCTCCAATTCTTCCGCCTTTATTTTCTGAAACTTACTGAAAGAAGCCGTTTCTCCGGACAATGTCACTTCATAGAAATTAGCATAAATCACCCGATGGGACAATACATGTTTCACTTCCCTGCACACCGAACGGACTACCGGCTGCTCACCCGGCGCAAAAAACGCCCGAAATTCAGGCAAAGCTAAAAAATCTTCTTCCGGCACAGCCACCGGAGTTTCTATCAAAGGCAGTTCAAACAGGTTCTTCCAAATGTCATCTGCCGTCCGCTTATTTATAAAGGTATGCGCGCCCGCACGTACATAAATATAATTGAAATAACGGTTCGTCGTTTTCGTCTTATGCCGCTTCACAGGCAGCTTGGCAACCAACCCTTTCGCAAGAGCCGAACAACTATCCACCAACGGGCAAAACAAACAATCAGGTGATTGCGGCGTACACTGAATCGCCCCGAAATCCATAATTCCCTGATTGTAGAGAGCCGGCTGTTTTCTATCCAGCATCTCGTCCGCCAACCCTGCAAAAAGTTTCTTCCCCTCTGTCGAATCAATCGGCGTGTCAATGCCGAAATAACGTGAAAGCACACGATACACATTTCCGTCCACCACCGCATAAGGCATGCCATAAGCAAACGAGCAAATGGCCGCCGCCGTATACTCCCCCACTCCTTTCAAAGCCAACACTTCCGGATACGTTTTCGGGAAAACTCCATTCATGCTTTTTGCGGCAGCGTGAAGATTCCGGGCACGTGAATAATATCCCAACCCCTGCCAATATTTCATCACCTCGTCCTCGTCTGCGTCAGCCAACGTCCGCACATCGGGAAAGCGCTTGATGAAACGCATAAAATAATCATACCCCTGCACCACACGTGTCTGCTGAAGGATAATCTCCGAAATCCATATCAGATACGGATCGGAAGACTCCCGCCAGGGCAGCTCACGCTTATTCTCTTTATACCACTCTATAATTGTTTCATTGAACTTGTTCATAGGCCCGGTCATCATGTATCATCTAACATTTATCTTGTATATGCTGTTCAAAAGCCACACAAAAGTAACTCTTTTGGCTCTAAGAAAACTCAACGCCACCATTTTTTTAGAAAAATGTGCATAATATATTTTTTTAGGAGCTTAAAAAGCTATATATTTGCAGTCCAAAAAATTAGCAATAACATAATAGTAATAATATTTTTTTAAGGAAAAATGACTAAAGCAGATATTGTAAACGAGATTACAAAGAAAACTGGGATTGACAAGCAGACAGTTCTTACAACAGTTGAAGCATTCATGGACGCTGTAAAAGATTCATTGTCAAACGACGAGAATGTATATTTGCGTGGGTTCGGTAGTTTCGTAGTGAAGAAAAGAGCACAGAAAACTGCTCGTAATATTTCTAAGAATACTACGATTATCATCCCCGAGCACAACATTCCGGCTTTCAAACCGGCTAAGACATTTACAATTTCAGTAAAGAAATAATAAACAAGAGTATTAACCCATAAAATGTGAAGCTATGCCAAGCGGAAAAAAGAAAAAAAGACATAAAATGTCTACGCACAAGCGTAAAAAAAGACTAAGAAAGA
>ENA-OPTB01001652-OPTB01001652.1-human-gut-metagenome-genome-assembly--contig:-NODE-1652-length-16449-cov-5.014883_pt1 | contig 16449 bp, 20 predicted proteins | sample MGYA00241810_ERZ501911 | MGnify/ENA primary metagenome ERZ501911 (study PRJEB25962, sample SAMEA2042304) | human gut metagenome | biome: human gut; feature: human-associated habitat; material: faeces... | reverse complement strand
CCGCCGGTTACTTCCGCACCGGAATAAGCCAGCACTTTGGAATCGCCGTATGCGTAGGTCATATTGCCGCCCGACATACTGGTTGCAAGAACCGTGCCGTCGCTGCTGGTAAAGACCATCTGCGTGGACATATTGTAGCCGCTGCCGCCGTTCATGCCGAGACCGCCGAACGCATAGCCGCCGTTGTAAGTAATGGAGTAGCCGTCGCCGCAGTCGAAGGAATTGCCGCCGTTTCCGAAGTAGGAGCCGCCGTTGAAGATAACCGGACCGTTGGAATCGAAGCCGTCAGCATCCTGGAAAGAGTCCTACGGTAAAATGTCAATAGGAAAAAAGCAGAAAAACAAGTAAGAAACCCATACATTTTGACTAAGAAGAGACAAAAAGGGTATCTCCTACTAAAGCCTGCGCCGAAAAAATTTTTCGACGGGCTGGAGGTGCCGGATCAATACTCCTCCGGCGGGACATACAGGCGGTTAGTCTTCAGCAGTGTATAGACTAACCTGACCAACTTTCTGGCAGTGAGAGCGAGTGCGCGTTTGTGATTGTGCTTATTAGAGCCTGTTCACATAAAACTATTGCAATTTGACAATAAATATGATATAATGAACACATGAGATTAACAGAAAAACAATTTGCGAAAATAGAGCATTTGATGCCCACACCTCGCAGAAAGCCAGAAGTATCAAATTATGATTTTTTGTGTGCATTACTGTATATAATCGAAAACGGCTGTAAATGGAGGGCATTGCCGAACGAATACGGAAATTGGCACACAATTTATGTCAGATTTAATCGCTGGTGTAAAAGCGGAGTAATTGACCGCATTTTTGAGACATTGCAAGAAGAAAATATCATAAAAAATTCAGAAGAAAAAATATATATAGTATATAGAAAACCCTCTTAACCCTCTGAACCCTCTGTCATTCTGGTGCATGAGTGTGACGGGTTGTGACGGGTTGACGGGTTTTTTCTATTCTATCATATGAAAATTTCAGAAGAAAAATTATATATAGTATATAGAAAACCCTGCAAACCCGTCACAACCCGTCACCGGAGGGGGGCGTATGAATATGAAAATGAATCTGAGTGACCCGGATACCTTTGCCCGGCTGGAGCGGCAGGCGTTTCACGGTACGGTTGATGTTTCCGGAATGCCGCCGGCGGCGTACAAGTACTTCTCGGAGCTTGCCGCTGTGTACCGGGCATACCGGTTTGAGGGGCTTCCAAAGGAAGAAGCCGTCAGGCACAAGGACAAGCTGCTGAAGGATTACCATGCCAGCGTGCAGGAATCCCGGCGGATCAGGGAGATGTATGCGGCGTATCAGGATGCGATCCGGAGAGCCGGAACGCTGACAAGTGAGATTGAGAAATCTCACTCTGTGGATGAGATTGCGGACAAGGCCTGCATGGTGATCGCCTTGCTGATCGGCGACAGCAGCTTTTACGCAAGGCAATGCAGAAAACTGAAGGAGGCACAATCATGCGGAGTTTAAAGCGACTGATGAAGTCCGACCGGGAGGTCAGAGAGATCTGCAAGCGAGAAACCGATGCGTACCTTCGGGAGAACTACGAGCAGATCGCCAAACAGGCTGCTTACCAGACCCTTGCAGTGGCATTCGTTGTCCTGCACCGGTACTTCGGGTTCGGCGGCAGGCGGTTGAGCCAGCTGAAGGAACACATCGAATCCGAGTTTGTCATGATGAAAACCGGGATCTTCGGCAGAAAGTACGATGCAGACGACTGCACAAAGTTCTTGAAAGACCGGTACGGCATTGATTTTTCAGAGTCAGCCTACAAGGCGGAAGGGTGGGATAAGCTATGAACACAAACGCAGTTGACAACACCTGTGTATGCTGCGGCGAGATCATCCCAGAGGGGCGGCAGGTGTGCCCCCGGTGCGAGAAGGAGGGTTCTGTATGACTGACAAGCAGGAGGCTGTCATCGGGCAGATCGTAAGACACTACACCTACGACCAGCAGCGTGACGAGGCTGTGGAGGAATGCGCCGAATTTATCCAGGCGGTTTGCAAGTGCAAACGTGGCAAGAAGGGAGCATTCGAGAACCTCAAGGAGGAGGTTGCCGACGTTCTGATCATGGCTGAACAGATGCGGCAGTACATCGGCGCCCAGTCTGTGGATAGCGTCATCGACCGAAAACTCAAGAGACAGCTGGACAGAATCATGGCGGAAGGGAGGACGAAAACATGACCTACCGGGTATGGCGGATCCGGAACCGGATCCCCGGAAGATATCTTGCGCTGTGTCGTGCAGACGGCTCACTGGATTACATAGCGTTTCTGACCAAGCAGAGGGCGCAGGTGTATATGGCGGATAAGAGGTTAAACTCGTTTGTATTTGCGGCGGAATGCTGTTACACATCACCAGAGCAACCCTGCGGCGCTCTGTGCGGCGTTTAGGTGCTTCATAGTATAAATTTCATGGGTAAAAATAAAACGCCGTACAGGCGGCTTAAAATTGAAATAGGAGGGTATCGTATGTTTTTCGTAGGATTTGTTCTCGGAGGCATTCTTGGTGTGCTGATTATGGCACTGATTGCCGGCGGCAACAAAGGAGATGACTGAATGACACTGGAGCAGATGGAGACGAGCGCCTGGCTCAACCGGGCATTTTACAAAGACAAGAAGGTGCGGGCGCTCAGATCGCTCCTGGAGCGTGACAGAGCCCGTGCGCAAGGGTTGACAGTAAACTATGGGGGTGCGGACAAGGGTCGCTCAGACGGCCGGGAAAACGGCGTAGAGGCTGCCATGCAGATCTGCGCAGAAACATCGGAGGCATACGACAAAGCACTGTGTGAGTATAACGCCATGCGCCGGGAGGTGTCACAGGTCATCAACGGCATGCGTGACGATGAGCTGGAGGCTATATTCATCTATCGTTATCTGGACGGTCTGTCGATGGAGGAAATTGCAGAACGGATGCATTATGATTCACGGACGATTTTGCGCAAGCATAAGATTGGATTGGATAAGTTGTCACTTGTTGTCACCCAATGTCATTGCATGTCACCTTAACTCTGTGATATCATGTAAACTAGAAAAAGCAACGGAGGAGCCGACAGGACGCTTTTTCCGCCGGGTACCCCACACCTTCCCGGCGTTTCTTTCCTCCGTCCGCCCTCAGGGCGTGAGAATCGACATTATCCATTATTTGTCCTCCTTTTGATGTCCGGGCAATCGCCCGGGCAGAATACTCAGCGCTCCGTATGGGGCGCTTTTCTTATACACTGAAAGGGTGGTGAACGTTGAATGACGGTAACCTGATTCCGCTCTCTGCAAGATCAAAGAGCGAACAAAGAGCAATCCAGTCCAAGGGCGGGAAGGCTTCCGGCGTATCCAGAAGCTTTAAAAGCTCCTTGAAACGTAAGCTGAAAGACAACCCCAGCCTGATCGATGACGTCATTGACGTTTTGATCCAAGAGGCTGTTGATGGAAAAAATCTCAAGGCGGCAGATATGCTGATTGATCTGCTGGGGGAATCTGTGCAGCGTGAAACGGTTGCATTGAAACGCAAGGAGCTTCGCCTGAAGGAGGCTGCGCAGAAGGACAAATCCGAAACAGATACAGAAACGCCGATGCTTTACCAGGCATTGGAGGAGGCTGACGAATGACGTTTTCTAAGCTGTCGCAAAAGCAAAAAACAGTGTTCAGGTGGTGCTACGGTGACAAGTACAAAGCCATCATCTGTGACGGTGCTGTCCGAAGCGGCAAAACCATCTGCATGGTCACGTCCTTCATCCTGTGGGCAATGCGCAGGTTTGATGGCGCAACGTTCGGCATTTGCGGCAAGACCGTCCGCAGCGCCGAGCGAAACATCATCATGCCGCTGCAAGCAATTGCTGATATTACATCACGGTTCAAGCTGGCATACAACCGTTCCGTCAGCCTGCTGACTGTTTCTGGGATGGGGAAAACCAACTGTTTCTACGTGTTCGGGGGAAAGGACGAATCCTCCTACACATTGGTTCAAGGCATCACGCTGAGTGGTGTCTTTTTTGATGAGGTAGCGCTGATGCCCCGTTCCTTCGTAGAGCAGGCAATCACCCGTACCCTGTCGGTGCTTGGTGCAAAGCTGTGGTTCAACTGCAACCCGGACAATCAGTTCCATTGGTTCTACCAGGAATGGATCTGTAAAGCAGAGCAGAGAAATGCATTGCACCTGCATTTTCTGATGCAGGACAATCCGATCCTTACACCGGAGCAGCTGAGTGCCGCAGAGCAATGCTTTACCGGTGTGTTTCATGACAGGTACATCAAGGGCTTGTGGGTCAGCGCAGAGGGTGTAATCTACAAGCAGTTTGCGGATGATTCTACGCCATTTCTGCTGACGGATGCGCCGGATGATATCATGTTCTGCAACATCGGCTTTGACTTCGGCGGCAATGGATCCGCCCATGCTGGCATCTGCACCGGGTTCAGCCGGGGTTTGCAGCGTGTAGTTGTGCTGGAGGAATACTACCGGCGCCAGGTGATAGCTCCAACAACCTTGTATGCTGATATTGTGGATTTTATCCGCACTTGCCAGCGGCGGTACAACGTGCATGACATTTACTTTGACAGCGCAGAAACCACGCTCATTATGGGGATCCGCACGGAGATTGCCAAAAATCACATTCCGATCAGCGTTCACAATGCAAGAAAGTCAGAGATTCTAAGCCGGATCCGGTTTACCAATCAGATCATGGCGCAGAATCGTTTTTTCATTTTGAGCCATTGTAAAAAGCTGATTGAAGCCTTGCAGACAGCTGTGTGGGATATGAAAAAACAGTCTGACGTGCGACTGGACGACGGCAATTACAACATCGACAGCCTGGACGCATTTGAGTACAGCGTAGAAAAATACATTCCGCAGATCATACGATCCGGACAGATTGGAGGATAGACCAGTGGATATTATCACATCATGCAAGCAGGCCTTCCCGGACATTCGTGTCCCGGATGCTGCACGCTATTACAGCGAGCATATAGCGGTCTGGAAGGATATTTTCGAGAACAATCCGCCCTGGAAGTCGGTGCGGCGCTCCGGTCTTTACAACCGGGGCAACCGTCCATTGAAGCGACTGAACACGGCAAAATGCCTGTGTGACGAGTTTGCGGCGCTGACATTTTCCGAGAAGTGCAACATCACCATTGACGATGCACAGTATCAGCAGTATGTCCTTGACGTGCTGGAAAACAACAGCTTCTGGGACAGCGTGCCGGATCTGGTTGCGTCTGCATATGCGTTTGGCGGGGCCGCTGTGAAGGTGTATGCCAATGACCGGCAGCCCGTGTTGGACTATATCCGCACCGACCGGTTTGTTCCCACAGAATGGATGGGCAAACGCATCCGGGGCGGGATCTTCCAGTCCACCCAGTGCAGCAGCGACAAGATCTACACCCTTTGCGAACGGTACACCGCCAATGGGCAGGTGTATAACAAACTGTTCCGGTCCGATTCCGCCAATGATCTGGGAACGGAATGCCAGCTCTCGGAGCTTGGCATCAAGGCACAGCCAAAGACAGACTACGGCGCAGGCGTTCCCATGTTCGGGTACTTCAAGCCCTCTGTCAGCTCCAATGTGGAGTATGACATCCCCTTGGGCATGAGCATTTATGCCAACGCAATGGACACACTGGCGGCGCTGGACGTGGCATTCGACAGCTTCTACCGGGAATTCATTCTCGGCAAGAAGCGTATCATTGTGCCGTCAGCAGCGGTGCAGACGGTCACAGATCCGGACACCGGGCAGCTTGTCCGGTACTTCGACGCAGACGACGAGGTGTTCACCGCTCTCTCTGCGGAGGAGGGAGACGCCTTGAAGGTAACGGACAACACCATGGAACTGCGGGTGGATGAGCACGTCCGGGCAATCAACGCCCTGTTGAATATCCTGTGCTTCCAGACAGGGCTGTCTGCCGGAGCACTGTCCTTCGATGCGGTGCAGGGACTAAAGACCGCAACGGAGGTCATTTCCCAGGACAGTAAAACGGCACGCACCATCAAGTGCAACAAAAATATGCTGACGGAGCTGCTGGAGGACGTGATCCACGCCATTGTGGCACTGGGAGTGTGGCTGCATCAGCTCCCCAGGAAGGCATACACAGTCACTGTTGGCTGGCAGGACAATGTTGTGATCGATGACAATACGCTGATCGACAACAACATTAAGCTGGTGCAGGCTGGCTTGAAATCCAAGGTATCCGCCATTATGGAGGTGCTCAAGTGCGATGAGGATACAGCCCGGCAGGAGCTTGAGCGGATCGCATCCGAGCAGTCGGTATCCGGGCTGTCTGTGGATGATCTGATGGGCGGTGGTGAGGATGACCAGGCTTGAACTGATGCAGCTGAGCCGGGGACTGTCTGATCTGTATACGGGACTGGAGACGGATCTGCTTGCGAATATTGCAGCCTTTCTGACCGCAGAACAGGCGGACATGCCCTCTGCTCAGTGGAAGATACAGATGCTTGCGCAGCTGGGAGCACTGGATCGTAAAAACCTGCGGACGATCACCCAGTACGTGAAGAACGTACCCCGGATGCTGCAGGACACCCTGCAAGCCGGTGTACTCAGTGCCCTGGAGGATCTGGAACCGGGATTCCGGCAAATGGTGCTGGACGGCATCCTGCAAGGCACGGACACACCGGTTGAGGACACGATGGCACGGGCGCTGAAAGCCTACGCCAGGCAGGCCAGAAAATCTATGAACATGGTGAACACCGTCATGCGGTACAAGGCCAGGGACGCAGCGCATAAGGCCATCAATGACACGGCAGAGCTGGCGGATAAGCAGGAGTTTCTGAATGCGCTGAACAAGGCGGCAGGCAAGACAGTATCCGGCATAGAAAGCCGGCAGGCGGCAATGCGGCAGTGCATCAAGGAAATGACCGACAAGGGGATCCCCGCATTTGCGGACAAGCGTGGCAGGGAGTGGAGCCCGGAGGCATACGTGAACATGGCAATCCGCACCACAGCGGCGAACACTGCCCAGCAGGCGCAGTTTGACCGCATGGATGACTACGGACTGAATCTGGTGGAGGTGAGCAGCCACAGCGGCGCACGCCCCAAATGTGCGAAGGATCAGGGCAAGATCTTCAACCGCTCCGGCGGCGGCGGATACACCACCGATCTGCACGGCAGGAAGATCCGCTACTATGCCTGGTCAGAAAGCTCCTACGGAGAGCCGGACGGGATTCTGGGGATCAATTGCGGGCATCAGATTTATCCGTTTACGCCCGGGGTGTCCTATCAGACATACTTCCCGGAACCGGAGGAGGAAAACGCCGAAGCGTACAAGAAATCTCAACAGCAGCGGGAACTGGAGCGCCGGGTGCGCAAATCCAAGCGGGAGTGCATGATGCTGGAGACTGCCGGAGATCCGGAGGGAGCCAGGCAGGCACAGCAACTGCTGAAACAGCGACAGGATGCGCTGCGGCAGTTCTGCGGCGACAACGGTCTGCGGTATAAGCCGGATCGGACGGCTGTGGCGGATTACAAGAAATCCGTTGCCGGGTATGTGCCGCCGGATCAGACGGAACGGATCCGGAAGTTGAATGGCTTGGATGTTGACAAAACCGGCGGAAGTGGTATAATAAAGACGAGGAGTGGTAATATGTCTCTTGAATATCAGCGATATGGAAGAAATAAATCCACCCTTGTCAACAAGACGTATATCGATGGTGGGGAATATCGCAGAAAGTTTAATAATGCAACTGATAATCCGGATGTCAACAAATCGCTTTACAACTGCTCGAAAGAAGCGTTAAAGCATCGCAGTGGAACCGTTTACGAGGATATGTACTGGCTAGACAGTAAAAGCGGTAATGTCTTATTGTCCATTACTGATAGCACGGATGAGAGAGCTATCGTCTATACCGAGAAAATTAAGCGGGCAATTTCCGGACGCAGTGATATTATTACAATTCACACGCACCCCAGTAGCATGCCGCCTAGTATTTCCGACTTGAACTCTTGTTGTAGGAACCAGTACAAAATGGGGTTTGTTGCTTGTCATGATGGTCGTTTGTTTTCATATTCGTCAAACGAGATAATTAACGAACGTATATACAGTGCCTATATCGAGCGGTTTTTAAAGGATGGATACGATGAATTTGATGCTCAGCTAAAAGCGCTTGAAAAGCTTTCGCAAAACTTTGATATAAAAGTGCAGGAGGTGTTTGATCATGAATGAAAAAAAGTATTTCATTGATGACAGGGTGATTATCCCAGATGACATTCGAAACATGACGAAAGAAGAACTACAACTTGAAATTTCCAGACTTGAAGCAGAAGCAGCTACGGCAAAGAAAAGACTTCTTGAAAGTAAAAAAACACAAAACGTAAACCGCCTTGCTTAAAGGCGGTTTTCTTTTCCCCAATAAAAACAGCGTTTTGCATTCGTGCAAGGCGCTATTTTTATGCCCAAAAGCGGACTTAAGGCGTAAAACTGCGGTCGCTAATTTATAGCCGACGGGCTTTAAACGGAGGTAAAACCATGGCAGAACCCACCACACAGGCACAGGAGCCTACCGAACCCACCACAACGGAGCCTGCCGGGGCGAATACCGGCGGAGGTGATCCCACATCTGCCCCTGGCGCTGCACAGGCACAGGAGCCTGCCGCAAAGCCTGACGCACCCACCCCGGAGGAGCTGGCGGCATTTCGCAAGTGGCAGGAATCCCAGAGATCGGACGCAGAGAAGCAGGCCGCTGCCATCAGCAAGGCGGAAAAGGCACGGCTTGCCGCAGAAGCAAAGGCTGCTGCCGCTGAGCTGAAGCTGTCTGCACTGTCCAAGGGCGTTGCGCCCGAAGCACTGGATGACGTGATCGCACTGGCACACACCAAGATCTCCGATTCCGTCACCGCAGAGCAGGCGATCGAATCCATCGTGCAGAAGTATCCTCAGTTCGGCGCAGGCGTGACCACAGGCGTACACACCAGCAGCGGCGGTACGGACAATCTTTCCGGCGTGGAAGCGGCATTCTACGCAAAAAATCCAGATCTGAAAATCAAGTAACAGGAGGTAAACTGATATGGCACACAATGCGCAGGAGCGCTATTCTTCCCTGGTCCTGGCGAAAATCCGCAAGGAGAACAAGCTGAAGAACGGCGTGGTATTCAACACGGATTACGAGGGCAGCCCCAAGGCAGGCTCCGTCAAGATCCCGGTTCGGGACACAGAGGTGCAGGTGTCCGACTATGACAAGGCGAACGGCATCACCGCCGGCACCGGCAGCACTACTTATGAAACATTCACCATCAACAAGGATAAGGCGGTCAATGAGATCATTGACGGCTTTGACGCCCAGACGGTGCCGGACAATCTGGTGGCTGACCGACTGGACAGCGCAGGCTATGCTCTGGCACGGCAGGAGGATGTGGACGGTGCAACCGTACTGCTTGCCGGTGCTACCAGCGTGGGGGTGGGCGCACTCAGCAAGGCAAACATCTACGCAGCCATTGTGGATATCCGCACCCAGATGTCCAAGCAGAATATCCCGGACGATGGCAAGCGGTATCTGCTGGTCACCCCGGACACCTTCGCCATGATCCTGACCTGCGATGAGTTCATCAAGGCATCCAGCCTGGGCGACGCAGTGGTGCAGAGCGGCGTTGTGGGCAAGATCGCCGGGTTCAACGTGATCGAGTGGAACGATGACACTGCCGGCCTTGCCATGATTGCCGGGCATCCCAGATTTGCGACCCGTGCGGAGGAATTTTCCGTGCCGGTACACATTCAGGATCTGAGCGGTTCCGGCAAGTATGTGGGCGCATCCGCCGTACAGGGACGTATGGTCTACGGTCATAAGGTGCTGCGCAGCGTTGCCATCCGGGCAGTATACGCACCCGGCAGCGTAGCGGTTACCGTTGCTGCAGGGACTTCCGCTGCAGGCGACACCAAGATCACCGTTACCGCATCCGACAGCAACACCCTGGCGTACAAGCTGAATCCTGCATCTCGGGTGGCATACGGCACGGCTTCTTCCGCCTATGCAGGCACGGCACTGACCTCCGGTACCGCAAAGGTGGTAAGCGGCTGTAAGGCAGGAGACGTGATTGAGGTCGCAGAGTTCAACAGCAATGGCTGTGTCAAGGTGGGCTATGTGACCCTGACAGCGGCAGACATCAAGGCGTAAGCTATGGTGGATCCGGCATACTACAAGGACAGCTGGCACGGCAGCTTTGACGGCTCTGAGGAGGAACTGCGGATCCTCCTCAGCCGTGCTGCTGACGCTGTGAACATCGCCATTACCATGAGCGGCTATACGGTGCATACTGTGCCGGATATGGTCGCAGAGAATGTGAAAAAGGCCGTCTGCGCACAGGCGGATTATATTGAAGCACAGGGCGGCGTTTCCTGCATGGCAGATGCGGGGAGCGTCGTTTCTGCTACGATCGGAAAATTCAGCTATCAGTCCGGTGCGTCCGGCAGCGCAGCGGGCAGCATGCTTTGCAGTCTTGCATACCAGTACCTGATCCCCACCGGTCTGCTGTACAGGGGGTGTATGCTGTGGTAAAACCCATCCCAAAGCGTCTGCTGATCCATACTGCAACGCTGTCAGACGTAACGGTCACTGCATTCCAGTCCGAAGCCCTGCAAACTGCTGCGGTTTTGCAGCATGTCCGCATAGAGCCTTCCACAAGGCTCGTGACCACCAAGGACAACCGGCAGATCAACCTGGCAGCGGCCCTGTTTTTTGACTGCCGCAATAGCCGTCCTGCATCCGTGCAGTTTACTGTGGGACAGCGGATCACCTTTGCCGGCGCTGTGTACCGTATTGAGACGGTAGAGCCGGTGTATGACGATGCCCGGCTGCATCATTATGAATTGGGGCTGAGCTGATGGCAGAGATCAACATCAATGTGTCCACGATTCTGGCGAAGGCGGAAAAAGCCAACGAAGCAGCTACCCATGCCATGTCCCAGCAGGCGCTGAAGGATTGTAACGTGTACTGCCCGAAGGATCAATCCGGACTGATCAACAGCAGTCTGACCAACAGTGATCTGGAAAAAGGACACCTTGTCTGGAAAACGCCCTACGCCCGGCATTTGTACTATGGCATCATCATGGTGGATCCGAAAACCGGAAAGGCGTGCTTCCCCATTGGTGACCAGATGTATTCCCGGAAGGGGGTCAAGAAGGTCAAGAGCAATCGGGAGTTCCGGTTTGCCGGACGGGGCAGGAAGCTGTGGGCACAGGCTGCTGCCGCCCAGCACAAAGAGGACTGGAAGGCAGTCTACGAGGCGGCACTGAAAGGAGCGATGCAGAAATGATGCGAAGCATGCTGGAGGCGTTGTCCGATTTTCTGGGTATCCCGGTGGGACAGCTGGACACGGGTAACAGCACTGCCATGGAGCTTGCTCCTTCCGGCTCCGGAATCCGGGATCTGACGGGCGCTACGGACGGTACCCTGTCCCTGCTGATCCTGTCCAAGCACACAGACCAGGCTGCATGCATCCAGGCACTGGATACAGCGGTCAGGAGGCTGACGCAAACCCGCACGCTGCCTGCCGGCGATTGCTGGCAGATGTATGCGGCGGACACATCCACACAAACGAATTACATTGCCAAGGACGGAGATTACTGGATTTATTCCTGCATCATCTCCGTCCGCTTTATTTCCAAGGAGGGATTTATCAATGCCTGAAATTGTACTGAACTATGATTACGTCCTGCAGATCAACACCACGCCGGAGGCGGAAACCGGGACCTATGCGGACGTCAAAAAAGGATTTGACAACATTGCGGAGGCGCTCAACGAGGTAGTGGAGCAGTCTTCCTACCTGGGAGACGGCGGCTACGGCTCTAGCGAGGTGACCGGCGGTCAGCTGATCCTGACGCTGACCGGTAAGCGCTATACCGGGGACCCGGCGCAGGACTACATTTTCTCGGATGCCGTGTATTACAACTGGGGCAAGGCACGCAAGACGGATGCCCGGCTGATCTGCCCGGACGGCAGCGTCATTTCCTGCCCTGTAACGCTGGCGAAGGTCACCCGCAGCGGCGGTGCGGCAAACAGCTCCACAGCCGTCAGCGTGGAGGTGCATTTCAATGGCAAGCCCGCCATCATCGACACCCGGCTTGCCAGCCTGCAGATCGGATCACTGAGTCTGACGCCGGCATTTGACCCGGATGTGCTGCAGTATACAGCCACCGCTACCAGTTCCAGCGACAGCATCACCGCAGCGGCGCAGGACAGCAATGCAACGGTTGCCATCGTCAACGGCAGTGCGTCTGTGACCAGCGGTGGCGATGCCACATGGGTATCTGGCAAGAACACCGTGAAGATCACTGTCACCAATGAGAGCTTCACACGGACGTATACAGTGATCGTCACATACAATTCGTAATCCGCCATACAGCGGCACGGAGCAGCTCTGTGCCGCTTTTTATTCAGGAGGTTTATATGGCATATCAGATCAAGAAATCAAGCAGAATCACAGAGCAGATGGAGTTTCTGGGTGAGGATAACCAGGTGGTGCTGACCATTGATGTGGATATCGATGCAGACCGGCTGTCGCAGAAGTACCGGGCAACAGAAATGCAGTTGATGGAATGCCGGGAACAGGCAGAGGGTGGATCCGCAGAGGGCTTGCAGGCCTACGGCACGGCTGTCCTGGCGTTCTTTGACCTGGTCTTCGGGGAGGAGAACACCCAGAAGATGCTGGCATACTTCGACGGCAACTATACGGACATGTTCCTGCAGGTGACGCCGTTTATTCAGCATGTGGTGAAGCCGGCCATTGAAGCAGAGATCCTGGAAAAGCGTCAGCGCATGGCCGCAAACATGCAATTGTCCAAACGGCAGCGCCGCCGGATCGGCCTGTGATCTTTGATATTCGCCGGCCTTTGCCGGATGAGATCGACGGCTACCCGGTTGACCTTCGGTTCCAAACCGTTTTAAACGTGTTTGAAATCATGCATAAACAGGAATTCAGCACCAACGAGAGGATACGGTTTGCCACAGCCCTGCTGTTTCCCGGCCGCAGGGTGCCGCCTGTGGAAACGGTCAACAGATTGTTTGAACAGTACATCAGCACCGGAAAGAAAGGCACACACAGCACCCGATCCTTTGACTTCCTCCAGGACGGAAGCTATATCTATTCCTCATTCCGCATGGACTACGGCATTGACCTGTTTCGGGAGAAGCTGCACTGGATGCAGTTTGTATCCCTGTTCCAGGGGCTGTCCGAGCACACGAAAATGCGGGAGGTCATGTCTATCCGGCAACGGAAGCTGCCCACACCGGATAAGTACAACGGGGAGCTGATCGCCAATCTGCTGGAGCTGAAAGCATACTACGCCCTGGAGATCACCCAGGAGGAACGGGAACGGAATATACAGAACAGCCTTGCCAATCTGGCAAGGGCGCTGCGGGCAAAAGCGAGGTGATGACCATGCCCAACAATGACGGCGAAGTCATTTTTGACGTCCGAGCCAATCTGGAGAAGCTGCCAAAGGATCTGAATGATGCTAAAACCAGCACCAAGAAGGCGGCGGAGCAGATGGAATCGGACATTACGGACAGCATGGAGCATGCAGCCAAGGAAACCAAAACCAGCACGGGGAAGATCACGGACGCCATGGAGGATGTGGAAACCGGGGCCGTATCTGCCGGAAAGGCAGTGGAGAAGATCGATGCCGACCCGTTGGATACACTGGGAGAGCAGTCTGTGGAAACGGGCGAATCCTTGCAGCAGGTAGCCGATTCAGCGGAATCCGCTTCCGGGCAGATCAACCAGGTGGCAGACAGCAGCAGTAAAGCCACCGGCATGATGGGCAAGCTGTCCTCTGCTGCGTCTGGAATCGATAAGGGGCTTAAAACCGCCGTATCTGGGATTGGTAAAGGGCTTAGTGTTGCCGCCAGTGCGGGTGCCGCTGTTGCTTCTGCTGTGGGCGGTGCCGCCGTTGCCACCGGTGCATTTGCGGTGAATTCGGCGGTGGACATGGATAAGGCGGTCAATAGCCTGCGTGCCAGTATCGACGCCACGGACAAGGGCGCCGAGCACTATCGGGGAGTCATGAAGGAAATTTACGCCGACAACTACGGCGAGGATTTCCAGGACATTGCCGATGCCATTTCCCTGATCAACCGCAACATCGGGGATATTTCAGGAGATCAGCTGAAGGATCTTGCGGAATCTGCCTTTGTACTCCGAGACGAGTTCCAATATGACCTTACCGAATCTACCAGAGCAGCCAAGGCTATGATGAACAGCTTTGGCATTTCCGGAGAGGAAGCCATGGATCTGATCGCCCTGGGCGCGCAAAACGGCCTGGATTATTCCGGAGAGATGATCGACAGCATCAACGAATATTCTGTGCAGTTCGCAAAGCTTGGATTTACCGCAGAGGATATGTTCCAGATTATGCAGAATGGTGCATGGACAGGTGCGTGGAATCTGGACAAGGTAGGTGACGCAATCAAGGAGCTTTCCAACAAGGCAATTGACGGGTCAGAAAGTACTGCCGAGGGATTTACATCACTGGGTTTGAATGCCGATAAAATGGCAAAAAAGTTTGCGGCAGGCGGTGAATCCGCAAAGAAAGCATTCCAGGAAACCATGACCGCACTTTCCAGCATCGAAGATCCATTAAAGCAAAACACCATCGGTGTACAGTTGTTCGGCACCATGTGGGAGGATCTTGGCCCCGATGTGGTTACACAGTTGAACAATATCGGCGACAATGCCGGTTGGGCTGCCGGCAAAATGGATGAGCTGAAGAAAGTCAAATACGACGATCTTGGCTCCATGTTCGAGGGGCTGAAACGCAGTGTAGAAATGCTGGTGCTCCCTCTTGGCGAGGAGCTGATCCCACTGCTGTCAGATCTGATCCAGGATGCGCTGCCTGTGATCGAGGACGTGCTACCGGATGTAATTGATCTGTTCGGGGAATTTCTGGAGCCTGTACTTGGTTTGGCAAAAGAAGCACTGCCAGCGCTGACTGATCTGCTTACAATGCTGATGGACACCACGCTGAAGCAACTCAGCGAGGATTTGCTCCCGGTACTGAAGGATGCCTTTACCACACTGAAAGAACCTCTCGAAAAGCTCATCACGGAGGCACTGCCGCCATTGATCGACCTGTTCATTTCCCTGATGCCCATGATCACAGACCTGGCTGCAACCCTGCTGCCCCCTCTGATCGATGTGTTCCTGGCGCTGCTCCCGCCCATCACGGATCTGATCGAATCCTTATTGCCGCCGCTCATCAGTCTGTTTGAATCCATTGCGCCCATTCTGGAGGATCTTGCGCCTATCATCGGGCTTGTGGCGGAGGGTATTGGGAAAACACTTTCCGAAGCAATTGAACTGGTTATGCCCATCATCGAGAACATCATAGAAATTCTTGGCGATCTGATCGGATTTATTTCTGACGTGTTCACCGGTGACTGGGAAAGCGCATGGGATCACCTGGTTGACTATTTCAAGGCGGTGATGAACTGGATCCCAATTACAGCTGAAACCGTGATCAACAGATTCATCGATCTGATCAACAAGATGATCAAGGGTGTGAACAAGATCACCGGGGTGATCGGCATCGAAGCCATCTCTGAAATCGATCATGTGACCCTGCCAAGATTCCATACCGGCGGTGTGGTTGACTTCAAAGGAAAATACGAAGATACCATCATCGCCAAGGACGGTGAGATGGTGCTGACCGAAGCTCAACAAAAGCGGTTGTTTGACATCGCAAACGGGTATGACTATCCCACGGGTACGGGGGGATCCGGGCAGGTCATCAACCAGTACACTACGGAAAACACAGAAATCATCAACAACAACGAGTTCCATGTCCGGGACGACAGTGATATTGAACGCATCGGGGAGGAACTGGCTGCGCTCCAGTCCAGGAACGATGCAGGAAGGGGGCAATGATGTATATCACATACAACGGCATTACGAACACCGACGTGGGTGCAGAATTGGTGGAAATCGATATTCCAGCCCGGGCGGAACGGGAAAACGAAACCATTACCATTCCGGGCAGAGTGTCTCCGCTGTTGCGCATCTATCCACAGAGAGACGCATACAGCATCACCGTCACGCTGCGCATCCTTTACAAGGAAGACCTCAGCACCGTATACAACTGGCTTAGCGGATCCGGCAGGCTGGTTTTCAGCGATACGCCGGACAGGTACTATAATGTATCCGCATGCGCCGGGATCTCCTCCAAGCGCATCGGGGCGGCCAACACCATCCGGGAGGTCAAGATCAAGCTGACCTGCGCCCCATTCGCCTATGCCATCGCCAACGACCCGGTGGAGCTGACATCCTCTCCGGCGCAGTTGCAGACGATCGGCACCATGTATTCTGAGCCGCTCATCGAGCTGACCGGCACCGGGGACGTGACCCTGACAGTGAACGGCGTGACCCTGGGGATCAAGGATGTATCCGGAACCGTTTTCATTGACGTGCACACCTGCCAGGTGTACAAGCTGGAATATG
>ENA-OPTB01001649-OPTB01001649.1-human-gut-metagenome-genome-assembly--contig:-NODE-1649-length-16453-cov-4.138432_pt1 | contig 16453 bp, 12 predicted proteins | sample MGYA00241810_ERZ501911 | MGnify/ENA primary metagenome ERZ501911 (study PRJEB25962, sample SAMEA2042304) | human gut metagenome | biome: human gut; feature: human-associated habitat; material: faeces... | reverse complement strand
AGGATAATTTAGCGTTAGCTAAATTTCAATGCCCAACCGACACTCCGCTAAACAATAATTTATCTAAATGAATATTATTTTCAAAACTGAAAATAATAATATCGGTGATGAAAAATGTATAAAGATATGCCGTTAGGCTTTGTAAATGCACTTGCAAAAAATGAAAGTGCAATGCAAAAATTTGCTCAAATGGAAAAAGACGAAAAAGAAATCGTGCTTGAAAAAGCGCACAATGTTTCATCCAAACAGGAAATGCAAAACCTCATCAACAGCATAGGCTCGTAACTAAAGACGGTCTTTCGACCGCCTTTTTTCTTTAAAATAATTTACAAATTTGAACTGTTATCAAAGCGTTTTCGTAAAAGTTTTAAAGCCTTGGTTTCAATTCTGCTTACATACGAACGGGAAATATTCAATTTCTGTGCAATCTTTTTCTGCGTAAGCGGCTCACTCCCGTCAAGTCCGTAGCGCATAACAATTATCATTTTTTCCCTTGGTGAAAGTTCTTCGTTAATAAACTGACCGAGCTTTTTACTGTTGAGTTGAAAATCAATCTGCTCAAGTATATTGTCATCAACCGCCATTATATCAAGCAAAGTCAGCGGATTTCCGTCCTTATCGCTGTCAATCGCTTCGTTGAGTGAAATATCCTGCGCCGTCTTTTTAGCATTACGGAAATGCATTAATATTTCATTCTCAATGCATCGTGACGCATAACTTGAAAGCTTAATTTTTTTGCTTATGTCATAGGTATTTATCGCTTTTATAAGTCCGATAGTGCCGATTGACACAAGATCATCTTGTTCACTCTGATTGCCGTAATATTTTTTTATAATGTGTGCCACAAGCCTTAAATTATGTTCAACAAGAATATTTCTCGCCTCTATATCCCCTTTTGCACTCCGCACAAGATACTCGTGCTCCTCTTTTTCGGAAAGAGGTTTTGGAAAAGAGCCGTTTCCGCAGATATGAAGAATAAAAAAGCAAAGGTACTGCCCCAGAAAATTAATTAATTCAATCAAAAAATCACCCCTGACAATGCTTATAATCGGATTTATACCTAATTATAAGTATTCAGTCAGGAGTGAGATTTTGCTTGTACCCACCTAAATATCGTAAGAAATAATTTTTTTATTCTTAATTACAATTTCTTTGTTGCAAATTTCTTTTGCCGCCATTTTATGAGAAATCAAAATACAAGTTTTATCTTTGAGTGTTTTAAGATTTTTAAGCAGTTGAACTTCTGTTTCGGCGTCAAGTGCCGAGGTTGCCTCATCAAAAATAATAATCGGAGAATTACAGTAAACCGCTCTCGCAATCGCAATTCTTTGTATCTGACCCTCCGACAAGCCCTTTCCGTTCTCACCCACGACAGTATCAAGTCCATTTGGCAATCTGTTTATAAAATCATAAGCGCAGGCAATTTTAGCAGACTCAATAATTCTTTCGTCATCGGGATTATTCGACACAAATGCAATGTTATCTCTGATTGTACCCGAAAGCAGAAAATTACCTTGCGGTACATACGAAAACATACATCTTATATTTTTATCGACAAACACATTTTCTCCGTTTGAAAGTGAAAGATAAATCTCGCCTTTATCGGGTGAAATTACATTAAGCAAAAGCTTTGTAAGCGTACTTTTGCCTATTCCCGAAATTCCCGCAAGCAATGCAAAATCACCTTTTTTTAGCACAAGACTTGTATTTTCAAGCACATTTTCCCTGCCGTAGCTGAAAGTAATATTATCAAAAACTATTTTTTCTGTCTTATCATACAGCTTTTCGGTATCGATTGCAGAATTATTTACCACATCTTCATTATCGAGATTTTCAATATCCATAAGTCGCTCCGAACTTGCAAGAGCAGAATAATATGACGGCAAAATACTACTGATACCACGAACAGGGCCTTGAATTTGCGACACAAGCGCAAGCATAGAAGTCAATACACCGTATGTAATGGTATGGTCGCTGATTGCAAAAGCACCCCAAATTAAAGCATACATATATCCGAGGGCAAATATAAAAGAAAATCCGGTTGTGGCAACTATAGAGATATAATTTCTTTTTCGTTTTATTTTAAAATTATTCTGTTGCAAATTCATAGCATTTTCAGATACCTTATTTTCAGCGCCAAAAACTTTTACCACAAGCAGACTTGAAAAAATCTCCTGAAAAAACGACCTTGTCTTACCGTCAGATTCCTGTACCGCCTTATGCAATGTTTTCATTTTTGACTTAAAAAGCAGCACAACAACAAACATCAGCGCACCGCCGAAAACAAAAACAAGGCTGAAAGTTTTGTCAATAGCAAACAGCACAACAAAAACACCAACCAATTTTACGATAAAATACACCATATTCGGCACTATAGAAATAATCGAACTGACTAAAACCGACACATCGCTTGTTATTCTGTTAAGTAGTTCGCCGGTGTGTATGCTTGAAATCTCATTATATTTTTTTCTGATAATATTATCGAAAATATCTTGTTTTATAGAAATTTCAAGTTTTGACGATACATTGAAAGTCAGCACCTTACTTATAATCCTTATGACAAGCTGTGCGATCGTAAGTGAAATAAGTATAATTGCGAAATACACAATTCCGCCGACATCAGAGTTAACCGCCGAATCCACAATACCCCTCGACAAAGTAGCGACCGCAACACCAAGATATGCCATTCCGCCGAAAATAACAGACATAATTATAATACCGAAAACCTGTGGTTTGGCTTTTTTTACTATCCACTTATTGGTTTCGGAATCAAGTATTTTTTTCAGCTTTTCCATAGCTATCTCCTGTCAGTAAAAATTTTTCGCAAATTTCCGCCGATTCAATATTCATATTGCATTTTAGCAAATAGAAATAATTTTCCTTAATCAACTTATCAGCCGTATTTAACATATATACCGCATATTCATCATCAAGAGAAAATTTAATCGTATTTTTATATATTCTTGAAAAAATACTGTTTTTGTCAAGGACTTCAATACTGTTCTCCTCTGCCCTTTCAAGAAAAATAATGCCGCCGAGTTTTGCACGGATATTTTTATTTATGCCCGTTCCACCGTCAAAAGGCGAACCGTATACATACCAATCATTGTCAATAAATCTGATAATCGGCTTATCATCATTGATTATCTGTACATTTTCAGCGCCGAATTTTTTTATCCACAGTTTTGTGTGCGTTGACTTGCCCACTCCCGAATCGGCAGAAAAAAGATACGCTTTGCCTTTATAAAGGATTGCAGACGAATGGAGAAATATTGCATTATATTTCAGAATTTTTTTATTGAAAGAATCGGCAAGAAAAATTGATTCCAAATTACCAAGTGTTAAGTGAGTATTTTTTTCTGCTCTTTTTCGTATATAATCCTCACGAATCGAAATTTTAATTTGAGCAGGTTCATTGCCTGTATATAAATAATCTTCTGCGATACTTTCAAAGTAGCGAAACTTAGGTTTTATATCAGTTATAATATCAGCAATTTTGTAAATCGGCATAACATCACCAAATTTTATTATATAACAAAATCTAAAAATAAGCAAGAAAAAGCACAGATGTTACCACCTGTGCTTAAGTTTAATAATTTAGTTTTGACCGTGAGCGATAAATGTCTGAATTGCTGTAACATCAATTACATCAATAATTCTGTCCTTGTTAAAGTCGGCAGCCTTAACAGCGTCATCTGTTAATACAGACTCACCTGCAATGTAACGCTGTAGAAGTGTTACATCATTAATATCTATCTTGCCGTCAAGATTAACATCACCCGAAATCACCTTTTTATCAAGATGAACAAAAGGAATGTTGTTCTGCTCGGCATAGCTTTCTGCAACTGTATCGTAATAGCCATATAAAGTTAGGTTAGGACAGTTGTAAAAAGCACCGTTTGCAATGTCTGTAATGTTCTTTGAAAGTGTAAGCTCGGTAAGTGCAGAACAGTTATAAAAAGCATAGCTGCCTATTGATTTAACTGTACTTGGAATATTAATCTTCTCAAGCGATTTACAGTTACCGAATGCCTGCTCGGGAATTACTGACACATTGCTGTAAATAGAAACATTCTTTAAAGATGTGCAATCCTGAAAAGCAAACTCGCCAATGCTGTTTAGCCAACCGGGAATTATAATTTCCTCAATAGAACTGCAAGCGTAAAAAGCATATTTGCCAATGCTCTTTAAAGACATAGCGTCTGTAAATGAAATGCTTGTAAGCTTAGTATTGTTTGAAAATGCACGAGGAGCAATTTTTGTTACAGGGTAATCACTGATTGTGTTCGGCACTACAATATCGGTAGTACGATTATTATAATCATATCCGTAAATTACCGCCTCAGAATTTTCAATCAGATAATAAAAACCGTCTTTACTTACAAGGTATGAGTCTGCACTAAACTGAACAGCAGACATTAAAAGCAATGATAAAGCTAAAACAAAAACCGAAAGTTTTTTTGCAATGGTTTTAATCATAAAAATCACCTTTTAAAGTAAGGCAGTCAAAAGACTGCCTTACGAAAATTATGTGTTATTATTAGAGGTCGCCCTCTTCACCGCCGGATTCGTAACCAGGATTCTCAGGATTGCTATATTTTAAACCAGGGTCATCGGTTCCGCCACCAGCAAGAATATCCTCAAAAGAGAATTTCTGAATCTCAATTTCAGGGGAAATATAAGATTTTTTCATAATTGCCTCCTTTTCTATTGCTTAACCTTCATATGTCTTATTGCCAACATTGAAGAATTTGAATTCCTGAGGAGCAGAAACGCTATATTCATCAGTAGTAGCATTGTAAATGTATGAGTAAGCAAGTATTGTGAGATTCTGGTTGTTTTCAGTGTTGTTTACATTCCAGCTATATTCAAGTCTGTTCTTGTTATCAAGATTTTTCTTGTTAAGCTTGTAGTTGTAAACCTTAGCGTCACCCATTGTCTTATCTGATGAGTTGCCGCTGTTAAGAGCCTTAACTTTTGCAAGTAAATCAGACTCATCTACTGTGAACTTATCAGTAGCGTCAGCAGCTGAACTGTGTTTGCTGTTTACAACAAATACTACACCGCAAACTACATCATTATTAATGTCAGCACAAAGCTTTTTGCCGTTGTAATTATAAGAAACTGCAAAGTCAGCATATACCTTATCTCTGCCTGAATCATACTGGTTTCTTGAATACTCAAGGAACTGCATTGTAGCAGATACGCTTAACTTAGAAGCATCTACATCATTCTTACCGTAGCAAGCTGTAATGAGATAATTGTCATAAGCAAGGAAGTTAAACTCTCTTGTATAACACTTAGCTACTTCAATGCCGTTGCTGTCATCAGTCTGGATTGTCCAGTAACTGAACTTTTCACCATTAGCATTTGTTTCAGGAGCAACAAAGAGGTAATCCTCATCATTAGAACTCTGAGTTGTTGGGCCTACAAGATTCTTAGGTGTAACGAGTGAAGCATAGTTTACTGAATATGTCTGCTTTGGCTTATCATCGCCTAAGTCGGCTGTAACAGTTACAAAACCGTTGTCATACTTAGCAGGAACAGTAGCTGTTACTGAGAGCATAGCGTTGGTTGTAGAATAATCAACATTGCTAAGATCCCATGTGATAGACTGTACAAAGTTGTCTTCGTATGGTGCAACCTTTAAGAGGAATGACTCCTTGAATTTATACTGACCCTCTACATAATCAAAGTACTTGTCAATATCTGTACCGTAGAATGTACCGCTTACTGTGTAAGTTCTCCACCAATTTTCATTGATTTTTTCAGCAGGAATCTGTGACTGTGAGTAACCGTTATTATTGTAATACTCTCTGCTCTCGTAGCCAAGATACTTAAATGTTACATTGTAGTTAAATACATCAGCTGTAAAGTCAGTGTAAAGATTTATTGTATTAGTTTTGAACTTCTGACTAGTAGTATCAAACAATTCGGAAAGCTTTGCAGAATATGATTTATTTTCCTGATTATATTCCCATACTGTATCATCAGTTGCTTTTGTATATGTGTAAGTACCGGCATTATTTGTCTGGCGGTATGTTTCACCTACATTGCAATGTGAATCAGCAACAGGATTCATAGTGATAGTGATTGTATAATCACTTCCATTAGTTAAGTTTGCAAGGATTTCTTTAAGTTCTGCATTGCCCTTTAATGTCAAACTACTAATATCAGACTTAGATGTATAAACTACCTTATTGTTGCTATCAGTAATAGTAAGAGTAAATGTTGTTTTACCATTACCCTTACCGGCAACAGGATTTGGATTTGGAGCTGTGCTGTATGGATTGTAGTTGAAGGTAATGTTAGAATCTACATCAGGAAGTTTAAGATCTGAATAGTAGTTAAGAGCCATTACAGTCTGCTTGTCATTAACAAAGAGGTCCGAAACCTTAACCTTATAAGTTATAGTTGCACGAGCATCAGCAGGACATTCCTTATCGTAAAATTCACCGTTAGGCTCTTTTGTCAATGTAGAAACACCGCTAGCAACCTCCGGATAGTAGAAGTTAAGGAAGTGTGACTTAGCATATGACTGAGTATAGAGTGTTACCTCAATATAAGAACCATCATTTTTGTTTACAATATTTTCAAGTGTTACTGAACCGGCATCACTCTGTGTAGCAACAGCCTGAGAAGCAACAGGATTGCCGTTAGCGTCAAACACTTTAGCTGTTACAGAGAAAATACCAAGACCGTTATGTGAATCAGGACCTGTATATTTTGAATGAGTTATTGTTACAAAACCTGTAGGATATGGCTCATACATTGCATAAAGCTCTGTATTTGTACCTACAGTATATGTTGCGTTAAGGTCTGTAAGGTTAAGATCTGTGTAACCTGTAACTTTACCGTCTGCACCATACTTTGGTGTAGCCCAACCTATAAACTTATACTGAGTACCGTTAGTAGCGTTAATTGTAATAACTGTATTTCTTTCTACAGAATCAGAAGCTAAGTTAGTGTGAGTAGAACCAACGCTATCCGTATAGTCAAAGGAAGCTGAGCCGCCTGTTACCTTACCGGTAATTTTAGAATCACCAGAAGGCTTATCAACTGTCCAAACATCATTTTCAGAATTTCTGTAAATGATACCAACATTTACATCCAGCTTATCGGTAGAACGAGCATAGTACCAACGACCGTCAATACGATAACCTGTGTTTTTAGGTTCAACAGATGTTGAAGCACCCATTCTGTTTTCATAAGAAATTTTAGCACTGTTATACTTTAAACCGGCTTTTACAATAGCTTGATATGCTTCTGTCTGCTCAGAAGGAGCTGCCTCAGTAAAGTTGCCGTGTTCGTCAACAGAACCTCTTGGAATAAAGTCAGATGGCATGCCCTGAGTAACATAATCTCCGGCGGAATTATATACATACCAAATAGTTGACCATTTGTTATTAATTGTACCTATTTGCATACTCTGGTTACCAACAGAAATAATCTGGAGTGGTTCAGCAGTATTAAGGCCGGTATTATTATTATTCTTAGCAGTTTCATTTGTATAACCAAGAATACTTACAAGCTCACCGTCAATGTTGGTAAGATCTTCATAATCTGTAGCAGTTTTATCAATAATTGTAGTACCTGCCATAGGTTTGTTATTTGTAGCATTATTAACAAGTAACTTCTGGTTTGACTCGGTTTTATCAGCGTAATACTTTACATCAAACTCAACGGTATCGTATCCCATACTGGTAAGCTTTTCAAAGTCATCATAGTCGTATGTCTGGTTATTATGTAACTGAACTTCGTTTAAGAAGAGCTTATGAACATCTTCGTTTTCGTAGTAGTTGTTATTAGTAATACCTAATACCTGTTTGGTTTTATCACAAGTAAATTTACCGTTAACATTAGTATAAGCGTACTTAGAAACCTTAGCGGCAAATCTGCCCTGAGAGTCACGCATCATAAGCTGACCGGGATAAGCACCGTCCATATTAATGTCTGTATCATTATACCAAGAATAAATTGAAATTGAATTTCCCCAAGGTGTCTGGAGTGACTCTGGAGCATTGGTGTAGATAGTAATATAGTTACCGTCTGCCTCAATTACTTTATTATAGTAAATTGGAGTGATTTCAAGATCCTTTGTTACAGTAATAGGTGAAGCAGTCTGATAAACATTATTGCCGTTATCTACTACATCTACCTTTTCGCCGTTTACAACAAAAGCATATACATAATAGCCAAGCTCTGCCTCTTCTTTGTTTACAGTACATGATACAGTAATCTGCTCTTTATCATTAACAACATAAAGATTATAGAAATCCTTAACACTTGTTTTGAGAGGTTTGTCACCACTCAACAAGGAAATAGTTGTTGTACCAAATTTATGACCAACTTGGCTACCCATTGTAGCGTAAACCTTATGAGAATTAGCCGGAGCTACAAAATATGTACCATTGATGATATATGTCTGTGTTTTAGAATTGTAAGTTACCTCGATATTAGTAATATCGTCAGTATTTTGGAACTGAACCAGTGGGAAATGTTTTCCGCCCCATTCTTTATTTTGAGCTTGTTTTACATAATTCTTAAAGTGATCATCAACTTTCACCGTAAAGGTGCTGTTGTTAGGAACTAAACCAGAATTTTTACCGTCTGTTGAGAAGGATAAAAACTGAGTATTATTTGATGAAATTGCAGAAACAGGGAATGTTACAGAATATATACCATTGTTCTCATATACTGGATAGTTTGTTTTATATTTACCAGCGCTATCCTCAGAAAGTGCCTGATCAGAATCTGATAACATAAACTTCCATTCTGAAAGAGTGCCCGAGTGCTCTTCAAAAGTTGCAGTTACCTTTACATCGCCAACGACATTAATTGTAATTGAAGTTGACAAAGAGTCCTGACCAGTTGCAAATACTACATTGCTTTCATTGTCAAATTCCCAACCGCTGAATACATAGTCTTTGACTGCATTAGCTTTAAGTGTGATAGTTGAGTTAGACGCAACAGAAATAGCAGAAGAAGTTGTGCCTTCGGCAACTGTGCCTGCTGTACCGTTGTAAGTATAACTTACATTACCACCCTTATTGCTTGCGACAATAATGTTATGGTTTTCAATCTTTTCATATGTAAGATAAACAGTTACTGTTGTGCCGGTTACAGAAGAAGCATCAAGAGTATAAGTATCACCAGTAGCAAACTTACCTTCAAACTTCCACTTAGGGAAGTAACCGTCAACTGACTTAGCTTTGAATGTTACAGAAGTGCCGGGTTTTGCATTTACAGACTGAACAGTTTCGTCAGTATTTGTTACAATATTGCCTGTGTCGTTATCTGTGTATGAAGAAATGTAAGCTGCACTGCCATCTACAAGGTCTGCATTTAATTCAACAGATACAGGATCGGCAACAGCATATTCCCACTTAATTTTACCGTTACTAATTCCGGCAGTAATGTTAAATGTAATTTTAATTTCTGTATCATTCTTACCCAAAATGCCCCACTTATCACCACCGCTTGTTACAATAGTTTTAGTAGAATAGGCATTTTCTGTAAGCTCTTCATATTTTTCAGACCAATATGTTGTATTTGTAGATTTATCAGTAACAGTAACAAATAAATCACCTGTAGGTTTCATCGTACATGTATAAATACCATTAGATTCTTTAGTGAATTTATAGTTGTCGGCTATAATTAAATTCTTACCACCCATGTAACCAGTTACATAAAATTCATAATCCTTTTCAGTAGTAATATCAATAGTAACATCATCAGTACCGGCAGCTAAAGTATAAGTACCGTTTGTACCAAGATCAGTGCTACCCTGCATTACTTTTGAAAGTGAATAGCCACTGTTAGGTTCAACTGTAAGTGTATAAGATTTATCATTATCAACAGTTACAGCAGTGCCGCTTTTGAGAGTAGTGTCACCAAGATTTACAGTTGCATTGCTGAAATTTACGGTAACAGTATGTGAAGTTTCTGAATCCCAAGTAGGCTTTGACCAAGACGAACCATTCCAATACTTATCTTTAATAGTATCAATAAGAGTCCATGTTTTATTAATAATTGCTACAGATTTTTCTTGCGTTGAACCGCTATAAATTTGAAATTGAAGAGTATTAAGTCCGCCCCAATCACTATAATATCCAACATCAGCTGTATATACTGTTTTTCCGTTAATTTTTTTGGTGTACTTAGTAGCATCAACTTGCTTCCAAATATTAGCACCATCTCCGCTTCCGCCATACTGCGTATTAGCTTTTAAGGTATAGCCAGATTTCAGCGAACCATCGGAGTTTATGTAACTGCTAAATTCGCTTATAGAATCAAGAGTTGTATAAACAGTAGCGGTTGCTTCATTAGCCGCATTCGAAGTAACCATACCGACAAGCATAGTCGAAAGCATCATCATAACAGCAAGCACAATAGAAATCGACTGTTTGCCAATACGCTTGAAATTCGTTTTCATTTTTATTACCTCCATTAAAAAAATTGAAACATATGAGCCGAATAAGTCTGTACCGTCCGAGAGGGAAGTTTGGCTATGACGGCGACCGCTTTTACCGACTGACCTTCGGTGAATTTGCTGTATTCGGCAGTCAGACCGTATACTAACCCATAATTTTATTCTTTTATATTATAACATTTTTAGGTTTTTATTTCAATATTTTTTTGATGTTTTGTCGATTTTGACATTTCTTTATTAATTATATACAAAACAAATATATAATTATTGTGCAATAATAATATTTTAAATTACTTCAAAGAATTATAATTTTATAAATTTTTTATAATAAAAAATTTTTGCTGTCAATATGCATAATTTGCATTGGTTTTGCAGTTATTTGTTATAACCGCACTTTTCAGCAATATTTTTCACAATAAAACATTATAACAAAAGAAAAAGCCTTGCCGAATCGACAAGACTTTTTAAAATTATGGCGGAGAGAAGGGGATTCGAACCCCTGGTACGGTGATTACCGTACACATGATTTCCAATCATGCTCCTTCGGCCAGCTCGGACATCTCTCCAAAGACAATGCCTATTATATCAAATACGCAAAGGAAAATCAAGACTTTTTTTAAAATTAATAATACTTATTATTCGCTTTCCCTTAATACCTTGTTAATATAGTTAAGCACACGCTTTTTGTCTGCGCTCCACAAGGGGGCTACAAGTATTTTTTTATCTCCGTCACCCGTAAGCCTGTGTATTACGGTGGTTTTTGGGATAACTCTAAGGCATTTTACAAGTATATCCGCATATCGCTCAAGCGACAGAACGGGCACATTGCCCTTTTCGTATTCATCGCATAAGTCGGTATCCTTTAATATGTGCAAAAGCTGTAACTTAATTCCGTCGGAACATTTGCCCGCATATTCAGCACTCTGCACTATCATATCTTCCGTTTCGTTAGGCAAACCGATTATAATGTGCGTGATTACGCTTATGCCCTCCTTGTGCAGGCGCTTAACCGCATCATCATACACGCTTAAGTCATATCCACGGCGAATATATTCTGCCGTGCTTTTATGAACTGTCTGCAAGCCGAGTTCCACCCACACAGGCTTTATTTTATTAAGTCTTGAGAGCAAATTTACGGTTTTGTCAGGCAGGCAGTCGGGACGGGTAGCGACCGACAAAGCGACAATTTCATCGGGTTCTATAGCCTCGGTGAAAATTTTTTCAAGGTACTCAACGGGCGCATATGTATTTGTAAACGGCTGAAAGTAAGCAATAAATTTTTTACAATCGGTTTTTCTGCCGATTCTCTCTTTAGCCTCCCGAATTTGCTCGGTTATGCTGTGGTTTCTGTCGGCGGAAAATTCTCCCGAACCTCCCCTACTGCAAAAAATACACCCCCGTGTGTCTATTTTGCCGTCACGGTTAGGGCAAGTCATACCGCCGTCAAGTGAAATTTTATATACCTTTTCGCCAAAGGTGTTTTTTAAATATTCGTTTAGAGAATAATAATACATAACTGCTCCGTTTTCTGTAAAACGCAAAATGACCGACTGTGTCGGTCATTGCATTGGTTAGAAAATTTAGAAGAGGAAAATCTATGAAAACTTCTTGTTAACTTTATTGTGCTTATATAATAACCTGCTTTTGTGACGATTATATGAATAGAAGTACAAAAAAATGTGAAACTTTGTGTGATTTTTTAAAAATCTTAATTACAGCTTAGAATACAGCTTGATATACTCAAGAAATTTTGCTGAAATTTCGTCTTCAAGTTTTTCAAATTCTTTGTCAATGCCGCCGTTAAAAAATTGCTTGGTATGAATTTGCATTGCAAATTATAAATGTAAACATAGTTTATCTAAATAATTCCATATCAGAATTATATAAATCCTCTCTCGTAATATCGGCGTAAAATTCTTCACCCGCAGCATTTTCCAAAGCCTTGATAATAAGGTTCGGATTTGCGTTGTCGGTACTGCCTGCGGAAAGTACAATTTCAAGCTCGGCAAAATCACATTTTTCCGATAAAGAATAATTTTTAATACTTTTCTTTAAATCAACAGTCTTGTAACCCGACTTTGACTTCTTTTCAAGCATAATTTCTTCGCTTTCCAAAAGTTCTTTCAGTGCGGTATATACTTTATCAGAGTTAAGATTATCACTGCTGATTTTCATATTAAACCTTGCATACGCAATTTTTCCGGCTTTCATAATCGGCTCTGTAACTGCAAAAACCCTTATGCCCTGCGGCAGGCAGGCATTAAGATTGTTGATTAATTCTTCATCGGAAATATCTTCAATCAATTTTATATCCATACACTCGTTAATTCCTCTGAATCCGAGTGAAAGCGGCAGAGGAAAAGTTGCGAACGGGTGCGGATTAAATCCCTCGGTATGCCATATCGGAGCTTTGCTCTTGTGCAATGCTCTTAACATACAGCGGTTAAGGTCGAGGTGCGATATATAACGGCACTCGTTATCTTTCTTAAACCAAACTCTTGCGTTTTTCAAAGCACACACCCTCCCCGTATTTTGCCGCACCGCAGTTGTTGCACTTCAAACGGCAATGCGGTGTTGTTGTATTTTCATATGCTTTTTTACATTCTTTAATAAGATAATCCTTAGTTACGCCGTAGTCAAGGTGATCCCACGGAAATACCTCGTCAAACGAGCGCTGACGGTTTGCGTAGAATGTCGGGTCAATGCCGCACTCTCCAAAAATATCAAGCCATTTCTGCAAGTCAAAGCAGTCGCCCCAACCGTCAAAATGAAAACCTTTTTCGCAGGCAATTTCCATTGCTTTACACAGCTTTCTGTCACCACGAGCAAATACCGCCTCAAGGTAACTTGTGTCGGCATCGTGGTAATTAAACTGAATCTTGCGGGTTGTAATGCTTTCTTTGATATGCTGTTGTTTAGCGTGCAAAGTAGGGATTGTGTCCTGTCCGTGCCACTGGAACGGCGTAAACGGTTTTGGCACAAATGATGACGCAGAAACTGTTACTCTTACACCCTTTCCCTTTGGCTTATTCGGGCAATTATAATAAGTATCGACTACAGCCTGTCCGAGGTCGGCAATTGCCTTTACATCGTCCATTGTTTCTGTAGGCAACCCGATCATAAAGTACAGTTTTACAGTAGTCCAACCGCCTTCAAAAGCTGTTGCGCAGGTCTGCATAAGCTCATCATGCTGAACATTTTTATTGATAACATCACGCATACGCTGACTTCCCGCCTCGGGCGCAAATGTAAGTCCGCTCTTACGCACTGTTTTGATTTTATTCATAATATCATCGGTAAAACCGTCAACTCGCAATGACGGCAGAGAAATACTGACTTTTTCGTCCTTACTCCACTCATTGAGTTTTGTAAGCAACGGCACAATCTGTGTGTAGTCGCTTGAACTCAGCGAAGAAAGCGACACTTCGTCATAACCCGTATTCTCACACAATGCTCTGCACTGCTTATTGATAACTTCGGGAGATTTTTCTCTTACGGGACGATAAATAAATCCTGCCTGACAAAAACGACAGCCACGAATACAGCCACGGAAAATCTCCTGCACCGCTCTGTCATGCACAATTTCCACAAGCGGAACTACGAAATTATCGGGATAATAGCTTTCGTCCATTTTCTTCATAAGACGCTTGTGAACAACAGACGGAGCACCGTGCTTTGGAATATACCGTTTAATTGTGCCGTCCTCGTTGTACTCAACATCATAAAGCGACGGCACATACACGCCCTCGATCTGCGCCACGGCGCGGAGAAATTCCGATCTGCTCCAGCCCTCGCGTTTGGCGCGGCGATAGAGCTCCAGAATTTCCGGCGTGCTCTCCTCGCCCTCGCCGACGGAGAAGAAATCGATGAAATCCGCCAACGGCTCCGGGTTATACACGCATGCGCCGCCCGCAAAGACCATATGCTCCAGTCCCGTGCGGTCGGCCGCATGCAGCGGCACGCCGGACAGGCGCAGCATATTGAGCACGTTCGTGTAGCTCATCTCATAGCCGATGGTAAAGGCAATGAGGTCGAACTCCGACACCGGGTCGCCGCTCTCAAGCGCATACAGCGGCAGGCCGTTTGCGCGCATGGCATCCTCCATATCACCCCACGGGGCAAAGACGCGCTCACACCACACGCCCTCCATGCAGTTCATGACCGCATAGAGGATGCGCATGCCGAGATTAGACATGCCGATCTCATAGGTATCCGGAAAGCAGAAGGCAACGCGCAGCTCAACGCTGCGCTTGTCCTTCATCGTCTGTCCATATTCCCCGCCCACATAGCGCGCAGGCTTCTGTACGGTGGGCAAAATGCGTTCCAACTTTTCTGTCATAAAGCTTCCTTACTTGACGAGACTCAGCAGATACTGGCCATACTCCGTCATGCGGAGCTCCTGCCCCCGTGCTGCGACCTCCTCATCTGAAATGAATCCCTGCTCCCAGGCAATCTCCTCGGGACAGGCAATATAAAGTCCCTGCCGGGACTGCACGGCCTCCACATACTGCGCGGCGTTGAGCATGCCCTCCGGCGTCCCCGTGTCGAGCCATGCCATGCCGCGCGTCATCAGCTCCACATGGAGCCTCCCCTGCCGCAGATACAGCTCGTTGAGCGCTGTGATCTCCAGCTCACCGCGGGCAGACGGCTGCAGGGTGTGCGCCAGCTTTGCGGCGTCGCCGTCGTAGAAATACAGGCCGGGAACGGCGTAGCGGGACTTGGGCTTCTCCGGCTTTTCCTCGATGGAAAGAACCTGCCCCTGTGCGTCGAATTCCACGACGCCATAGGCGCTCGGGTTTTTCACGGGATAGCCGAAGACCGTCGCGCCCTCCGTCCGGGCTGCGGCGGCAACGATTTTATATACCGGCGGCGCGGGAATTGCCGTTTTTTGGCTACATTTGCATCGACCAAAAAGTCTTGTCACTATGGAAATCAAAGGGAGATTCGACCATTTCAACATCAACGTCACCGACCTCGACCGCAGCCTGGCCTTTTACCGCGAGGCACTGGGGCTGCACGAGATCAAACGCAAGGAGGCCGCCGACGGCAGCTTCGTGCTGGCCTATCTGGGCGACGACCGGACGGGGTTCCGCCTCGAACTGACGTGGCTGCGCGACCATGCCGGCCGCGCCTACGAGCTGGGCGAAAACGAAAGCCATCTCTGCCTGCGCGTGGAGGGCGACTACGACACCGTGCGCGAGTACCACCGTTCGCGCGGGTGGGTATGCTACGAAAACCACGACATGGGGCTCTACTTCATCAACGATCCCGACGACTACTGGATCGAGGTACTGCCCGTCAAATAACCGCCCGCACCATGCCTACGCAGAAGAACGATGCGCTGCGGCGCGAGATCGACGCCGCAGCGGAGGTACTCCGCAAGGGAGGGCTGATTCTCTACCCGACCGACACGGTATGGGGCATCGGCTGCGACGCCACGAACGAGGAGGCCGTGGCGCGCATCTACGCGCTCAAACGCAGCCAGAACAAGAAATCGATGCTCGTCCTGTGCGCGTCGGCCGATATGACCGTGCGCTACGTCGACCGTGCCCCCGGCATCGCCTTCGAGGTGCAGGAGATGGCCACCTCGCCGCTGACGCTGATCCTGCCGGGCGCCGCGGGCGTGGCCGCGAATCTTATTCCCGAAGAGGGAACGCTCGGCGTGCGTATTCCCGACCACGAATTCTGCCAGGGGCTGTTGCGCCGTTTCGGCCGGCCGATCGTCTCGACCTCGGCCAACATCACGGGCGAGCCGACGCCCAAACGGCTGCCGGAGATCGCCCGCGAGATCGTCGACGGAGTGGACTACGTGGTCAACCCCCGTTTCGAAGGGCGGCCGACCGGAAAGCCCAGTTCGATCATCGCCTTCACCGAAGACGGAGGTGTGAAAGTCATCCGCCAATAGCCATGCCGCGCACGATCCGCATCGAAATACAGAAACGCTTCTCCGACATCGACTCCTTCCGCCACGTGAACAACGTGTCGCAGCAGATGTACTTCGACGTGGGCAAGAGCGACTTT
>ENA-OPTB01001648-OPTB01001648.1-human-gut-metagenome-genome-assembly--contig:-NODE-1648-length-16461-cov-5.043764_pt1 | contig 16461 bp, 9 predicted proteins | sample MGYA00241810_ERZ501911 | MGnify/ENA primary metagenome ERZ501911 (study PRJEB25962, sample SAMEA2042304) | human gut metagenome | biome: human gut; feature: human-associated habitat; material: faeces... | reverse complement strand
GAGGGGGATTAACCCATGCATATTTCTATTCCAAAACATGCCTCTGATATTATCAAGACACTTTCTGCTCATGGTTACGAAGCATACGTTGTTGGTGGCTGTGTAAGGGATTCTATTCTTGGAAAAGAGCCTGCGGATTGGGATATTACTACTTCTGCGCTGCCGGAGCAGGTTAAAGCATTATTTCCAAGAACAATTGATACAGGACTGAAACACGGTACAGTTACGATTATGATGGATAAAGTCGGATATGAGGTGACAACTTACCGAATTGATGGAACTTATGAAGACCACCGCCGTCCGAATGAAGTGACTTTTACCTCTGATCTTAAGGAAGATCTGATGCGTCGTGATTTTACGATTAATGCTCTTGCCGTTTGCCTGAATAAAGCACGTTTTGGGGAACTGGTAGATCCGTTTGGCGGTATGGAAGATATGAAGGAGAAGACGATTCGTACTCCGCTCGACCCCGATATTACTTTTAGTGACGACCCGTTGCGCATGATGCGCTGTATCCGTTTTGCCACGCAGTTGAGCTTTTATATTGACGACGATACTTTCGATTCGCTTTGCCGCAATAAGGAACGGATTGGGATTATTTCCCGTGAGCGCATTGCGGATGAACTGAATAAGATTATTCTTTCGCCGATTCCATCCAAAGGGTTTATCGACCTCGACCGCAGCGGGTTGTTGCCGTTGATTTTCCCTGAATTTGCTGCTTTGCAAGGGGTGGAGACACGGAACGGGCGTTCGCACAAGGATAATTTTTATCATACGTTGGAAGTGTTGGATAATATCAGCAAGAAGACTGATAATCTGTGGTTGCGCTGGGCGGCATTGCTGCACGATATTGCCAAGCCTGTCACGAAACGGTGGGAACCGAAAGCGGGATGGACGTTCCACAATCATAATTTCATAGGTGAGAAGATGATTCCGTCTATCTTTCGGAAGATGAAGCTGCCAATGAATGAGAAGATGAAGTATGTGCAGAAGCTGGTTAGCCTGCATATGCGCCCTATTGTCATTGCAGATGATGTGGTGACGGACTCGGCGGTGCGTCGTTTGCTCTTCGAGGCGGGGGATGATATTGATGACTTGATGATGCTCTGCGAAGCGGATATTACTTCTAAGAATATGGAGCGCAAACAGCGTTTCTTGAATAACTTCCAGTTGGTGCGTCAGAAGTTGAAAGATCTGGAAGAAAAAGACCGGGTACGTAATTTCCAGCCGCCTGTGAGCGGGGAGGAGATTATGGAAATCTTCGGTTTGCAGCCGTGCCGGGAAGTGGGTGTGCTGAAAAGCGCGATAAAGGATGCCATTCTGGACGGTGTGATTCCCAATGAATATGAAGCTGCCTATGCTTTTCTGATGGAGCGGGCGAAGAAGATGGGGATGACGCCTGTGGGCTGATATATTGGAAGTTTAAGACATAAGAACAAAAGAACATATTATTTTTGAGAATTATAATTTATCATTGCTTGATAAAAAGTACTCATTAATAATATGTTCTTTTGTTCTTATGTCTTAACTATAAATCATCTATTTGGGCAACGTCACAGAGAAATGTTGATTCGGAGTATGTTGCTCAAAGATGATGGCTTTCATCTTTTCCACGATCTCAGGATGTTGGAGTGCTATATCGTTGTCCTCGTGAATATCCGTTTTCAGATTGTAGAGGGAAGGCTTTCCCTTCTTGACGATTAGTTTCCAGTCGCCCATGCGTACCGCTATCTGGTTCGTTTCATTGAATTCCCAATACAGGAAGTCATGCTGTTTCTGTTTCTTCTTGCCCAGCAAGGTCGGGGCGAAAGAGATACCGTCGAAATAATCCACCTCTTTTTCCTTGTTGCGGTATTTCTTCTCATAGTTCTTGATGCCGGCTACATCGCAGAAAGTAGGCATTAAGTCGTAGAAAGCACAGATGTGGTCGTTCACTTCACCTGCGGGCACATGTCCCGGCCAACGGGCGATAAACGGAATACGTATGCCGCCTTCGTGGCATTGGCGTTTCAGTCCGCGCAGTTTTCCGTCCCGGCCGAAGAAAGTCGGGTCGGCTCCGCCTTCTTCGTGAGGGCCGTTGTCACTGGAGAAGATAACTAATGTGTTCTCGTCCAGTCCTTTTTCTTTCAGCTTTTTCAGAACCTCACCCACGTAATAGTCCAGGCGGGTAATCATGGCTGCAAATTGGGCGTGTGTATGCGTGATGGCGTTGTAGCGTGAGCCTTCACTGCCTTTGAATACTTTGTCAGGGTCGAACTTTGCCTTATATTCGTTTAGAAGAGAATCTTCCGGCTGAACCAGTTCCGCATGAGGCAAAGTGTAAGTAAATACCCCGAAGAACGGTTGCTTGCCGTCCTGATTGTCCAACCACTCCATTGCTTTCTCGTGAATCATGTCGGCGGAATACTGCGGACGTTTCTGGTAGTCGGGACCGTACATCGGATATTTGATGTTTTCGTCCATGATGACACGTACTACGCCTGTGTCGCCCAGCGCTTTGCTGTATCGGTTCAGGAAGTTGGGGTAGTAGAGGTGAGCCTGGAACTGGCAGATATAGCCGTAATATTCGTCTATGCCCCGTTTGTCGGGAGTGGAGCAGGAGCCTTCGTAGCCGCCCGCCCATTTGCCGAACATACCAGTGGTATAGCCGTTGTCTTTCATGATTTCCGGCAGGATGATGTGGTCGGGGTCGTAAGGATGTTGTCCCACTACGGAATATTCTTTGTTGTTTCCGTACATGATGATGGGGGAATTTCCCCAATATTCCTTGTTGCCGCGTACTTCGCAGTGGCCGCTGTGTTGTCCTGTCATGAACGAAGCCCTCGAAGGAGCGCTGACGGGACTGCCCGCATACGCTTGTGTGAAACGTATGCCTTCGCTTGCCATAGCGTCTATATGGGGAGTGCGTATGAACGGCTGGCCGTAGCAGCCCAAATCTCCGTATCCCATGTCATCGCAGAGGATAAATATAATATTAGGTCGGGCATTCTTTTTCTGTGCATTGGCGGATAGGGCGGATAAGAGCAGTGTGCCGCCAATTATTGAGATTGATTTATAATCCATTAGGTTGTTTTATTTTTAAAGGTTGAATGTCTGTTTTTTAAGGTTGAATGTATGAGTGTCCGGAATTATTTGCCTATAATATCCTTTCCGTCGCGTACACTTTGGAGAATATTTTGCAGTTCGGTCACTTTTTCAGGCATTTGGGAAGCATAGTTGGTCACCTCTTTCACTTCCTGCATTTTGTAGAGCTGAGGTTCTTTGGAGTTTCCGGTTTCAATCTTCGGTCCCCACTGAATCATTTTCGGCCCGTTACTGGGTTCGATGTATTTCCAGTCTTTGGTGCGGACGGACAGTGTGTGGTTGGAAGCCTGCTCGATAACCCACGGACGGTCTTTCTTGTCTTTGCCCAGCCAGCTTCCGAGGAAATTGTAGCTGTCCGGAGCGGTGTTTTTGGGCATAATGGCTCCCGTCAGTGAAGCGAGAGAAGCCAACCAGTCGATTTGTGAAACCAACAGGTCTGAAGTCATGCCTTTTTTCACTTCTTTCGGCCAACTAAGGATAGCAGGAATACGGGTTCCACCTTCGAAAGCACTGTACTTGTTACCTCTCAGGGGGCCTGCGGGGCTGTGTCCGTTAAGGAGCTCTTCCGCTTTATCGTCGTATCCGTCGTCAACCACCGGGCCGTTATCGCTTGAAAGGATGATGAGGGTGTTTTCCCTCAATCCCAGTTTCTCCAGTGTGTTCAGTATTTCGCCGACGCAATAGTCGAACTGTACGATGGCGTCACCTCTCAACCCCATCGGATTCTTTCCTCTGAAACGGTCGTGAGGGAAGCGGGGAACGTGTACGTCATTTGTTGCGAAGTAAAGGAAAAAAGGCTTGTCCTTGTTTTCTTCAATGAATTGGATGGCGTGGGTGGTTAGTGAGTCCGCTATATTCTCGTCTTTCCAGAGTGCCTTTCCGCCGCCTTTCATGTAGCCGATACGGGAAATTCCGTTGACGATGGACATATCGTGTCCGTGGCTGGGCTTCAGGTTGTACAGCATTTCGGGATTGCTTTTTCCGGTCGGTTCACCTTCAAAGTTCTTCTGGTAACTCACCTCGATAGGGGCGCTGGGGTCGTAGTTGGCTACTTTCCCGTTTTCGATGTACACGCAGGGAACGCGGTCGGCTGTGGCAGCCATGATGTAATGGTAGTCGAAGCCCAAATCGCCCAGTGCGCAGGGCAGGGGAGCGTTCCAGTCCTGTGTTCCCGCCTTGTCTCCGAGCCCGAGATGCCATTTGCCGACGGCAGCGGTAGTGTATCCCGTACTTTTGAACATATCTGCCATCGTGTATTGTTCGGGACGGATAATCATTCCGGCATTTCCGGCAGCTACGTCCGTTCCTTTTTTGCGCCAGGCATATTCTCCTGTCAGCATGGAGTAGCGGGAAGGAGTACTGGTGGCGGCTGTGGCGTGGGCATTGGTAAAAAGAATACCCGACTTGGCCAGCCGGTTGACGTTGGGAGTTTCTACGTTTTTGGCTCCGTAGCATTGCAAGTCTCCGTAGCCGAGGTCGTCAGCGTAGATGAATACGACGTTAGGGGCTTTTGACTTTGTCGGTGTTGTGTTTTCCGGCGTTTTGTTCGTTGCGGTTGCTGTAGTGACACAGACTGTAGAAGATAAAACTGTGAATAATAGGGGGTGTTTCATTCTATAGTTTTTATTAAAGGGTTAATAGAATTGCAAATGTATTATTCTATTTTGTTAAAAACAACTTTATTATCCATTAATATGATTGCTACATGGCTTCATGGATAATAAAGTTGTTTGTTGTAGTTTGAGTAATAAGGATAAATATGCTCTTAATAACCCGGGTTCTGAATGACTTGAGGGACTTTATCTGTTTCGCTGACAGGAATAGGCATCAGGTAATTCTTTTGTGCAAAGTTGCGGATCACATTCAGTTTTTTGATTGTGCCGAGAAATAGTTCGTCGGTTGCTCCGCTGATATTCATACCTTCCGGTATTTCTCCCAGACTTTCTGCATTTTTCCAGCGGCGTAAATCCCAAAAGCGGTGGTTTTCCATATAAAATTCAATCTGGCGCTCTTGACGAACGATGGCTTGCAGACCCTTATAAGAATTTGCGTATGCTGCGCCTGATTTAGAGTTTTTCCATGCTTCGTCCACCCCCTTTATGCCGGCACGAGCGCGAACTAGATTTATATATGTCTTTGCTTCTGCGAAGTTAGTCTCATCTTGTGTTTCAATTAGGGCTTCCGCATAATTCAAATACATTTCTGCCATTCTGAATACCGGATATGGATAATTATCGGCTCCGGGACCTTTCGCATAAAGCGGACTAACGCACTTTTTATTCAAATATCCGCTTATCGAATAATTGGTAGAACGACCATCCCAACCTTGTTCTTGCTTGTATTTGAGATCTAACTTGACTATTCGATTCGCTTGATTGCCTGTAATGGCGACTCCATAGAAGTTACTGATTTCAAAAGGACCATTATGGAAACCGATCCATGCATAGAAACGAGGTTCACGTCCGAGATTCAGATTTAACACGGTATCATTCAGTAATGGTGCGCCTGCAGCATATTTCTTAAGACCGGCAGCAGGACAACCAGCCAGATAGTCCGGGTCATGAGAGTAGTTTTTAGCTGTCAGCAGGCTAGTCTCATTCCAATTGTCAGAATATTCCCAATCCGGATCTTCATCGATTGGCAGTCCATTTTTTGTGTAGAATCGTTTCACGGTCTCTATAGTCGGAGCAATCAGGCTCCAGGCATTCTTGAATCCATTGTCATTTTTCTGCTGATAAGGCGCCGATTGATTGGAAATCATATAGGCTGTTTCCGGACGTGTATCTCCCCATATCACTTCATTGTTATTTCCGTCATTATCTATAAATGCCCAACGTACAGCGCGTTCATATGGGTCATTCATTCCCGGTCTGGCGGCTACAGCTTTTCCTGCGTCATCCTTATTGTATAGTCTGAAGCCGGCCGCTGTCATCTGATCAATTGCGTCTTTGGTAACTTCCGCCGCTTTTTTCCATTTCTCAACGCTATATTCTTGAGAAATCAAATGTTCGCCTTTGCTGTTTTTAAAGTTGCTGTAAAACTCGCTATTCCCGTTGAACAGGGGAGAAGCGGCATATAAGTACATACGTGAACGTAATGCCAAGGCACACCATTTGGTGAGACGTCCATAGTCGGTAGTCTCAAAAAACTGTCCGTCATTTTTCAAGCCTCCATCTATTGCTAATTGAATTTGTTTGTCTATGAACGTCACACACTCGTCATAACTGGAACGTTCGGGATATTCAGTATAAGGCGTCGTTTCGGGATACGCATGGTCTATAATGACAGCCGGACCGAATGCCCGCAATATCAGCCAGTGGTAATATGCAATCAACAGATGCGCTTCTGCTTTATAATAAGTCAGATCTTCTTCCGGAAGCTTGGGCGTTTTATCTACGACAGACAAGAATTGCCAGCAAGTACGAATTCCATTATAACATGATTCCCAATATGTCTTTGCCAGGGTGGGAGCAGCCGGTGAATAATATCCTCTGGCAAACTTAGACCAGTCATTCTTTTCTTCATTGGCGATGGCTACTTCTCCTCCTGTCATTTTATCAAGGGCTTCGGAAGCGCGTGAGTTGGGGATGTATCCATAGCAAGCGTTCAAATAATTCTTTGCTTTTGTCGGAGTGTCGTACATGTTGTATTCGGTTGTTTGTTCATCCGGAACGATATCCAGGTAGTCACAACCGGTCAATAATACAACAGACAATGCTATTAATATGTTTTTTAATCTTTTCATAATAACTGATTATTTAAAGGTAAATTGAAAACCGATGTTGAAAGTGCGTGCGGTAGGGTAGCTCATGCCGGAGCCACCGCCCATTTCAGGATCCCAGTATTTGAATGGAGAGAATGTCAACAAATTGCTTCCGGATAAGTATACACGGAAGAATTTATGGGTATAACCGATTTCTGCATTCTTCAGTTTCAGGAAAGCGCCATTGCGCAACCAATAGGTTGAATTTACATTGTTGTTGGAATTGTCGGTTACACTCAGGCGAGGGTAGGTGGCGTTCGTGTTCGGATTATCTTCTGTCCAATGATCCTTGGCTATGAAGTCCATTACCCCTCTATTGGCATTGCTGCCGAAAGGATGGAAACCGTTCATCATCAATGAACGTCTGGCTGCTCCCTGGAAGAAGAAAGACATATCCCATTTCTTGTATTTGATAGAACTACCGAAGCCATAGATAATTTCCGGAGTGGTCGTATTTCCTATATAAGTTTGGTCGTCTGTATCTATTTGTCCGTCTCCGTTGAGGTCTTTGTATTTGATATCACCTGCCCGCGGGATATATCCCAACGTTTGTCCGGGCGTATCCGGACTGTCTAATTCTTCTTGTGTGAAAAGTTCTTCGGCTACATACATTTTTAATTGGTCAATGGAATGTCCCACTCTTGACAGTTGGGGTGAGGTCTGATAAGGCGGATCGTCATAGGATATGATTTCATTGTGAGCATAGGTAAATGTTCCTTTGACAGATACAAACAGATCCTTGTTGACTTGCTTGTTGTAATCTATCGTGAAGTCTACCCCTCTATTATCAACTTCTCCTACATTGCCGTAAATACTAGTCGAACCTGTGCCGATAAAAGCCGGAGTACTGTTAGAGCGTGACAGATAAATCTTTTCACGGCGTTCTTTGAATACGTCCAATGAAATATTTACATCATGGAACAAACTCATATCGAATCCTACATTTAATTTCTTTCCTACTTCCCATTGGAGATCCGGATTGTAATATCGGGTCCATACCGGACCGGCAGTGCCTTGATTCATCTTGTCTCCAAAAGTGTATTTGGGAGCTCCATTCAGAGCAATCGTTTCCAAATAAGCGAAACGCAATGAACTATAGTCGTTACCAACAAGTCCGTAAGAAGCTTTCAATTTCAAATGATTCACTATGTTTGACAGTGGTTTCCAGAATTTTTCTTCTGAAATATTGTAGCCTACGGCAATGGAAGGGAAAAAGCCGAAACGGTGTCCCTTGGAAAAATTCTCTGAACCGTTGTAACCGAAGTTCCCTTCAATCAGATATCTATTATCATAGCCATAGGAGAGACGGCCTGCAATACCTTGTTTTCTTTGAGGTAAGGATTCAAACAACGTTGTCGGTTTGTTATTCGATGTTTCATCTTGATTATACAAGAACATGGCGTTGACATCATGGTTGCCGAAAGTGCGGGTATAATCCAAATATGCTTGAAGGTATAGTTTGCGAGTACCGGTGGAATTTTTTATGCCTTCAATATCTAGATTAGTAGACTGTTCACTACCGACCATTTCCAAATTATCGCTATTCGTCGCGTATTGAAACTGGTTGTAGCTGGCAGTACGTGATACCACAGTAGTTGAATAATTTTTGAAAGAAACAAGCGCCTTGGCCTTTAATCCTTTAGTAATAAATTTTAAGTCTTGCTCCAGACGCAAATTGGCTTGGAATGTGCTCGATTCATTGGATTTATATCCTTTTACATATTCGGCAACAGGGTTGTTATACCCACCTCTGCCGTTGCTGCCTCCACTCATACCACCCCAACGGATATAGGTATCGCCTTCCTGCGCAGGAAATAGAACAGGGAAATCAACGGGAGATGTGGTGCGTGTTAAATTGAAAATATTATCGGCATCTTGTGTAGGGCCGTTCCAGTTACGAATGCTGGCATTCAATCCCATAGATACTTTAGTTGTTTTGGTTACGTCAATATCCAAGTTATTGACGAAGTCATAGCGAATAACGGAGATGCTATTATTGTAGGAGAAATAGTCCTTGCTCAATGACTTCATATTACCGCCATCCCTCTTGATCGCTGCACTCATAAAGTAATGAACCGCTTTTTTACCTCCACGTATATTCAGGTTTGCCCGTTCTGAAAAAGCCAGTTTGTTGAACATTTCGTCATACCAGTTGACATTCGGATATTTCAGCGGATCGGTTCCGGCGATTGTTCCCGCAATTTTATCTTCAGAATATAAACCTTCATTGTCACCGCGTGTCAACTTGGCTTCGTTGTAGAGTCTCATATATTCTACACCATCTACAAATTCCGGTACGTTAGTAAGTTGACGAACGGAACCTTCCAAGCGGATGTTAATAATGGGTTTCAATACGTCTTCGCCTCGTTTGGTTGTCACGATCATGACACCGTTGGCTCCACGAGTACCATATAATGCCGTAGCGGTAGCATCCTTCAAGACGGAAAATCCTTCGATTACTTCAGGATCCAATGCATTCAAATCACTGGAGCTGATTTCTACACCATCCAATACAATCAAAGCACTATTACTATTGAGACTGGATTTACCACGAATCCAGAAATTTGCTCCGTCAGCACCTGGTTCGCTACTGGACTGTACGGAGATAACACCTGCCAGACGTCCGGCAAAACTACTGCTTAAACTGGAAGACGGAACTTGTAATTCGGCTGGCTTGATCTGCTGTACGGAACCTACCATACTGGCTTTTTTCTGTCCCACGCCAAAAGCGGTGATAACTACTTCGTCCAATGCCTTGCTGTCTTCTCTCAATTCTATATTGATCAACTTTTGTTTGCCGACTTTTCTTTCCATTGTCTGATAACCGATATAAGATACCATCAGGATATCTTCGGGAGAAGCATTGACTTTAAACTTACCATCAATGTCAGTAATGACTCCGGTTCCGGCACCTTTTATCTGAACGGTAGCCCCTATGACCGGATCGTTTGTCGCATAGTCTATAACCACACCGATAATTTCTTCTTTTTTCTTACTTTGCTGTGGAGCAATGCTTTTCGATTCGTTTACCGATAAGATAACGTCTTTGCCTTTGATGACATACTTCAGGTTAGTACCTTTTAAGACTTCGCTCAATACTTTGTCAAGGTTACCTTCGCAATTGATGTCTTTTTTGGTATTGTTATCCAAATCGGTGGACTTAAAAAAGAAAGAATAAGCACTGTTCTTTTCAATAAGCTTAATTGCTTCTTTCACAGTGATAGCTTTTCCTTTTACAGATACTTTCTCCTGTGCTGCACTGACCGACAGCGGGATAATGAATAGGAATAAAATGGTCATTCGCATGTACCATTTCCTGGATTGTATTTTTTTCATGTTTTAAAAATTGATTAATACAAGATTAGATTAATATCATGACAGGGTGAAGGTGTTGTTCCTTCTATCTCTTTTCTAATTTCTAAGGGTAGTTCTCTTTTTCCATGTGTTTTTCTTAATTATGATTTTACTTAACTATTCTATTTTTAAAAGGCCTCTGTTATAAATACAGTTGATTTGTCCTTGTCCCGTACACGACTTCCATCTTTTTTTCTTCTTATTCTTCTTTTCTTGCATTTTTTTTGTACTTTAGCTGCATCTTATAAATATTAATGATGACTGAGGAGCAAGCTGTAACATTGTTGAGCAAGGAAGATAATCATGAAGCATACTCTTATCTGTATGAGATGTACTGGAGCAAAGTGTATAACTTTGCCAGGCTTTACATCTCTTCCATAGAAGATGCAAAAGAGATTGTTCAAATCGTTTTTGTAAAATTATGGGAAACCCGTGCTTTCTTGAAGGAAAATGAAAGTTTGAAAGGTTATCTTTTTATTATTACCCGCAATATTATATTCAATCAGAAAAGAAGGAGTTTCAATGAGGATTTTTACAAGTCTTCCGTATTAGATGCCTATACGGAAGATAATATTAATGACGCTTGCGAAGCTGAAGAGAAGATGTATGCTATGGAACTAAGCAGGTTCATAGATGCTTTGATTCAGAGTTTGCCCGAAAGACAGCGTGATTGTTTTATGCTTAGCAGGGTTGAGAAAATGACTTACCGTGAGATTGGAGAGCGTCTGGGTATTAGCGAACGTACCGTGGAAGTGCATATTGTTCGTGCTCTGAAATACTTGAAGAAGAATATAATTTTGTTCCTTATCTTTTTAGCCCAATAATGTAATATAATAAAGAAAGCCTATTACCACTTCCCTAAGAAAAGCGATAATAGGCCGGTCGTTTTGTGTTTATGTTACTTTTCCTGCTATTATTTTATTTAAAATGTTACTTCCACTTTATTGTTTCCTTTGGCGGGGATGGCATATACTTTGGTCGTTCCGTCCAAAGTTGCCAAGTCTGTGCTGACAGTGAATGATTGCATGGGGGAAACGAATACTAGCTTGCTTCCCAGGTAGACTTCGTAGGCTACCACATTCTGCCAGCCTGTCATTGTTATTTTGTTGCCTGTACGTGTTGCCGTTCCTCTTTGGATGGCAGCGTCTTTCTTATAGATATCGACATTGTGCTCACATATATATTCAAAGTTATGCGCCGGTTTGGAATATGTACTTGTCTTGGCACGGATAGCGTCGGCATCTTCTTGCGTAATGACCATTTGCCCTTTAGCATAATCTTCTACCAACTGGTTCACCGGATTCAGGAATCCCCATTTGGTGAAGAACTCTGCCAAGTCCAGCTTGGCTACTTGGGACGCACGCCTTACAAATTCAATCTGATTACCGCCAATGGATGTGATATCGTCTTCCGTACGAAGTAGTTCGTAAAGGTCTTTGTAATAATCTTCTTGACCTAACACCTTATTTATATAAAGCTCCAATTGCCAGAAAGGGACAAGGCGGCAGAATGGGTCGGATTCTGTAACTAGTGCCTGTGAAGTGGTGAAAGTACTGGTCATTGCTTTTTCATAACGGTTAGTAAAGCCTTTGCCGGCAAGACTTTCATCGCGGAGACGAATCTCGCAGCCATATTTCTCACTAAACAGTGTTTGTACATGCATGGCACAGATATTATTGGTAACCTCTGTGGTGCTCAACCATTTTAATCCGGGGCGTGTCTGATTGCAATGTCCTATTTCGTGCGCAGGTCCCCATACATTCGATTTGAGGGCGGCCGCTGAGCCTATCTGTCCCATTGTATTGTTATTATAGGCTGTATGGTAACTGGTAGCATACATATATGATTTATACATGACATTTAAATACATTCTGTTTCTGAACATACGATTGTATTTTTCCAGTCCCATAAATTTCATTTCTTCATAAACGATATCATCATAGAGGTCGATGAGTTCTTTGGTCGTATTTCTGAAATGTTGGGTTTCAAACGTCAGGTGAGCATATCTTCCTAAGACGTCAAAATGCTTGTTAGTGGCTGCATTTGTTAATCTATACCAGTCATCTTCTGTATGTTTGCCCGAATCGAAGTAACCGTTTACTTTTCCCGATGCAAAGTGTATCTTAACAGGTTGGGCTGTTTCAGCTTCTTCTAATGTCGAAGTGTGGTACATTACATATACCAAGCCTTTGTTGCTGATTTTTAGTTTGTTATATCCATTGACTAACGGGTAGATATCACCACCGAATCCGTCTTTCTCTTCCGTCTCTTTATCCAAATTCTGCACTTTCAGACTTATTTCCTGGCCGTGCATGTCTCCTACAAACACAACTAAAGATTCTTTGTCGTCTACTGCAATTCCCGTAGGGTTGTCAAGCAGGCTGTAAGGGTTGGTCTTGTTGGTCGCTGCCTGGATGTCAGGATGGGGATAAGCTTTATAAGTCTGTATGCGGAATTCAGACTCATAGGTTCCTTTCAATAGGTGAAGTGCCAGATTCTTATAGAAATCGAATGGACAATTATTGTTGATATAGTCTTCTGATTGTGCTTCGGGTTTTAGTTCCGAACAAGTCTCGTCTGTGAATAAGATTCTCCAGTCGAATACATTCGTGTCTTTTTGAAAGAACTCCATTTCTTCACAGGCTACCAGATTGTTTTCGAATTCGCTCCCGCTTCCGCTTCCTTTTCCTTTCCCTGTCTTAATGATAAATTTGATAGCGCATGCCGTTATTGTTTGCGGGAAATCAACACGTGTCCCAACACATACTTCTCCGCCAAAGTCTTTATCGGTGATATGTGTATATTGGCTGTTTTCATTTGCGGCAGGGTCGTTGGAATATAATATTTCTGTTTCACCAAAATATCCGTTTTTATTTCCATCCTGGCGGGAATAATATTTAATATAGTCTAGGGCTACAGGATTATTAAAGTAATAAATAATGGTATGTGGACATGGCTGGTTGGTAGCACAGTGCCAGCGAGTCCCGTTTGTATTGCCATCAAAACTTTCTTCTATCTTTCTTCCGTTATTTGAACTTGCCCATCCTCTGTCAGGAGTAATCTGTATGTCTTCCGCCAAATCTTCACTTCCACTCGGATCATATTCCGGCAGACCTGCCTGTTCGACAGGAATCTCGACTTTCAAATTTAATTCAGGATCAACAGCACTGACTACGATAGTGCCACGGCGTTTCTCAGTGGTTATATTTCCTTCCACTGTGTACGTATATTCATGGTCTATCATGGCTGCTGCGCGAGTTTTGTCATCAGGGTGAATTTCCGGCACTACAACCCAACTGGGACTTGCAATTTCTAATCCTTCAACATTGGTCGTGACTTTGAACTTGATTTCGGTTTCGTCTCCGGTTTCCAGTTTAAAGAATTTCGGATCGACCAAAATCGCCAGCCCGTTACCAAGTTGGCTGACTGTGATTTTTCTGCTTTTAGCTTTCCGGTAGACAATGACTGTGGTACTGCGTACCCCTTCATTGTGGTTGTCGAGTACGGATACTACCAGTTTATCACCGTCAATGATTGCCGAACACCAGTCTCTTGCATCTTCTTGCACTTGTACTTTCAAATCAGGAATATTCGTCGTGATTTGAATCTCCTGCGAAGATGCTTTCGTTTCAAAGTTCATTGTTTGGGTTTCGACTTCCAATACCGGGAGTGCTTCTGTTTCTTCTCCGTCACTACACGAACTGCCTAATGCTAATAGTGACAACGATAGCATTAGTGCATTGAAAAATGTCTTTTTCATTGCATTAAATATTTAAGGGTTAATAAAAATGTAATTCAGATAGTTCTGATACTGACTAGTATAAAATGATACTGTCTTTTTCTGCTTTGATTTTTAAGTTAAAGGAGATGCATATTTTGTCCAATACATCTTCCAGAGACTCGCTTTTGCGTATCGTTCCCGAGAAAAGATTTCTGGCACATTGTGCATCGCGTATTTTAATGTTTGCGTGATAAGACTCATTAATCAAATCGACAAGTTCGCTCATTGGTTTGTCTACAAAGCGGTATTCTTCCGAACGCCAGTCGTAGTCTTCCAAATCTATTTCGTTATTTGTTACTTCATGAGTAACCGTGTTGTAGATGATTTGGTCTGAAGGTTTCATTTCAATGCTTTTCTGAAGTGCTTCGGCACTGAATACGATGCTTCCGGTATAAAGGGTGATTTCAGCGAGTTTATTGCCTGATTTGATATTGAACTCTGTTCCTTTCACTTCTATCTGAGCGTCTTGAAAATGGACGCGGAAAGGATGAGAGGATTTCGTGACATCGAAAGAGGCCTCACCTGTGAGTATTACATCACGATTTTTGATGAATTTGCTTTTATAGCGTATGCTTGCTCCTTCTTTCAGCCATATTTTGGAATTGTCCGGTAAGGTGGCTACGGTCAGTTTCTTATCAAGAGAAGCGTTAATGGTAATATAGGGATTGGTGAAATAATCGACTGTCCACATTCCCATAAGGAGTACGAGGCAGACTGCTGCAACAGAGTATCCGATTCTTAGATAACGTCTGCGACGGGCAACTTTTCTTTCGTGCGGCCAACAGGTAGAGATTATGTTGTTCCATATTTCCGTGGGGTCTACCTGATCTTTGATATGGGTAGACGAATCGCTTTCCCATTGTTTATTCTGCAAATGGGTTACGGGTTTCTCTTCGGACAGTTCAATCTTCTCGGATGCTGTCAATCCCTTGGTCAGCATCTTTTTGATTGTATTTGTTAACTTAGTTGGTTCTGTTGCCATAAATTTCTGTTTTACCTTTCTATTAATAAATACAATCGAAAAGAATAGTACCCGTACACGAAGCGTCTCTTTTTTCAAAAAAAATGTGCTTGACTGAAAATCAAGCACATTTATAGGGAGAAAGAATTATTTCAATTCGATAATTTCTTCATTGCAATTAGTCAGCTTTTCGATTCCTTCATTAGTGACTACCCAGGAGTTTTCTATGCCGACAGGGCCTACACCCGGAAGAACGATTTTCGGTTCGAGGGCAAACACCATTCCCGGTTCCAACTCCTGCTTGATGCGAGGGGCGAGGACAGGGGCTTCATTGATTTCAAGACCGATACCGTGACCGATAAACTTGGCTTGCTGACCTGTACCCATGAATTTGTCTGCGAATCCGGCTGCGGTGACTATTTCGATGGCAGCATCATATAGTTTTTCACAAGCAACGCCCGGTCTTGCTATGGCAGCAATCTTTTCCTGAATGTCCAGACAGACTTGATGAGCCGCATAGGCTTCTTCCGATAGTTTCCCGATGGAGAATACGCGGCTCATATCGCCCATATATCCGTTGAAGTTACCGCCTATATCTACCATGACGCTTTGTCCTTCTTTCAGCGGAGTCTTGTTAGCTCCCCCCGGAAGGGCAGGGTCAAGTCCCTGACCACCTAAAGCAAAGTCATAAGGAGAAGGATAGCCGGCGTTGTCTCCCGTCAGTACGCTACCCATGAATATTTCCATACTGCGTCCGAATACGCGAAAAATGCCCAAGCAACCTTGCAGACGCATCAGGCGTTCTATTTCGATAGAAAACTCGACATCGGTCATGCCGGGGCGATATACGCTCGGTATCAGGTCATATGCCTTTGCGTGGGCAATGCCCGAACGGCGGAGCATTTCTATTTCAACAGGGGTTTTTACACTGCGTGCCTGGCGGATTAACGGGGTTCCGTTCACTACTTCCGCTTCAGGAAACAGGCTTGCCAAACGGCAATATTCCGTGTAGGGAAGTTCATCGCCTTCCAGCATCAGTTTTGCAGGCAATGGCAGTCCTTGTTCTTTCAGCAAATCGACAATCTGTTCGGGTTTGCGGATAGGGAACGCATGTTCGCCTGTGATATTATTGGGACGTTTGAAAAACAGCAATGCAGGTGAGTGGAGAGGGAGATAAATATAACCGCTGACTACGCAGCCATAGGTATAAATTAAATTTGCATTACAAGTGATTAGCGCGGCGTCAATGCCCTGTAACGCCATCAGACTGCGAATCTTATCGCGGCGGAATTTTAATTCGGGTTGTAGCATCTTTAGTTATTTGTTACATGATTATTTCTTACAAAGTTATGCGTGATAAATTATTAGTTGTGAGTTAATTATCCCGAATAACAATTTCACAATCTATTATTTACCCTACAATGCCACAAAGATAATTAATTCCATTGAAAATATTGTTAATTTCAAAAAAATAGCGCTACCCGCGTCCTGTCACAGGAGGCGAGCAGCGCAAACCAC
>ENA-OPTB01001644-OPTB01001644.1-human-gut-metagenome-genome-assembly--contig:-NODE-1644-length-16476-cov-3.912612_pt1 | contig 16476 bp, 17 predicted proteins | sample MGYA00241810_ERZ501911 | MGnify/ENA primary metagenome ERZ501911 (study PRJEB25962, sample SAMEA2042304) | human gut metagenome | biome: human gut; feature: human-associated habitat; material: faeces... | reverse complement strand
GATGGGCATTTTTGATTTTGCCGACGCCGTGACCTTGCAGCAGTACATTAGCTACATGGTGCGCCACACGCTGGCTACCGGGTGCAGGGTGGACAAGTGGGCATACACCGTGCCGGAGTGCGGCACGATCTACTGCGGCGTGTGGTGGATGCCTGCCACTTTGGGTTATACGGCACACCATGCGCTGTTGACAGGCGGCCAGCCGGGAGCGTTTGCTGTAAGCCCGGAGTTTACCGGCACACTGCCCGTTCCGGCGACGGTGGGCTATTCAGTTTGCGGGGCGCTGCGGAGCGGTGGAGTTGCAACCGGCTACACCGCAAGCCCTGAATTTGCAGGCACATTGCCGGAGGAGGCACAGCATGGAAACTGAAAGGCTAACGGCCAGTACGGAAAGCAAAACCCGCTGTTTATGTACCAAGGAACGGCGGGCTATTCTATCCGTGCAGAGCTGCACGGGAGCAAGGGCGGCGTGGAGGCCGCCGAAGCATTTACAGCCGTACCGTCCGCCAGCGGGCAAGACCGCTGCGGTACGATGCCATAAACAACCGGGAAAGGAGGAAAACCGAACATGGCGTTTTTTACCGACAAATTTCTGAATGACCGACGGGAAGAACTGCTGCGCAGCGTTGACAGGTTCCAATACCAGTTGAACGGCGGGGTATGGCAGACCGGCACCGTGAACAGCAAGGAAATCATCGGCACGAATGTGGTCGTGTTTGTGAATGTACCGAATTTTGGGCAGGCCGACACGATCACGGGCGTAAGGGTGTACGACATCAACGGCGCACTGGCCGGACAGCAGAGTATCAGCCTGAAACGCACCAGCCTGAATGTGGCGCTGCTGCGCTTTACATTCCCGCTGATCGAAACCGAGGAGTAAAAGAGAGGAGGACAAACCCATGGCTTATGACCGCAGTTATTGGAAAGACCATGTAACTGACCAGAGCGGCGAGGTTATCCAGCAGGGCACCTTGCTTGACCAGCAGCATTTTAACAATATGGAGCTGGGCATTTCCGACATGACCCTTGCCGGGGCAATTATGCAGTTTAAGGCGGTGCAGGACGGTTACAACTACGCCGACGAGCTGCACACGGCCACGCTGGCGCAGACTGGCAGCAAGTGGCCGTTTAACAACACGCCCACCACCATTGCCCTTGCGCAGCTGCGCGAAAGCACCAATTACGGCGTGGAGGTAACAGTGCTGGCGTACAGCGGTGGCAGGCTGGGCAATATCCGGGTGACTGACCGTGCCCGCAACGGCTTTAAGCTGGTGCATGACGGAAGCGCCACCACCGTGAAAGTGCAGATCAGAGTGACGGGCGGCATGACCGACCCGGCACCCACCGAGTAACAGGAGGATAAGAGCATGAAGATCATTGATAAAAACGAGGGCAAGAAGATCAACTACAACCTGACCGGCACAAAGCTGGACTTTGCGGACGGTGCGCTGACCCTTGACCTTGCCCGCTACCAGCAGGACGACGCTGTGACCCGTGACATTATGGTGGACAGCGAGGGCTATTTGACCACCGGGCGCGGCCTGTACTACGCGGCGCAGGTGGAAATCCCTGCGCGGAAGTACACCGAAACCGTGACCCCGGCGGAGGACACCGACGCACAGGCCGAGGGAGGCGAGAACACCGAGGGCATGAGCCGCGAAACCGTGACCCGCACCCCGGAGCCGCTGGACACCGACGATGTGACCCTGTACCTGTTTGCCATTGATGGCATTATGATTCACTGATAAAGGAGGACGAACCTATGGCTAATTTTGATATGGCCGAGCTGGCCCTGAAAAGCGTTTGCCCCAACAACGCCATGAAGTACGACGACAGGGAAATGCCGAGCATTATGGTGTTTATCCCGAAATTCCGCCTGTGTGATGTGCTTTCTACCGCCGACACCAGCGTACACCCCGCGTTCAGGGTGAACGGCGTGGAGATCGACGGCTTTTGGGTGGGCAAGTATCAGACCAGCCACTACAACGGCAGAGCGTACAGCCTGCCCGGCGAGAACCCGGCCAACACGGCGGGCCTTGATACTTTTGTGAGCTACAACCGCGCCAAGGGCGGCAAGTTCCATGAGATCACCTGCGCGGAGTGGGCTGCCATTGCCCTGTGGTGCCACAAGGCGGGCAAGGAACCCTACGGCAACAACAACTACGGCAAGGACACACGCGAAAGCCTGTACCGCGCAATCCCCACCAGCAAGGACAATGACAAGACCGGGCGCGTTGCCACTGGCACCGGCCCTGTTACTTGGAGCCATGACGGCACCTTGGAGGGTATTTGGGATTTGAACGGCAATGTGTGGGAGTGGTGCGCCGGACTGCGCCTTGTGAAAGGCGAGGTGCAGGTGATCGCGGACAACAACGCCGCCGCGCCCACTTGTGACATGAGCGCCAGCAGCGCCGCGTGGAAAGCTATTTCCGCCGCCACCGGTGAGCTGGTGGCCCCGGACGGCAACGGTACCACGCAGGGCACCGTGAAGTTGGACTTTATCAGCGGCAAATGGACTTACAGCACCACCATTGCCCACACCACAGGCGCGAACGGTTGCAGTTTCAAGGATGTTACCTGTGACAGCAGCATTGGCGCTGCGGCCAAGCTGCTGCTTCAGGCACTTGCCATGCTGCCCGACGCGGCGCTGACGGGTGACGGCATTGACGCCACCTACGGCGGTGACTATTTCTACGCCAACAACGCCGAGGCCGAGCGGTGCCTGATTCGCGGTGGCGCCTGGGCCTATGGCGGCGACGCCGGGGTGTTCTATTCCCGCCTGAGCCTCCCGCGCTCTAATGCCTACGGCGCCTTCGGGGGCCGTTCCGCTTTTTACGAATAACTGTACACCGCGCCCTGAAACACTGAACGCCGAACGATAGTGAGGCGGTAAGCAGGACAAGCCCACGCACAACAACGGGAACAACGCCCCGCGCTGTGCGCGGGCAAATTTTTTGGGGCTTATGGCAGGCGCAATGCGCCGGGTGGGTTTGGGGGAAATTTTGGAGGAGGTGAACAAGCTATGCAGAGCGAAATGCCCGCGCCGGGCAGCTATGAACCGTTCCGCCTGAAAGAGAAAATTGGGGAAATGATGAAGTACGGCAGACCACTTACCAAGAATTTTAGCCGGAAAGATCGTGACCTTGCGGATGATATGCGGGTTTCCATGCTGAAAATGTACCATTTGGCCGTTGAACTGGAAAAGAAATACTACCGCAAGACTACCGCGCAGGAGCTGGATGTGGAACTGGAATGGCTGCGCAATTTGGTGAGAATGGCGGCAGACAAAGACCTTTGCGGTGCGAAGTTTGCCCCGCCGCTGTCCATGCACCAGTACGAAACATGGGCAAGGTACAATACAGAAATCGGCTGCCTGCTGGGCAAGTATATTGCCAGCGTGAAAAAGTAGCTGTTTTTCTTTGGGAACGGGCCATTTACGGTGCCTGATTCGCGGTGGCAACTGGAACAATGGCGGCAACGCCGGGGTGTTCAATTCCAACCTGAACAACCCGCGCTCTAATGCCAACGGCAACATCGGGGGCCGTTCCGCTTTTCGTCTGTTAAATGCCAATTTAGGGCGGTGGTTCTGCGCCGCAAGGGGGCTGTGGCCTACGGGGTACAGCAGGGAGTGCAGACTAAAAGGGGCCTGTTTCCGTTCCCGCTTAGACAGGGCGGGAAAAAATTTGTATTGCCGTGGAGGCGGAAACGCCACACACGGCTTGGAGAGATCGTTGGATGAAACACTGTCAGCAAGAAATGACGGTGATTCAAAACGCTTGGCCGGTGGTGTGCAATTTTGGTTGGCTGATTGAGGCCGACAGGAACGCCCGCAAGGGCAAGCGATACCGCGCCGAGGTTTTGAATTTTACCGCGCGGCTTGAAGATAATTTGTTCGTCATACAGCAAGGTATGATGAACGGCAGCTATGTGCTGGGGCCGTACCGCAAGCTGTGGGTGTATGTGCCCAAGAAGCGGCTGGTGATGGCGCTGGACTACCCGGACAGAATTGTGCAATGGAGCCTGTACCTGTATTTGAATCCGATCTATGACAGGCTTTTTATTGAGGATTCCTACGCTTGCCGAAAGGGCAAGGGCAGCCACAAGGCAGCCAAGCGCCTGCAATACTGGATGTGCCAAGTGCAGCGCAAGCCGGGGCCGGGCTGGTACTGCCTGAAACTGGACATAAGCAAATACTTTTACCGGGTGAGCCACGAAAAGCTGCTGGCGATCTTGGAGCGGCGGGTGAAAGCCCCCGCCATGATGGCGTTTATACGGGGCGTGGTGAACAGCAGAGCAGAGCCGTTCGGCCTGCCGCGCTGGCGGACACCGCAGGACACGCCGCCGGAAGAATGGCTGTACGAAGTGGGTATGCCGATAGGCAACCTGACGAGCCAACTATTTGCGAACATCTACTTAAACGAACTTGACCAGTATTGCAAGCACAAGCTGAAAATCCATTACTATATCCGCTACATGGATGATGTAATCATCTTGGGGCAGGACAAGGAAACCTTGCACCGCTGGAAAGCGGCGGTGGAAACTTTCTTGCGGGAAGAACTGGCGCTTGATTTGAACAGCAAGACCAGCATACGCCCGGTGCGCCAAGGGGTTGGATTTGTTGGTGTGCGGATATGGCCCACCCACATGAAGCTGCGGAAAAGCACCGTGCGCCGCATAAAGCGGGAGGTGCGCAAGATCAGTGCTTTGTATGCTGCTGGCGATATGACACAGCAGGACTTTTACCGGCGCGTTGCCAGCATTAGGGGGTTGCTAAAGCACACAGAGAGCGCAAGCCTGCGGTGGCGGCTGAACGAGATTTACCGGGCGGAACTGGAAAAGGCCAAACAAAAACAACTGCGAGAGGAGGCACAGCATGAGCCATTTGCAGATCATAGCGGAGTTGGAAACGGTGACGGAAATGCAGGCACGGGTTATCAAGATCATGGCAACACGGCTTGCAGAGCTGGGTGACACTGTGACCGGGCGTGACGAGATTGCGCAGGCCGACAAGGCATACCGCGACGCCATAGGCGGCGACGAGTGGCCGGACTGGGCGGAGAAAGGAGGAGAGGACGATGGAGAACCCTATCACACGGGAGGAGCATGAGGAGTTCCGCCGCCGCTTGGAGGATGAGAACAAGCGGCAGGACACCCGCATTGGTATCTTGGAGGACAGTGTGCGGCAGATCGGCGCGTTGGCAACCAGCGTGGAAAAGCTGGCCTTAAGTATGCAAAGTATGCTGAAAGAGCAGGAAAAGCAGGGCAACCGGCTGGAAGTGTTGGAGGGCCGCGACGGCGAGAAGTGGCGCAAGGTCATGGGCTACATTGCCACGGCGATTGTGGGCGTTGTGCTTGGCTATCTGTTTAAGCAGATCGGTATGTAAGGGGGCGCAGGAATGTGAAGAATAGCGTTGAAAGTGTTGAAAACGCCGCAGAGAAAAAGGAGCGCCGGAACATCAAGGTTATGGATTTGATCTTGGTGATCGTCGGTGTTTCTTTGTTGGTGTTCACCATCGTCATGATACAGCTTTTCAAGGTGTACGGCACGGTGCCGGACACCCTGATTACCTGCGTTTATGCCACCCTTGGCGGTGAGTGCGGCGTTATGGGCTGGATTAAGACCACAAAAGACCGCAACCGGGAACGGAAGTGGGAACAGGAGGACAAGCAGGAGGCAAAGGCCGAGGCGGCGGAGCTGCCGCCCGGCGATATGCCCGGCGCATAATGCGTAAACAGAAAACCACGGAGGGCTGCGGGTGCGGCCCTCTCTCTTTTGGAGGAAACCGTATGGAACAAAGAAAATTTCTTGCAATGGTGGGGCCGCTGGCACAGGCCGATATGCAGAAAAGCGGAATCCTTGCCAGCCTGACCATTGCGCAGGCGATCTTGGAAAGCGGCTGGGGAACATCGGAGCTTGCCACCAAGGCCAACGCCCTGTTTGGCATTAAGGCCGACGCGCGGTGGAGCGGGAAAGCGTACAGCAAGGACACCAAGGAGTGTTACGACGGCGTGACCTACACCACCATTACCGCGCTGTTCCGTGCCTATGACAGTTGGGCAGAAAGCGTTGCCGACCATAGCGCATTTTTGCTGGCGAACAAGCGGTACGCGGCGGTGGTTGGTGAACGCGACTACAAGGCGGCCTGCAAAGCGATCAAGGCGGCGGGCTATGCCACCGACCCCGGCTACCCGCAAAAGCTGATTGGGTTGATTGAGAAATACGGCTTGACCGTGTACGACGGCAAGGCGAAACAGGAGGACAAAGCGAGTATGAATATCAGCATTACCAAGAAAACCAGCACCCACAACACCACTGCGGCAGCAGGCCGCGCAATCCGGTACATCGTTGTGCATTACACCGCCGGTGTGACCTCTAAGCCGGGCAGCGCAGCGGGCACGGCCTCTTACTTTGGCAGCACCTCTAAGCAGGTTTCGGCGGACTTTATCGTGGACGACGGCGGCGCGGTGCAGTACAACGGCGACATTCGCAACCGCTACACTTGGCACTGCGGCGGCGGAAAGTACAATACCAAGGGCGGTGCTTATTACGGCAAGGCCACGAACCGCAACACCATTGGCATTGAGGTATGCTCTACCAATGACGCCGGCAAAATGACTGTTGCCAACGACAGCCATTGGCGCTTTACCGACAAGGTTGTGAGCAATCTTGTGGAACTGGTGAAGTACCTGATGGCGGAATACGGTATTGACGCCGCCCATGTTATCCGCCACTATGATGTGAACGGCAAGCCGTGCCCCGGTATCATCGGCTGGGAGCGCCGCCAAGTGGGCCGCGTTCAAAGCCCGCCTTGGTGCAGCTACCCCCGGCGGGCAGACCGGCGGCAGCACGAACACCGGCACCGCCACGGGCAACACTGCGCTGACATACAAGGTGGGCGACATTGTGCAGTTTGCGGGCGGCAAGCACTACGCCAACGCGCAGGCTACCAGCGGCACCACCGTGAAGCCCGGCCCGGCAAAGGTGACGGCAGTTGCCACGGCGGGACCACTGGATGACATTATGAAGATTTCCGGAAATAAATTAAAACGAGGCGTGGAAGTCGCATCGTTAAAGCGTGATAAGAAATGGCAGTTTGTGCCGACCGTGAAAGCGGGCGACAGCCTGTGGCGCATTGCTGCGCAGCAGCTTGGCAACGGTGCCCGCTACAAGGAGATCAAGACCCTGAACGGGTTGAAAAATAACACCATCCACGCCGGGCAGGTTTTGAAGCTGCCCAACTGACCGACTATATATAGGAGGAAAAGATCATGAATGAAGTTGTGACAATCGTTGTGAACAATCTGCTGGAAATCGTGTTTGCGGTGCTGGGTGCGTCCTTTACCGCGCTGGTTATCCCGTGGTTGAAAGACACTGGCCTGCCTTGGCTGAAAGAAAAGCGCCTGTACTCCATCGTGAAGAAGTTCGTGGAGGCCGCCGAGAAGCAGGCCGAGGCGGGCACCATTGACAAGGCGACCAAGAAACGCTTTGTCGTGGAGTTGTTGGAGGCAAACGGCATTACTGTTACCCCGGAGATCAACGCATTTATTGAGGCGGCGGTGAAAGAACTTGATCTTGCCGAGAAAAACGCCATTGGGGAGATCGGAAAAATTTTTTCTGACGCCGAGCAGACCCCGCAGAACTAAATACTAAGATATGGCCCCGACTGCTGTTCGTTTTGAACGGTGGCCGGGGCCTTTTCTGTTATGCGGAGAGGTTGACAAAAGCGCCGCAGACCGCTATTTTTGAATGGTATTGTGTGCTAAAGCTGCACAGAACGGCAGAAGCCGACACTGGCAGCGCAGATGTTGGAGAGGAGGAAACACAGTGCGAACCTATAAGCACCTGACCATGACAGACCGCTTGCGCATAGAAAAGTGGCTGAAAATGGGGATGAAGCCGCGAGAGGTGGCGGACAAGCTGCGCGTTCATGTTTCGACTATTTACCGGGAGTTGAAGCGTGGCGCGTATGACAGGTTGGACGGCGGAACATGGGAGGTCAAAACCGCGTACAGCCCGGATATTGCCGAGGAGAAATACCAAGCCCACCTGCGGGAAAAGGGGCCGGACTTGAAAATAGGCAATGACCATGAGCTGGCAAACTATATTGAAACCACGATTTTAGACAAAGATTGTAGCCCGGCGGCGGTGCTGGGGCTTGCCATGATTGAGGGAAAAAAGTTCAAAACCAGTTTGTCGGTGCCGACAATCTACAAGTACATTGCCAAGGGCTTGTTCTTGAATCTGACGCAAGAGGAGTTGCCCCGGCACGGAAAGAAAAAGCATAAGTATAAGAAAGTGAAGAAGAACAAAAGCGCCAGCCGCGCCCCGGCGGGCGAAAGCATTGAACAGCGCCCGGAGGAGATCGACGAGCGGGAGGAGTTCGGCCATTGGGAGGGCGACACTGTGTACAGCGGCAAGGGAAAGCGAAAAACAACCCGCGCCCTACTGACCCTGACCGAGCGCAAGACCCGGAAAGAAATCATTATAGCGATACCAAACCGCAAGGCTGAAACGGTGGTCAAGGCGCTGGACGCGCTGGAACGGAAACTTGGTGCCCGGCGGTTTAGGGCGATCTTCAAAAGCATTACCTTTGACAACGGCACCGAGTTTGCGGCGGCGGAGGAGCTGGAACGCTCTTGTGTCAACAAGCGCCTGCCCCGGACTAAAGTGTATTTCTGCCACCCGTATTCCTCTTGGGAGCGGGGCACCAACGAGAACACCAACGGCATGATTCGGCGGCGGTTCCCCAAGGGCACGAACTTTGCGGCGGTGACGAACGCGCAGATCGCGCAGGCCGAAAACTGGATAAATAATTATCCACGGAAGATATTAGGGTACAAGTCAAGCGAGATCGTATTTAGAGAGTGCCTGCGGGAACTGGGCATTGCGGCATGATGGGTAGATAAAGAGAGCAAAATATAGATAAATCGTTGAAAAAGGCGTGATGTGTTATAGTCGGTGCAATAGAATAGGGGTTATAACAGGCTGCCAACAAAAGAGTGAATGTTGACGGCTTTGTTGTGGTGCGATAAAATGTACAAAAATATAAGCAAAAAGTTGTTGCATTTGACTATTGAATTTTTCGTGCAGCAAAAACGCAAAATTGGATTTGACAATTCCTGTCAACCTGTGGTTTAATTATCTTTACGCGCCTGAAAAAGCAAAATTCTGCGCGCACAGGGGTACGCAGCAGCGTGATTCCCTGCATCCAAAACGGGAGGGAACTGCCGAATGGCAAAAAAGAAGGAAGAATACGGCAACGAAAGCATCAAGAGCTTAAAAGGTGCAGACCGTGTGCGCAAGCGCCCGGCCGTTATCTTTGGCTCTGACGGTGTGGAAGGCTGTGCCCATTCCATTTTTGAGATCGTATCCAACTCCATCGACGAAGCGCGTGACGGCCACGGCAACAAAATCAATGTTACCCTTTACCCGGATCACTCTGTGGAAGTAGAGGACTTTGGCCGCGGTATCCCCGTCGATTACAATAAAGCTGAAGAACGCTGGAACTGGGATCTTGTGTTCTGCGAACTGTACGCGGGAGGCAAATATGGCGAGGGTAGCGGCAACTATGACTTCTCCCTTGGTCTGAACGGCCTTGGCCTTTGCGCCACCCAGTATTCCAGCGAATGGATGACTGCGGATATTTACCGCGATGGCATGCACTATCACCTGGATTTCAAAAAAGGTGAGAATGTCGGCGGGCTGAAAAAAGAGCCGTTCACCGGCCGCCGCACCGGCTCCGTCATCCGCTGGAAACCGGACACCGATGTGTTTACCGACATCAATGTTCCGGCGGATACCTTCAAGGATATGCTGCGCCGCCAGGCCGTTGTCAATGACGGTGTGACTCTCGTGTTCAACGACCGCACGGGCGAACGTGCCGAAAAAATCGAATATTTCTATGAGCATGGCATTCAGGACTATGCCAATGAGATCGCCGGTGAGGGAACCCTGACCCCGGTGTATTTCTGCTCCGGTTCCGCAATCGGCCGCGACCGTGATGATCAGCCGGAATATCAGGTCAAAATGAACGTGGCGTTCTGCTTTTCCAACGCGGTGCAAACGCTGGAATACTATCACAACTCTTCGTGGCTGGAGCACGGCGGCAGCCCGGACCGCGCTGTCCGCCTGGCCTTTGTCAACCAGATCAACAACTGGCTGAAAAATAAGGGTCTGTACAAGAAAAACGAAAGCTCCATCACCTTCAACGATGTGCAGGACTGCCTGATTCTGGTTTCCTCCAGCTTCTCCACCCGCACCAGCTACGAGAACCAGACCAAAAAGGCCATCACCAACAAGTTTGTGGCCCAGGCCATGACGGAGTTCCTCAAGCACCAGCTGGAAGTCTACTTTGTGGAGCACCCGGACGAAGCCGAAAAAGCCTGCAAGCAGGTGCTAATCAATAAGCAAAGCCGCGAGCACGCCGAAAAAGCGCGTGTGTCCATCAAAAAAACAATGACTCAGCAGATGGACCTGGCCAACCGCGTGCAGAAATTTGTGGACTGCCGCACCAAGGATGCCACCCGCCGCGAACTGTACATCGTGGAGGGCGATTCCGCTATGGGCGCGGTCAAACAGAGCCGCGATTCGGAGTTCCAGGCTATCATGCCCATTCGCGGCAAGATCCTGAACTGCCTGAAGGCCGATTACGCCCGCATTTTCAAGTCTGACATTATCACAGACTTGATCCGCGTGATGGGCTGCGGCGTGGAGCTGGGCGGCAGCCACAATAAGGACCTGGCTACCTTTAATCTGGACAACCTGCGCTTTAACAAGATCGTCATCTGTACCGATGCTGATGTGGACGGTTATCAGATCCGCACCTTGGTGCTGACGATGCTCTACCGCCTGACCCCCACCCTCATCAATCAGGGGTATGTGTATATCGCGGAATCCCCACTGTATGAGATCAACACCAAAAATAAGACCTACTTTGCCTATACCGAGCCGGAAAAGGCCGATATCATGAAGCGGATCGACGGCCAGAAGTTTACGATCCAGCGATCCAAAGGTCTGGGCGAAAACGACCCCGAAATGATGTGGCTGACCACCATGAGCCCCGAAAGCCGCCGCTTAATTAAAGTTCTGCCCACCGATGTTCAGCGCACGGCGGAGGTGTTTGACCTGCTCCTGGGCGATAATCTGCAGGGCCGTAAGGAGCACATTGCGGAGCACGGCGCTGAATATCTGGACGATCTGGATGTATCTTAATCAGGGGAGGAGAGAGCAAAATGGCAAAAAAAGCAACCAAAAAGAAAGCCGCCCCTGCCCGCCCGCAGCTGGGCGATAACGTCGAGATCCTCTCTGCCGGTGAGGTCATCGAAAGCCCCATTACCGATACGCTGGAAACAAACTACATGCCTTACGCCATGAGCGTTATTGTTTCCCGCGCGCTGCCGGAAATTGACGGCTTCAAGCCCGCCCACCGCAAACTGCTGTATACCATGTACGGCATGGGCCTGCTGAAAGGCGCCCGCACCAAAAGCGCCAACATCGTGGGCAGCACCATGCACCTGAACCCCCACGGCGATGCCGCCATTTACGACACCATGGTGCGTATGGGCCGTTCCAACGAAAGCCTGCTGGTGCCCTTTGTGGACTCCAAGGGTAACTTTGGCAAGGCGTACAGCCGCGATATGGCTTACGCCGCCGCTCGTTATACCGAGGCAAAGCTGGAACCCGTGTGTGAAGAGCTGTTCCGCGATATCGACAAGGATACCGTGGATTTTGTGCCCAACTATGACGGCACCACCACCGAACCAACGATGCTGCCGGTCACCTTCCCGACCATTCTGGCCAACAACACACTGGGCATTGCGGTCGGTATGGCGTCCAACATCTGTTCCTTCAACCTGGTGGAGCTCTGCAATGCAACCATCGCCCTGATGAAAGACGACCAGGCGGACCTGGCTCAGCTGATGCCCGCGCCGGATTTTGTCGGCGGCGGTTCCATCCTGTATGATGCCGCCGAGATGCAGAATGTGCTGGAAAAAGGCCGCGGCAGCATCCGCGTGCGCGCCCAGTGGGCTTACGATAAAGAGAACAACTGCATTGACATCACCCGCATTCCGCCGACCACAACGGTGGAAGCCATCATGGATAAGATCACCGAGCTGGTCAAACTGGGCAAGATCCGTGAGATCAGCGATATGCGTGATGAAACCGACCTGAACGGCTTGAAGCTGACCATCGACCTCAAGCGCGGCCAGGACCCGGACAAGCTGATGGCGCGTCTGTTCAAGGCAACCCCGCTGGAGGACAGTTTTGCCTGCAACTTCAATGTGCTGATCGGCGGCCAGCCCCGCGTGTTGGGCGTGCGCCAGATTTTGTTGGAGTGGATCGCATTCCGCTCCGAATGCGTGCGCCGCCGCACCTACTATGATCTGCAGGGCAAGCAAAAGCGTCTGCACCTGCTGCGCGGCCTGGAAGCTATCCTGCTGGATATTGATAAGGCAATTGAAATTGTGCGCAACACTGCGGAAGAATCCGAGGTTGTGCCCAACTTGATGATCGGTTTTGGCATTGACGAAGTGCAGGCTGAGTATGTGGCGGAAATCAAGCTGCGCCACCTCAACCGTGAGTATATCCTCAAACGCACCGAGGAAATTGAGGAACTGGAAAAGGCGATCGCAGACTTGGAAGATGTTCTCAAACGCCCCGCCCGCATCCGCAAGATCATTATGAACGAGCTGGGCGATGTTGCCAAAAAGTATGGCAGCCCCCGCAAAACGGAAATTCTGTACGACCTGCCGGACGATTCTGCTGCCGATGAGCAGAACGAGATCCCAGAATACCCGGTCACGGTGTTCTTTACGCGGGAAGGCTACTTCAAAAAAATTACCCCGCAGAGCCTGCGCATGTCTGGCGAGCAGAAGCTGAAAGACGGCGACGAGGTGGTTTATACCAAAGAGACCACCAACAGCGCCGAGCTGCTCTTCTTTACCAACCATGCCCAGGTGTACAAATCCCGCGCATCGGAATTTGCCGATACCAAGGCCAGCGTGCTGGGTGATTATGTCGCTTCCAAGCTGGAAATGGAAGAGGGCGAAGTGCCGCTGTTCATGACGGTCACAGTCGATTACCGTGGTTACATGCTGTTCTTCTACCAGAACGGCAAGTGTGCAAAGATCCCGCTGGCCAGCTATATGACCAAGCAGAACCGCCGCAAGCTGCTGAAAGCCTATAGCGATAAGGAAGAACTTGCCGCAATGCTGCACATTGAGGAAGAAACCGAGCTGGCCGTCTTCACCAGCGGCGGCACCGGCGGCCCACGCTTGATCCTGGTCGGCAGTGCGCTGATTCCCGAAAAGGCTACCCGCGATACCGCCGGTATCAACATGGTAACGCTGAAAAAGAACGCCCGAATCGCCAAAGTGCGCCTGGCGGCGGGGCTGGAACTGAAAGACCCGCACCGCTACCGCGTGCGCACCCTGCCCGCAGCCGGCGCGCTGCTCCGCCAGGAGGACACGACCGAGCAGATGAGTCTGTAAGGAGTAAAAAAAGGCAATGCAATCTTTTTCTGCACAAGGCAGGGTAAAGTTCTTGCATTTTGCTTTTTGGTATGTTATATTATAACCTGTATGAGAGTTAGGGCAGGCCGAAACATCCGTTTTGGCTGTGGCCTGAAAAGGAGTTGCTGTTAATCCATGACCGCTTATGAAATCGCGTTCGGCGTTGTGCTGATCATTGTTTCGGTTCTGATCGTTGTGTTCACTTTGTCCCAGACCCAGAAAGGGCAGGGCCTGTCTGCTGCCATTATGGGTGATAGCAGCTTTATGGCTGCCGGCCGCGAGCGTGGCCTGGATGCCAAGCTGGCCAAAGTGACCAAAATCTGCGGCGCTGTTTTCTTTGTAGCTACGCTGCTGGTTGGTGTGCTGAGTGCCCGCTTGTAATTGAATGAAAGGAGAACGGTCTGGCCAATTTTGTTGGCGTTCCGCTTTCCCTTATTCAGGAACCGTCAACGACCCGCCCAATACCGCGGGTCGTTTTTTATGGGAAAAATAGAAAGGTCACAATGGTGCAGGTGCTGCCGCGAAACCAAAGGCCACGCCTGCTATGGAAGGACCCTGCCGGGTGGCAGGGTGACGTAAACGAGGAGTAAAAACAAAGGCATGGGCCGCTGCCTGTGCCCAATCCAAAGGAGAAAACATGACACCATTACAGAAAAATATTCTTGCGGCGTGCAAGCACCGCCCCCAGACCCTGCGTGAACTGCAGAATGCTTTGCAGGTGGATAATTCCCGCCTGCGCAACACCGTAACCGGCATGGTAGCTACCGGTATGCTGTCCGCCCGCAACGGTACCTATGTTCCGGGCTTTGCCGTGATGGAAAATACCGATGCCCCCGCTGGCATTCCCTGCACACTGGTCAAGCTGGCGGCCCGCTTCGGCTTTGCGTCCCGCGATGACGGCACCGGCGATATCTTTATTCCCGGCCGCGCCCTGCATGGTGCTATGCCGCAGGATAAAATCATCATCAAACTGTTCGACCACCCCCGTGTGGAGGGCAGCGCCGAGGGTGAAGTGGTGGAGGTGACCACCCCGCACAACACCTTTGCCGGTACCATTGTGCTGACTGAGGACGGCCGCCTTGCCGTGGAGCCGGACGGCTGCCGTGATGTGCGCATTGTGCTGGATAAAAAGGGCGTCAACGGCGCACAGCTGGGGGATAAGGTCGGTGCTATCCTGACCAACCGCGGCCAGCGCCATACGGACCACCGCTGCGCTGTTGCCGAGCGCTTCGGCACTTCCGACCGCGCAGCAGAGTGCGCCAAGGCTGTGCTGTATGGCCGTGATGTCCGCCAGGAATTCCCGGAGGAGGTATTGGCCGAAGCTCACGCATATGATAACGCTCTTATTGACCCCGCCGAAGTTGCCCACCGCGCCGACCTGCGCGGTCTGCCGATCTTTACCATCGACTCTGCCGAGACCAAGGATATCGACGACGCCATCAGCCTGATGAAAACCCAGAACGGCGGCTATGAGCTGGGCGTTCATATTGCAGATGTCAGCCACTATGTCCGCCCGGACACTGCGCTGGATAAGGAAGCTTATGAGCGCGCAACTTCCATCTATTACGCGGATAAAGTCATCCCCATGCTGCCCACCCAGCTTTCCAACGGCATCTGCAGCCTCAATGAAGGGGAGGAGCGCCTGGCGTTCTCCTGCCTGATGCAGCTGGATGAAAGCGGCAATATCCATAGCTATCAGTTCGTCAAGAGCGTCATCCGCAGCCGTGTCAAGGGCGTTTATAAAGAAATTAACGCTCTGTTGGACGGCTCCAATGACCCGGCTCTGGTGACGAAATATAAAGATGTTATGGCTCAGTTGCCCGCGATGACCGAGCTGTACGAAAAGCGCCTGGCTCTGCGCAAAGCACGCGGCGCGATGGACATCGAATCCGACGAAGCCAAGTTGGTCATGGACGAGGAAGGCCGCTGCGTGGATATCGTCAAGCGCACCCGCGGTGTGTCGGAGTGCATGATCGAAGAGTTCATGCTGCTGGCCAACCAGTGCGCTGCCAATGCGGGCCGCACCCATCATGTGCCGTTTGTGTACCGTATCCATGAAGCCCCCGATGCCGAGCGCATGGAAAAGCTGAGCAACACCCTGAAAGCCTGCGGCCTGAACGTCCACTTTGCCGGGGAAGTGCCCACCCAGCTGGAGCTTTCTGCCATTCTGGACGAAACCCGCGGCCAGCCCATCCAGATCCCGGTCCACACCGGTATCCTGCGCAGCATGCAGAAAGCTCGCTACTCTCCGGAGCCGAAAGGCCATTACGGCCTGGTGCTGGCAGACTATGCCCACTTTACCAGCCCCATTCGCCGTTACCCGGACCTTGCCATCCATCGCATCCTGACGGATATGCTGGTGGGCAAGCCGGAGCAGGAGCTCATCAAGGATTATACCGGTTTTGCCACCCACGCCAGCGAGCAGTCCAGCCGCCAGGAAGTTTCCGCCGTGCGCATTGAGCGCGATGTGGAGGACCTGTACAAGGCCGAGTATATGCACAACCACCTGGGCGAAGTCTACACCGGCACCGTGGCAGGTGTAACACCGCGCGGCATTTTTGTGGCGCTGGAAAACACCGTAGAGGGCTTTGTGCCTGCCGCACAGCTCTGCAAGGGCGAAGCCACTGTGGTGGAGGGCGTCAGCATTCTGGACCCGCTGACCGGAAAACGCTGGATGCTGGGCGACCCCGTCAAAGTGCAGGTGGCCGGTGCCAACGTTGCCCTTGGCCGCATTGATTTTGACTATATGCCGCTGTAATCATAGTTTTTTATAAAAAGAGCAAACCAATAAAAGCAAAGCTGCCGTCCCGTACTGATATGTACCCGGTTTTCTGGACACGGGTAAAAATCGAATAATTAAGAATCCATCATGGATGCTTCTCTGAATGTGGAGGGAGGCATCCATTTTGTTTTAGGGCAATACCGCATAATTCTAAGTGCCGATACGGCGAGCGAGGTGCGGCA
>ENA-OPTB01001610-OPTB01001610.1-human-gut-metagenome-genome-assembly--contig:-NODE-1610-length-16690-cov-3.143613_pt1 | contig 16690 bp, 14 predicted proteins | sample MGYA00241810_ERZ501911 | MGnify/ENA primary metagenome ERZ501911 (study PRJEB25962, sample SAMEA2042304) | human gut metagenome | biome: human gut; feature: human-associated habitat; material: faeces... | reverse complement strand
GGGAGAAAGGAGAATAATCCATTACCCTCAAAAGAGGATAATTGGATTATACGTGTATGAATGCTATTAATTTGGATTTGTTATATTGTGACGGAGAATTGTGTGTGCAATCATTTACAATGAGAAGCCATGAAAGTATGCAGAATTTGGATATCATTTCCCGGTGGTTATATGCTCATTATAAAAATGTATATGAAAGTTATGTTTCTGCTAAGAAAGCTTTTGCAGAAGGAGAAAGTGTATCCTGTATAATGCATTGCAGAAATATAATAACGGGTATTTTTTCGAGCCAAAAGTCAGAACAGAAAAAATGGCTAGATGGTTTGAAAAAAGCATGTCACCAAGACAAATATATTAATAACTTAGAAGCAAACCAAATTATAAAAATACAATATAATCAAAATAGTGGAGTTGATAAAGAACGGTATCAATATCCTAGATTCAAGCTCTTGTATAGATTGTACTCGTTTACTTGTGCGTTGGGTGCACATAAAAATGAGGGGAATATGACTATATCTGGTGTTGATCATGAGGAGACGGATATAGAAGATGCGTTGTTGGCTTTAAGAATGACGGAGGATACTTTGATTTGGTTTTATAAAAAGTTATAAAAAATAAGTGATTAGTTTCAAAAAATCAGGCGAATACCTGGTCTTTTTTGAATATGAATGGGGACGTTATCATGGTAAAAGGTGAACGTTGGGAAGAAAATATATGGTGTCGAATTACAACAAAATTAGAGAGGCTATTAAAAAATAGTAAAAGCACACATCCAACACAAAATACACACTAAAATGAGAATAATTCGCATTTGCATGTTGATTTCTTTGGCAAATTGTATATAATATAAAGTAGAAACGAAAGCGAGGAATCAATCATGTTAATTCAATTTAATTTTAAAAATTTCAAATCGTTCAGAGAAGAAGCTACATTAGATTTGTCTGCGGCGAAGATGACCGAGTTTTCAAATAGGGTAGTGCTTGTTGGTGGTGAAAAAATTTTGCCGGTTGCTGCGGTTTATGGCGCAAATGCAAGCGGAAAGTCTAATATATATAACGCTTTTGAATATATGACTCATTATGTTGTGGATTCTTTTAAGTATGGAGGCGAAGAGGAAAAGTTTGAGGAGTTTAGACCGACTCCGTTCTTATTTGATTCAATATCTGCCGATGCGGAATCCAGTTTTGAGGTATATTTCACATTGCCCGGTGACAAATCAGAGAGAAGCTATAACTACGGTTTTTGTATTGGTAAGGAAGGTGTGACTGAAGAATGGCTTAATTCCAAAGCAAAGACTGCAAGAAAGTACAGTACTGTATTTTATCGCGGTACCACAGATGGGGAACTTGACTTGTCAGGATTTCCTAAGAGCAGTAGGGATAATATTCAGGTGGCGCTGGAAAAGCAGGTGCTTATTATTTCTCTGGGAGCAAAGCTGAAGATTGCTAAGTGTAAGGCAATCAGGGATTGGTTCCTTGCAAACGAATTTGCTGATTTTGGCGATCCTTTTACCAATTTCTTTTTGTCACGCAGATTGCCGAAAGGATTTGTGGAAGATAAGAATGTTCAGCAGAAAGTTGTAGAATATTTCGCATCTTTTGATGAGCATATCAAGGATTTCCGAATTGAAAAGGTTCCTCAGGAGGCTGATAGCAAGGAGGAGAGATACAAAATAAATGCACTTCACAAGATGATTGATTCTGATAAAATGGCAGAAATCCCTTTGAGCTTGGAATCTGCCGGAACACTGAAGATGTTTGCGTTATATCCGGAATTACAACGTGTGTTGGAGAAGGGAAGTGTATTTGTTATTGATGAATTAAATGCCCGTCTGCATCCGTTGCTTGTAAGGAATTTCCTGCTTACTTTTTTAAATCCCGAAATTAATACGAACCATGCACAGCTTGTATTTACAACTCATGATACATGGCAGTTATCGAACCAATTGCTACGCCGTGACGAGATTTGGTTTGTAGAAAAGGATGAAAGAGGTGTATCTACACTTTACTCATTGGCTGATTTTGTAGATGAGGATGGTTCCCGTATCCGTAAGGATGAAAGTTATGAGAAGAATTATTTGATTGGAAAGTATGGCGCGATTCCTACCTTAAAGAGTATTGATTTTTTTAAGAGTGCCGGGTGTCCGGGGGACACCTGTTTAGCACCGACCGGAGTGGAACGGAGAGATTGAGTATGGGGAAAAAGGACAGAACAGGTAATAGAAAAACGAGAGACCAGAGAAAACGATTCAAAGTGCCGGAATTGGGCTACTATCTGATTGTTACGGATACAGAAGCTACGGAACGCTGCTTCTTTAACGGTCTTCATCAGGCATTGCCGGAAGATGTGAGAAACAAACTTGTAATAAAGGTGGTAGAGACAAAGACTCGTACCATGATTGATAAATGTCTGGAACTTACCGTATATGATGCACAATATCGTATTCCTTGGATTGTTTTTGATAGAGATCAGGTGCAGGGATTTGATGAGATTATCAAAGAAGCAGAGGATAAAGGAATACAAGTAGGCTGGTCTAATCCGTGTTTTGAAATATGGTTGTATGCTTACTTTGGTTCCATGCCGGCAATCCAAGATTCATGGATATGTTGTTCGGATTTTGGACGAGTGTACGAAAATAAGACCGGGCAGAAATATTCTAAAGCTGATGAACAGATGTATGGAAAAATCTGCAAAGCCGGTGATGAGAAAAAGGCAATTCAGATAGCACAGCAGAAGTTAGAGCAGTGTATTAGAGAAGGTAAAACCAAACCATCGGAGATGTTCCCGTGTACGACGGTGCACGAACTGGTGGGGGAGATTAAGGAAAAGGTATATTTATAGTAGAGATGTATTTTTGTGGAACTTAATGATATAAAATTATGATTGGTAAAGGAAGGTGAATCTATGTTATTCATATGTTATCCCAAATGCTCAACACCTGCAAAAAGGCAAAAAAGTGGTTGGACGAGCATCATTTAAATTACACGGAGCGTCATATTGTAGAGGAAAATCCATCGTATGATGAACTAAAAGAATGGGTTTCTAAAAGTGGGCTTCCTCTAAAAAAATTCTTTAACACAAGCGGATTGTTGTACAAGGAGATGAAGTTGAAGGATAAACTTCCGACAATGAGCGAAGACGAGCAGCTTCAATTGCTGGCAACCAATGGAATGAAAATATAAGTGAGGGGGAATAGTATATGGAGAAAATATATATGGATAATTGTATTAATGGTGCTTTCTGCGTTAGTAACCATTATTAAGCCGAGGGTAAAAGGAAAAATGGGTGAAGCAACGGTAAGTATGTTGTTGAAAAAGTTGGACAAAAATAAGTATCAGGTAGTTAATGATGTTTTGTTGAGTGCAGAGGGTGGAAATACACGTACAACGCAGATTGATCATGTGGTTGTTTCAATTTACGGTATATTTTCAATTGAAACCAAGAATTATAAAGGACAGATTTATGGTTCGGAGTCTTCGGCAAAGTGGACACAGAACATTTACGGTCACAAATATTCATTTATGAATCCCATATATCAGAATTATGCGCATGTAAAGGCGTTAAATGCCCTACTTCAAAGTCATGGTTATGAAAATATTCCGGTTTTCTCAATTGTGACTTTTCCTGGAGATGCCGTGCTAAAAATAAAGACAACAAAATCGCAGGTTGTGAAGTGGGGAGCAGTTACTAAGACGGTCAAAAAACTTTCTGTTCAATCGGTTCTTTCGAGAGCGGATATGGATAAGATTCTGGCAATACTTAAAAATTATATGAGTACCAGGACGGATGCGCGTAAACACGTGAATGAAATAAACGAAGCAAAATATGTTAAGAAGCAGAAAGAGAAATCAGGAATGTGCCCGAAATGTGCGGGCGCGTTAGTCTTACGCAATGGAAAATATGGCAAGTTTTATGGATGTAGTAATTATCCGAAATGCAGATATACGGCACCGGTAAAATAAGATACTTTTCAAAGCTAGACAAAACAAAGAGGACTTGACAAACAAAAATCTTTCTGATATGTTGTAATGATTTAGCAAAGATGTTAAATGGGAAGGTATGGGGATAAAAGGAGGAAAAATATGTATCATTTTCAGTATGTATCAAAAAAAGAGCTTAAACCGGCAAAAAAACAGCTTATGGAACTAATACACAAGGTGCAGGATGAAGTTCGAGATAGTTTTACCTTTCAGTATAAATTTGTTGGGAGTGTACAAAGAAATATGGTAACGTGTGATGTAAAGAGTAATGCCGGTTTTGATTTTGATGTTAATATCATGGTAAATGACGATGACAAGGATTTCGAGGCAGAAGAAATTAAAAACATACTTATGTGTGCATTCAATAAGTATGCTAGAAAGTACGGATATGATTCCTGCGAGGATAGCACTAGAGTTTTTACAATTAAAGTGAAAGATAGAAAAAATTCTAGGATTCGTCATAGTTGTGACTTTGCAATTGTGAATGATTATGGTAACAATCAGCAGGAGTACATACGTTACAATAAGAAAAGAAAAAATTATACGTGGGAAGAACAAACAAAAGGATTTTATTGTCTCCCTGAAAAGATAGAATTTTGTAAAGATAATCAATTATGGCAGGAAGTTAGAGAGATATATCTGGATAAGAAGAATTATAATATGGACAGTAACAAGAAATCTAGGTCGATATTTGCGGAAACAATTCATGAAGTCTGCCATAGAAATGGATTTTATGATTAGCACAATAAAGGAGAGGAGAAAGTGATGAGGACGGAGACAGTAACATTAACGAATATGTGTATGGTTTACGATGATGCGGGAAATGTTTTGGTTCAGGACAAAGTGGATAAAAAGTGGTCAGGACTTACATTTCCGGGCGGACATATTGAGAAGGGCGAATCGTTTGTGGATTCAGTTATTCGTGAAGTTTTTGAGGAGACTGGGCTTACGATAGAAAAGCCGAGAATCTGTGGCACAAAAGACTGGCTGCGGGATGACGGTTCGAGGTATCTTGTTGTTTTTTATAAGACGAATCAATTCAGCGGTGAACTCAAATCCTCGCATGAAGGGGAAGTAAAGTGGATGCCGTTAGAAGAGATGAAAAAGGGAAAACTTGCAAACGGAATGGACGATATGCTTCGCGTATTTTTGGAAGAAGATATCAATGAATTCCATTACCGCAGAGAAGATGGTGTCTGGAAATATGAGCTGAAATAATGGAGGGTGTATTATGCAAATTGAGACGGAGCGTTTAATTCTTCGTGAGATGAACGAAGAAGATTTTGATGACTTATATTGTGTGCTTGCGGATTCGGATATTATGCAGCATTATCCTTATACTTTTGATGAAAAAAGAGTCCGTGGATGGATTGAAAAAAATCAGGAGCGGTACCAGATTTTTGGCTTCGGATTGTGGGCTGTATGCCTAAAAGAAAATGGAAAAATGATTGGTGACTGCGGGCTCACACTGCAACCGATTGGAAATACGATTAAGCCGGAAATTGGTTACCATATTCAAAAAACATATCAGAGAAAAGGATATGCAAAAGAAGCAGCAATTGCTGTAAGAGACTGGGCTTTTACACATACACCGTTTCAGACGATTTATTCTTATATGAAAAGCACAAATCTCCCATCGATGCAGACGGCACAGGCGTATGGATGTCAACGGGTTGATGAATTTGTGGATGCGGAAAAAGAAAAAACGACTGTGTTTGCCCTCTCGAAAAAAACATGGCTTGAAAAGTATAAAATGAGGCAGGAAAAAGGGGCGCCTCTTTATCAGTATTTTCCATGCCAAAAAGAGAAAACGGCGATTGAACAAATTGAAAATCTTCGACAGGGAAACCTGCCTTTTCAAATAACGTCTGTGAAAAATACATTTGATGGTATTTGCGTGGAATATGATTTGCAGTCTGCGTATGCCGGATTTCCATGTGTGAAGTCGCTTATCTTTGGCGGAAAGACGGATGCTGTTTGCAAGCGGGTGCTCTGGAATCTTTGCAAAGAGAAGCAGATTGACTGTTATCAGCTGACATCGGAGGCAGAACAGGGAAGAAAGCAGTTAAAGGATGAGGATTTTAAAATTAATGACGAGGAAGAAGTAGATTTGCTGATTCGGCTTGTTGAGCGGATTTGCCGCAGTCAGGAGAAAATTGATGAGCGTTGTGAACGCTTTCAAGTTATGATTTCGATGGGAAATGTGGACGCCGGAATTATTGAAGAGATTCTTTCGGTTGTTGCTGACCAGCTGACAGATACCTATTTTTTGAAAATTTCCATGAATCAGTTGTGTAATAGAATGCAGAGAGAAGTGCAGAGAGTTTCACTTCCAAAACAGGTAGAGAAGTTGATTGAAGATGTAAGTCAGATGGTGGAACGCGTAAATCAATCGCTGCAGGAATTGACTGAGTCTGTGCCGGACGCTGCGGAAAAGGGCTGGATTCACAAAAATGATGTAGAGCGTATTACAAAATCAATTGAGAGCGCCAAAAAGATTTTGCAAATTGTCAATCAAATTGAGTGGTATGCAGACGATACGCATTGATTAGAAGGAATTACATGAAAAATAACACACAAAAGATACTAAAAACTAATAGTAATTTTATAGAATGTTCGTTGTATAATTCCCACAAAGTATTAGAATGAAGTCAGAGAGTTTTGAGTGGAATGAAAGGAGTCATTCTATGAAGAGAAAAAATCAAAAGGCGATGGCACTTCTCATGGTAACAGCACTTAGTATTTCGAGTGTTTTTACGATGCCTGCAAGTGCTAAATCAGCGAAACCAAAGTTAAGCAAAAAGCGTATTACCATGTGGGCAGGGACTAAGAAAAAAGTAACAATTAAAAATGCAAAAGCAGTAAAAAAAGTGGTGTGGAAAAGTGGCAAAAAATCGGTTGTTATCCTGAAGAAAAAGACGAAAAAGTCAGTTCAGTTAGTTGCCAAAAAAGCAGGGAAAGCTACGGTGACAGCAAAGGTAAAAGCAGGATGGAAAATGTATAAACTTTCGTGCAAAGTTACGGTTAAGAAAAAGACAGGAACTACCGTTGTTCCACCGGTGAATACACAAGAACCTGCGGTAGTAAATCCGGGGGATTCTTCCTCTGTGGTAAAAACTGCGGAGCCTGTGAAAGAGCCGACAGAAGAGCCAACAAGGAAGCCGGCAGTGACAGCAACTGCAAGTCCAACGGCGACCCCGACTGCGGTGCCAACGCAAAAGCCGACGGCGACCCCAACTGCGGTACCAACGCAGAAGCCGACTGCGACCCCGACTACGGCACCAACAACGGTACCGACTCAGACACCAACGGCTGCACCGACCCAGAAGCCGGCGACGGAGAAAGTGACGCTTGCAATTGACAATACGTTTATTAATTCTTCTGCGTATTCGAGTGTGTGGAATGGAACGGTTTATAACCTGCTTCCACTGATTACGGCATCCGGACACAAAGTATCGGATTTTACACAGGTAAATGTTACAATCAACCTTTTGGATGCAAACAAAAATATTATTGAAAATACAGGTGGCGCATCGATTAAGTTGTCAGTTAAAAACAGCGACTGGGCTGGTTTTGTTGATGCCAATGGTATGCAGAGCGGTAAGGAGCAGGGCTTACAGTTAGATGCTTACCCGAGCGGACAGACGGCACTTTATTTGGTTGTTCAGAATTCTACAGAGGCGGTGAAATACATTCAGATTACATCTGTTGTTATGGAGAACAAAGGGAAAAAAGATGCGACGGAGGCAATTGGATCGTATCAATCGCTTGCGTCTCTCGGTGAGAAATATGGTTTCAAATTTGGAACAAATATCAATGAGGCGGCACTGAAAAATACTGAGCTTACCAAACTCATTAAGTATCATTTTAACAGTACGACGTTCAGTAATGAAATGAAGGCGTATTCGCTTTTGAGCCAGTCTGCTTCACAAAATGCATATGTGGATGAAAATTCACCGGCAGTTATGAACTTTACAAAGGCAGATTCGATGGTTGCGTATGCGGTTGAAAACGGATTATCCATTCGCGGTCATGTGCTTACCTGGGATGCCGATATGTGCGATTGGTTTTTCCGCGAAGGCTATAAGAAGGATGGTGCTTATGTCAGCGCAGACGTCATGAAAAATCGTCTGAAGATGTATATTGATGAAGTAATGACGCATTTTGAAGAAAAATATCCGGGCGCGATTTACTGCTGGGATGTTGTTAATGAAGCGGTTGCCGACAATGCGGGTGAATTTGCGGATGATGATGTGCGTCATGTACGGCAGGTTCGCGGTGGCAAGACGAATCTTTTCTACGATTACATTGGCAGTGATTATGTGGAGCTTGCGTTCCGGTATGCATATGAGACAAGAGCAAAATTACAGGCGGCAAACAGTAAGACAAACATTAAACTGTTCTACAATGATTATAACACGTTTGCAACCTACGGCGCAAATAAGAGAGATGCCATTATTCAACTGGTAAAGAGTGTCAACAGTTTTGCATCCGATGGAAATGGCGGTTACCTGAAGCTCTGCGATGGCATTGGTATGCAGAGTTACATCGGTGGCTATGGACAGCAGAGTGGATGTATGAACGACAATGACATTACCTTAGTGAAAAATGCGATTGAGAAATTTGCAGAAAATAATGTTGAAGTTCACGTAACAGAACTTGCCGTCCGCAATTACGATAATGATGCAGAGCCGGAGCATGCAGCCTTTTACAAGAAACTCGTGCAGACATATGTGGATATTAACAAGGCGGCACAGGCAGCAGGAAAGACCGGACCGATTACGAGCCTTTCCATTTGGGGCTTGTTTGACGCACCATATCTGTCAACGGCAGATTACAGCTACAAAATGAACGGACCATACTGTGGTCTGTTTACGGAATTGTATCAGCCAAAACAATCCTTTAAGGAAGTTTATGAGGTATTGGCGGCAGAGTAAAATACAAGCAAAGTCTTTCTACGAAATTACGGAAAACAAAAAAAGTGCCGGAGCATCGCAGTGGAAATCAAAAATTGTGTTTCTGATATGCTTTCAGAATATTTGAATCCATAAAAATGCGAATTTCCGGCACTTTTTTCTTTATCATTTTGCAGCTATTACGCTGACTTTAATTTTAGCGGTTACACCATTTTGGGCAACGGCATAAATTGTCGCATGCCCTGCTTTTTTTGCTCTGATTTTACCCTTCTTTGATACGGTCAGTACAGAGGAATCGCTCACAAGGTAGCGGATTTTTTGAATGTGCCAGCAGGTTTTTTTCCCTTTTGGTACAATTACTTTTGCTCGTATTTTCTTAGTGCTTCCGATTTTTAAGGAAAGTTTTTTGCCACTGCGGATTTTTACGCGCGAAGGATTTTCATAAGTTTTACTTCCTTTCGTCAGCGAATGTAATTCCAGTGATTTACTGATTGCAGTTTTTTTCTTCCCGATAATGCGGTAAGCCGTAATACGGTATTTATACCACGTATCTTTTTCACAGTTTTTGTGGGTGTAAGAAGTGGTTGTTCGGTTTTTAATATCAGCAATTTTCTTTACTTTACGCTCTTTTCCGTTTTCATTGCAGGCAGAGGCGTAAATGAAATATCCGTCCGCATTTTTTACCGGATTCCAGAAAAGTTGGTTAGCGTTTTTGCTCGCTTTTACCGGTTGAATCAGCTTTTTGCTTACGGAAACTTTGACTGCTTTTTTTGTTGGCGCAGCGGTTGGTGCAGCGGTTGGAACAGTAGTCGGTGCTATGGTTGGTGCCATCGTCGGAGTCGCTGTTGCCCGCTGCGTTGGAGTGACAGTCGGCGTAGTGGTTGGTGTAGCAGTCGGTGTAGCAGTCGGTGTAGCAGTTGGAGTCGGGCTTGGTGATGGTGTCTGTCCCACCTCGGTTGGTTCCGGCAGGGGTATGTATTTATCGTAATAAACCTTAAGTATCGTGGCATTGTTTGGCTTAACAATTCCAAATGTAGTAGTATCATCTCCACCCTGCATATATCCATCGGGCTCCTTAATTTCTGCATAAACGGTCTTCCCAATGTAGGTTGGTGGACTTACGTATTCGTTCAGCAGTTTATAGTTACCATCTTCTGTTTCCTGATAGTAGAGTACCTTATAGGTTGTTTTCTCCGGTTCATAATACAAATTCATTTGGTAATGTGTATCCGCGTTTTCGAGTGTGACGCTGGAATCCTGCGGTGTGATTGTGCTTATGTGATAGTAATCATTACTATATTTTGTCGCATAGCTGGCATCTGCGTCAGCTGCGGTGACAGTGGCGCCAACGGCACCTGTCATAACCTCGGAAGATTCTTCCATTTCATAATATTCTGTGTCCGGATTTAACTTCCAGTAATTGATTCGATAAGATGCCTCTTCGTCAATTGGTTTATACTTATTGGTAAACTGGAAGGCGTGCAAAGTTGTATTTGCCTTGGAAAAGTTTAGTGATGATGCAAAACCAACGGCAACCGTTTTGTTGTCAAAACGAGAGTGAAGGTCAATTTCTTTTTCAATCTGCGGTTTGGCAGGTCTTTTCGCATTGGCAAAATCGCCATTGGCATAGCGGACATACATTTTGTCACCATCATAATCAATCCATACGGTAAAAAGCCTGTCATTTACTCCTGCGTCTGCAAAACGCGTGGCACAGGTGGAAGAATCACTGACCTTGTTACTCTTTTTTGTGGTGTCCTGATAGGCAGCTTCTAACTTATCTGTGTCATCCAGAACGCCACCTGCACAGGCATCAAAATAAGCAAGATTCTCGTACGCCGTATAGTTTTTTCCATCTTTTGTTTTTTCAACCGTTTTGGTTGGGTCAAGACCGTTTAGGTAATAAATGGCATCGTGACGGGCATGGTCGCTGTTTAGCGTGATACCGATATGGTCAAAGCGTTCGGCATACTTGTAATTGCGGTAAGCGGCGTACTCTCTGCCGTCCGTGCCCTCATAAGGATTAAAGTTTTTTTCGTAGTCATTTTTCCCGGTATAGGTTTGGTCTTTGTGAAAGTATAATTGGTTATCATAATCCCAGCTTTCATAGGAATATGGGCGATTTTCATCATATGGATATACGTCGCCCGTTTTATTCATGTTACAATAGGCACCATTATATTGGGAATCCATTTCGACCATGAGTCTTTTTTCGTCACATTGCATGCCGAATGGATAGGTGTCACCACCGGAATACGTATACGCTAAATCTTCCGGATCGGATATGTAATCTTCCATGAAAAAGGCAAGGCCGTCGCCGCCGACTTCTCTGGCGAATTCTTTCCCTCCTGCCTGTTTGGTGTTGACGCAGGCGTCCGGGAGTGAAAAGGTAAATTTTGTGGAAAACTGCGATCTGCTATTTAGCGGAACCAGTTGATTTAGTGTGATTACTGTGGAACGGTAATCAGAGGTACTTTTATTCGGATCTTCCTCGGCGGCGGATTCGGGTGCAGAATACGGTTTTGCCACGTCAAACAGCCGGATTACTTTTTCCGGGGTTTCCTTTTTTGAATATGGATTTTTTTTAATACCATAAGTGTCTGAGCTGGGTTGGTAGCTTTCAATAGCCAGTGAACCTTTGTGTGGCTCTCCAGCCGCATTAGAGTCCATCACCCAGGATTCTTCCTTAAATTCCTCTCCGGTACCCTCGCCCTCGGCAAAAGTCATTACGGCCGGCTCTGCTGCCGCCGCTTTTTTGGTCTGGTTTAATGATGATGTTACCGGTACATTTGCCAAGGGGAGTACCAGCCCCAGAAGAAGAGACGTAATCAAAAGTCTCTTGTGAAATTCTTTCCTTGTCATAATATCCCTCATTTCTTTTTTGTGTTTGCCTCATGAAATGTAAAATCATATTTCATTGCCAGAGCCATAAACAATTTATTCATGACCTGACCGGTGATTTCCCGGATTTTTAATTTTCCGATATAAGCGATGGTTTCACGCTGTATGTCATCCGGTACATGATATGCGCCAAGCGTTACTCTTAGAAACCGCTCAAGTTTCTTTTCCAAAGTAAAATACATATCACATTTTTTTGCAATATAGGCACGCATACATCCGGCTGTCCCAATTTCCATTTCGTAAAAATCACTTTCCTGAAAGTCTTTATTATACTGCCTGAAAATCATCGCGATTTTTTTTGCTGTATGCTTGTGAATATAATCCATCAATGCCGGCTGCGTGTAGGCTTCCATGTAAATATCGCGCAGATGTTCATTCATCTCGGTAAGCGTTAACTGAATACAGGTTTCAACGGCGTAGAGAAGCACCGGATTTTTCCCGGTTCCAATGATTTTTTCTGCTACACCAAACTGATTTTCAAACATGAATTCCGTCAGTTCTGCCAGAACGCCATCTTTTGTGTGAAAAATGGAGTGAAAACTGCTGCCGGATACGCCTGCATCATGAAGAATTTCCGTCATCGTTGTCTCGTGATATCCCTTTTCTATAAACAAGCGGACACTGGATGACAGAATTTTCTGCTTCGTTTCTTCGCTGTCGTATTTTCTTGCCATGTACTTTGCATTCCTCCTTCCTTTTTTATTTTATGTAAAATCCCTTCGTGTGTCTCGAAATAGAAATGAATTGCTATTTGAGTTGCAACCCGATTATAGCATGTGGGAAATTATTATGTCAATGAAAGAATTGTCTATGGACAGAATTTGCCGGAAATCCTATAATGAAAGGGATTTATATACGATAAGGGGAAAAGGTATGACATTACAACAGTTAAAATATCTGGTGACAGTTGCGGAGTGTGGGAGCATTTCGGAGGCAGCACAGAAACTTTTTATTTCGCAGCCAAGTCTTAGTGCGGCAATTCAAAATTTGGAAAAGGAAATGGGCGTGACTGCTTTTTCACGCTCCAGCAAAGGTGTTGTGATAACGAGAGAAGGTGAGGAACTGCTTGCCTATTCACGGATGCTTTTGGAACAGGCGGATATTATGCAGGAGCATTTTGGCAAGGACAAAAACCGGACGCCGAAATTTTCGGTGTCGTGCCAGCATTATTCCTTTGCGGTAAAGGCATTTGTAGAGACAGTCAAACGTGCGGGAATGGAAAATTATGAATTTGCTGTATATGAGACGCGCACATACGAAATCATTGAAAATGTGCGGAATTTCAAAAGTGAGCTTGGCATTTTATATATGAATGACATGAATCGGAAGGTGTTAGAAAAAATTCTCAGGGAAAATCAGCTGAAATTCACCGAATTATTTTCCTGTGATACCTATGTATATCTGCGCTCCGGGCATCCGTTAGCCGGGCGGGAAATACTTTCGATGAAGGATTTAGAGCCGTATCCGTGTCTGGCTTTTGACCAGGGAAAAAACAATTCTTTTTATCTGGCAGAAGAGATGAAAAGCACCTATGATTATGATCGTATTATCAAGGCGAATGACCGTGCAACGATGTTAAATCTGATGAATGGACTGGATGCTTACACGTTGTGTTCCGGTATTATTTGCGAGGAATTAAATGGGGATGATTCGTTAGCCATTCCACTAAAGGAATCCGAGAAAATGCAGATTGGCTATATTCATCGTGCCGGGTCGGTAGTGAGTGCACTTGGTGAAATTTATATTGAGGAACTTATGAAGTACCAGTCTGCTTATGCGGGTAAGAACTAGTTTGGACCTTGATTCCCTGAATATCATATACTAACAATAACAACTGCTGTATCGGAGAGTGTATTATGGCTTTTTATCATTTTTTAGTTCTGGGGGAAGAAAAAAGGCAGTATTATCTGGCGCAAATGTTAAAAAAAGAGGGACATGAGGTGATGGAGGCGATGAGTTATCAGCCGGGCTATCACGATGCAATCCTTCTTCCGGTTCCACAGACTGCCATGTTTTTTGAGGAAAATAAAGAAAAATTTCAAAAAGGACAGGTGGTTTACGGCTGCAAATTTTCAGAGACGGCGATAGACTATGCGAAAGAAAGAGGGATTCGCATCGTTGATTATTACAAAGAAGATGGTGTGGCGGAGAGAAATGCACTGGCTACCGCAGAGGGAGCCGTTTCAGAGGCGCTTATCCATGGATGTGTAAGCATTCAGGGGAGTGAGTGTCTGGTCACTGGATATGGAACGTGTGGAGCGGCACTGGCGGCAAAACTTAGCCAATGGAGGGCATCCGTTACTGTTATGGAGCGGAAGGAGAAAAAGAGAGAGCGGGCAAAAAGTTATGGCTATCAGGCTTGTTCCTTTGATGCACCAAAAGATACAATGTCAAAATATGATTTTATTTTTAATACCGTACCGGCACCGGTTCTTACCAAAGAGCGGTTGCAGGGAGTAAAGCCGGAGGTGTGTATTATTGATATTGCATCAAGACCGGGTGGGACGGATTTTTCCTATTGTCAGGAATCGTCGATTTTTGCAAAATTATGTTTAGGACTTCCCGGCATTTATGCACCGAAGTCATCAGCCGGCATACTTATGGAAGTAATTAAGAAAACAATTTTGGGAGATTAGCGGAATGAGCAAAAAGAAACAGCGTACGGTTGGCTTTGCGTTTACCGGCTCTTTTTGCACTTATGAGAAAATAAAAGAAGTGGTCAGGCAGCTTGTCAAGGAGGATAATCGGGTCATTCCGATTTTTTCCCAGACCGCACAGACCGTGAACTGCCGGTTTGGCGATGCGAGAGATTTTATTATCGAAATACAGGAAATTACAGGAGAACGTGGGATTTTTTCAATTCAGGAGGCGGAACCGATTGGTCCGAAAGGACTTTTGGATATTCTGGTGATTGCGCCATGTACCGGAAATACGATGGCAAAACTTGCAGCGGGGATTACCGATACACCGGTATTGATGGCGGCAAAAGCGCATATGCGGAATGACAAACCGGTTGTTCTTTCACCGGCTACCAATGATGCACTTGGAGCCAGTTTAAAGAACATTGGTTTCTTGATGAATACAAAAAATTTCTATTTTGTTCCGTTTGGGCAGGATGACTGCGAAAAGAAACCGAAGTCGATGATTGCCCATACGGAACTGATACCGGATACGATTGAGGCGGCTCTTTGCGGCAGACAGCTGCAGCCGGTAATCCGCTCTCCCTTTTAAATCCGGATGGATACGTTATATTTTCGTAAGAAATATTCAATCTGCAAAAGGTAGGCAATCATTTGCGGGCCTGCCATGAGCTGACCGTACCAAGGTGCCCCGTAATCTTTTGGATTTTCTAAAAACTGGGTGACCTGCTTTAAATCAAGGAGAGAATGCAGGGGACTTGCAGAGTCGGAAAGTACCTCCTTGAGGCGTTTTGCCAACAAATTTTCATAATAAGGATTGTATGTTTTTGGATAAGGGCTTTTGCGGCGGAACAAAATTTCATCCGGCAAAAGTCCTTTTGATGCCTGACGCAGTATATTTTTGACAAGTCCGTCCTTTGCTTTCATTTCCCATGGAATATTAAAAACGTAGTCGACAAGTTTTCGGTCAGCAAATGGAACACGTGCTTCTAATCCCGAGAACATGCTTGTGCGGTCCATACGGTTTAGCAGCGTCTGCATAAAGAAACGGATATTTAAATAACCAATCCGCCGTCTATTTGTCTCAATTTCACTTTCGGATGGGAGAACATTGATTTCACTGACTGACCGGTCATAAATCATTTTTACATATTCATCCATGTGAAGACTTTCTACTAAGTCATCTTTCAAAAGAACTTTGCGCGGGGTGAGTGAAGGAGTCCATGGAAATGTACCGGAGTTAAGCATTTCCTCTCTGTGAAACCATGGGTATCCGCCGAATACTTCGTCTGCACATTCGCCGGTCAGTACAACCTTATGAGAATGGCTGACTTCCTCGCAAAAATACTGTAAGGAAGAATCAATATCCGCCATGCATGGGAGGTCATGTGCGTCCACCGAGCGGTATAATAAATCCGCCTGCATTTTGTTGTCACATTCGAGATAGTGATGGTCGGAATCCAGAAAAGAAACCATTTTGTCAACATATGGGCGGTCCTGCGACGGCTGAAAAGAATTCGCCTTAAAATACTTGTCATTATCTATGAAATCAAAGGAAAATGTGGTGAGTTTTTTTCCCTGTTTCTTTAACTCGGCGGCACAGACCGCAGAGACCACGCTCGAATCGACACCACCGGATAAAAAGGTGCAGATTGGCACATCGGATACCATTTGTCTTTTGATGGCATCTTGAATCAGAAATGATGTTTTTTCAACGGTTTCCTCATAGGAATCAAAATGCGGTCTGCTTTCCAGATGGAAATACTGCGTCATTTTTCTTCCAAAAACAGAGCACGTCAGGTAACACCCCGGCAGCAGCTCGTGAAACCCACAAAATACGCCGCTTCCCGGTGTGCGTGCCGGACCTAATGATAAAATCTCATTGAGTCCATCCGCATCAAGTTCTGCTTTGACACCCGGAAAGCAAAAGCAGCCTTTTGGCTCCGAGGAAAAAACAATCGTTCCATTTATCATGGTATAAAAAAGTGGTTTTACGCCGAATGAATCCCGGAATAAAGTCAGTGTGTTGTGCCGTTCATCATAAATGGCAAAGGCAAAAATACCGTCGACTTTTTTTACAAAATCGGCGCCAAAGGTTAAATAGGATAATAATAAGATTTCTGTGTCAGAATTCGTTTTTGGAAAAACCTGATGGCTTGCCAAGTCATTTTTTAACTCTTTTATATTGTAAATTTCACCATTATATACAATATGATAAGGATAGCCATCCAATTCTCTTGTCATAGGCTGGGGG
>ENA-OPTB01001600-OPTB01001600.1-human-gut-metagenome-genome-assembly--contig:-NODE-1600-length-16784-cov-11.882539_pt1 | contig 16784 bp, 9 predicted proteins | sample MGYA00241810_ERZ501911 | MGnify/ENA primary metagenome ERZ501911 (study PRJEB25962, sample SAMEA2042304) | human gut metagenome | biome: human gut; feature: human-associated habitat; material: faeces... | reverse complement strand
ACCCGTATCGCCTGCTGAACTTCCCCGCCCCCCACAGCCGAACACGCAAAAAAGAGACGCCCGCAGGCGTCTCTTTCGTTTCCGTTTTTAGTTCAGGATCAGCAGGATCAAGGTCAGCACCAGGAACACAGCACCAAACCACTTGGTAGCGCGAGCCAGCTTAGCGTCGATGGTCTTGGCCTTGTTCTTGGCCAGGAAAGAATCAGCCACGCCGCCGATGGCACCGGACAGGCCCTGGCTCTTGCCGGACTGGAACAGCACGATCAGGATGATAGCAAGGCCGCAAAGCAGCTGCAAAATAGTAACAACGGTCTTCATAGTGGACAACCTCCGAACATTCATTCGCGCACAGGCGCAGAAAATCATCTTACAGAAGTTTATAATACCATAGCTTTGTCCCTATTTCAAGTCCATTTTACAAAAAATATCTGTCAAAGTCTCACGTTATTTATAGAACAAATGTTTGCATTTCAGAAAAAGCTATGGTATACTGACTGTGAGATACATTGCTCCGGCGCAGCTGCCGGAAGCTGCCAATAGAATGGAGGTCATTTCATGCTTTCTGCCATGCAACAGAGGATCTATGATTACATTGCCGCCTGCATCCAGACGCAGGGGTATCCCCCGTCTGTCCGGGAGATCGGCGAGGCCGTGGGCCTGCGGTCCCCCTCCACCGTCCACTTCCATCTGAAAAAGCTGGCGGATGCCGGTGTCATTGAGATCGGCGCCGGAAAAGGACGGGCCATCACCCTGACCCATCCCGCCGCGCCGTCCGTCCCGGAGCCGGAGGAACCGGCGCAGAAAACCACGGGGCTGAATCCGGCCCTGCTTTTGGCGGTGCTGGCCCTGATGGGCGGCGGCGGTGCCTTTGCCTACTTCAAATTCATTAAGGGTAAGGCCAACCACAAAAACAGCAGCAATCCAGACGATTATGACTATGAGGACGGCGAGGAACTGCCGGACGAGGAAGACATCGAACTGGAGGACGAGGAATCGGACGAGCTGGACGCTGACAGGGGCGGCGGTGAAGAAAGTGAGGATGAGACCCCATGACCCGGTTTACCGACAGCCCCTATGAACGCATGATGACACGCAGGCCGGAGGGCGGGAAGGACACTTCCCGTCCTCTCTCTTTACCCAAAAGCCACCCCTGTTATGGCTGTGGGAATTATGGGCAGCCCTGCGTGGGAGTCTGCCATCGTGAGATGGAACGATGGCTCAAGAAAAGGAGGAAAACAAACCATGAAGCTGGTAATCGCTGAAAAACCGTCTGTTGCCCAAAGTCTGGCCACCGTGATCGGCGCGACTGTCCGCAAGGACGGCTATCTGGAAGGAAACGGCTGGCGGGTCAGCTGGTGCGTGGGGCATCTGGCTGGGTTGGCCGATGCCGATGTATATAACCCGGACTATGCCAAGTGGCGCTATGACGATCTGCCCATCCTACCGGAGCATTGGCAGATGGTGGTGAGCAAAGACAAAAAGAAACAGTTTGCTGTCCTGAAACAGCTGATGAACGCCCCGGACGTGACCGAGGTGGTAAACGCCTGCGATGCCGGACGCGAGGGGGAGCTGATCTTCCGCGCCGTCTACGAGCTGGCGGGCTGCCAGAAGCCCATGAAGCGGCTCTGGATTTCCTCGATGGAGGATTCCGCCATCCGGGAGGGATTTGAAAACCTGCGCCCCGGCGCGGACTATGACGGCCTGCGGGATGCGGCTCTCTGCCGCGCCAAGGTGGACTGGCTGGTGGGGATCAATGCCACCCGGCTGTTTTCGGTGCTGTACCACCGCACTTTGAATATTGGGCGCGTCATGTCCCCGACGCTGGCCCTCATCGTTCAGCGGGAAGCCGAGATCGACACCTTCAAGCCGGTTCCGTTTTACACGATAGTCCTGGAGCTACCTGAGTTTTCCGTTTCCGGGGAACGCATGGCGGATAAGGCTGCTGCCGAGCAGCTGAAAACTGCCTGTCAGGGTGCGGGTGTGACGGTCAAAAAGGTGGAGCGCAAGGACAAATCCGAGAAGCCGCCCGCCCTCTATGACCTGACTACCCTCCAGCGGGACGCCAACCGGCTACTGGGGTTCACAGCCCAGCAAACCCTGGACTATTTACAGAACCTCTATGAAAAGAAGCTCTGCACCTATCCCCGCACAGACAGCCGCTATCTGACTTCGGATATGGCGGAGGGATTGCCGGTGCTGGTCAATCTGGTTGCCAACGCCATGCCGTTTCGCAAAGGGATCGCCATTTCCTGTGATGCCGGTGCGGTCATCAACGACAAAAAAGTGACCGACCACCATGCAGTGATCCCCACCCGCAATCTCCAAAACGCCGACCTGTCCGGTCTGCCGGTGGGTGAACGGATGATTTTGGAACTTGTAGCCTTGCGCCTGCTGTGCGCGGTGGCGGAACCGCATACTTACTCAGAAACTGCTGTCACCGTGGAGTGTGCCGGTGCGGAGTTTACCACCAAGGGCAAAACGGTGAAGCGCCCCGGCTGGCGGGCGCTGGACGCTGCCTACCGTGCTGCGCTGAAAAATGCGGAGCCGGACAAGGAAACCGAGGACAAGGCCCTGCCGGACGGAGGCCGTCTGCCAGAACTGTCCGAGGGTCAGACGCTGCCCCTTTCCGGCGCTACCGTCAAGGAGGGCAAAACCAGCCCGCCCAAACACTTCACCGAGGATACGCTGCTTTCCGCGATGGAAACTGCCGGGAAAGACGATATGCCGGAGGATGCGGAGCGTCAGGGTTTAGGAACCCCGGCCACCCGCGCCGGGATTCTGGAAAAGCTGGTGTCCACCGGCTTTTTGGAGCGAAAAAAGAGTAAGAAAGCTGTGCAGCTCATGCCATCCAAAGATGCGGTGTCCCTGATTACCGTTCTGCCGGAACAGCTGCAATCGCCCCTGCTGACCGCTGAATGGGAACACCGTTTAAGCGAGATCGAGCGCGGCGAGCTGTCCCCGGAGGACTTCATGGGCGGGATCTGTGCCATGCTCCGGGAGTTGGTGAGAACCTATCAGGTCATCAAGGGGACTGAGTACCTGTTCACGCCGCCCCGCGAAGTGGTGGGCAAATGCCCCCGCTGCGGCGGTGATGTGGCGGAACTGCAAAAAGGGTTCTTCTGCCAGACAGAATCCTGCAAATTTGCCATCTGGAAAAACAACAAATGGTGGGCAGCCAAGAAAAAGCAGCCTACCAAGGCACTGGTGACAGCACTGCTCAAGGATGGCCGTACAAGGATCACCGGCTGCTATTCCGAAAAGACCGGCAAGACCTATGACGCCACGGTGGTTCTGGAGGACGATGGGCGGTACGCCAACTTCAAGCTGGAATTTGACCGGCAGAAAGGCGGTGCAAAATGAAGCTCTCCCTTTATGAACAGGAAACCATTCTCCTCTACAACCAGGCCGAGGACACCGCCGAAGTTTATACCCATGACCGAAAACTGATGGAGAAGCTGACCCGCCTTTCCAAAAAGCACCCGGAACAGGTTTGTAAAAAGGATAAGCACAATTTTACGGTTCCCAAACGCTGTGTGTCCGTCCGGGAGCCATACAGCGCCGAGCGCCGCAAGGCTGCCAGTGAACGGGCCAAGGCTGCCGGGTACAGGCCGCCCATCCCCAAACCGAAAGCTGATTGACGATGAGCGCAAATGTATTTGAGACGGTCAAGCAGTCTATCACCATTCGGGAAGCCGCAGAACGATATGGGATTGAGGTCGGACGGAACAGCATGGCCTGCTGCCCCTTTCACGATGACAAAAATCCCAGCATGAAGCTGAACAAGGACTACTTCTATTGCTTCGGCTGCGGAGCCACCGGCGATGTGATCGGCCTGACCGCCCGGCTCTACAACCTGTCCCCCAAGGAAGCCGCCGAGAAGCTGGCGCAGGATTTTGGCCTTATTTATGACAGTCAGGCTCCCCCTCGGAGGAACTATGTTCGCCAGAAAACTGAGGCGCAGAAATTCAAGGAGAGCAGGGACCATGCCTTTCGCATTCTGGCGGACTATTTCCATCTGCTCCGCAAGTGGGAAACCAATTACACACCCAAAACGCCGGTGGAATCCATGCACCCCCGTTTTTTAGAGGCGGTGCAGCAAAAGGATTATATCGGCTATCTGCTGGATTCTTTTCTGGAGGACAGCCCGGAGGAACAAAAGCTGTGGATCGCTGAACATCAATCAACAATCGCCAATTTAGAGAGGAGAGTGAACATCATGGCTGATAAGCCCACCAACCGGGAACGGTTGCAGGAAATCACGGCGGGTATCGAACAGGGTATCAAGGAGCTGTTCGAGAGCGAAAAGTATATGCGCTATCTGTCCGTCATGTCCAAGTTCCACCGTTATTCGGTCAACAACACCATGCTCATCTATATGCAGAAGCCGGAAGCTACGCTGGTGGCCGGGTTCAACAAGTGGAAAAACCAGTTTGCGCGCCATGTGAAAAAGGGCGAACATGGCATCACCATCATCGCCCCCACGTCCTATAAAAAGAAAATCGAGGAAATGAAGCGCGACCCGGACACCCATGCCCCCATTCTGGATGCAGACGGCAAGGCGGTTATGGAGGAAAAGGAAATCGAAATCCCCATGTTTCGCCCAGTCAAGGTGTTCGATGTGAGCCAGACGGACGGCAAGCCCCTGCCGGAGCTGGCCTCCAGCCTGTCCGGGACGGTTCCGCACTATGAAGCGTTTCTGGAAGCCCTGCGGCGCTCTGCCCCGGTTCCCATCGAGTTTGAGGCGATGGCCGCCAACATGGACGGCTATTTTTCACCCGACCGCCAGCGCATCGCCATCCGGGAAGGCATGAGCGAGGTACAGACCGTTTCTGCTGCTGTCCATGAGGTTGCACACAGCAAGCTCCACGACCCCAAAAAGTACGAGGCAGAGCCGACCTGGAAGATTGTGATGGTGAGCGAGGGCGGCATCAAGCACGATTATCGCCTGGACTTTGCCACCGAAGCGGAGGCAGAACAGGCCGCTGCCGAGGATGGCTGGCGCTATGTGGACGAAAATCAGTTTGAATGGCGGCTGGAAGTGGAGGAAGATCATTCGGCGGTGAAACAGACCGCCAGGAACCGCAATACCGAGGAAGTGGAGGCCGAGAGTATTTCCTATGCGGTCTGCCAGTATTTTGGTATCCAGACCGGTGAGAACAGTTTCGGGTATATCGCTACCTGGAGCAAGGACAAGGACCTAAAAGAATTAAAAGCCAGTCTGGAGACCATCAACAAGACTTCCTGTGAGCTAATTAACGACATCGAGCGCAACTACAAGGAAATCTGTAAGGAGCGCGGCATTGAACTGAACGCCCCGAAAAAAGAAACTGTTCCGGTGGTTCTGCCGCCAGCAAGAGAACAGGCAGAGTCCTTTGCCCGCGAATATGTCTTGTATGCACAGGCAATTCGTGTCGAAACCCTTTCAGAAACAGAGATTCAGGCGCAAATTACCCAATACACGGATAAAATCCTGCACCATGACATCGCGGATATGGTCCTCTTTTTGGAGGAACAGAAACAGGCAAAATGGGAACGGGACGAAGAAATGGAGATGGCTCTGGACAATGGCGCTGCCCCGGATGCCGATAACAGCAATTTTGTGGACCCGGAACATCTTTCCGCACAGCTTGCGTCTCTCTATCACACAGAGTATCAGGAGATTTCCGCCAATGCGGAACATTCCCCGCAGGAACTGTCAGAACCCGCCGAGGCTCTGTTTCTTCTGAACGATGCCACCTATCTGCACATTCAGCCGTGCGATACCGGCTGGGACTATACCCTCTATGACAAAGAAACCATGAAAGAACTGGACGGCGGCCAGCTGGATACCCCGGAACTGTCCCGTTCCGCCGCTGTCCGGCAGATTTGTGAGGGGCTGGAACTGGAAAATCCGTCTGTTCAGGATGCCCCGCTGTCTATGATTGAGACCTTGCAGGATGCAGCCTGTCAGCAGATGCAGGAACAGGTCAGCCAGCAGACCGCAGAAACTGCCGACACCCAGCTGCCGGATGCTCAGGAACAGTCTTTGGATGAGTACCCCATGCCCGACAGCGAAGTATCTGTTTCGGATATGCAGGGATACGGCTACTTTTACGATGGGATGCTGCCTGTCACCAGAGAACGGGCGCTGGAACTGGACGCTGCCGGGTTGACCGTCTATATCCTCCATGAAGATAACACGGAAAGCATGGTGTTTGACACCGAGGAAATCATGGAGCATGGCGGACTTTTCGGCGTGGAACACGAGGAATGGGAGCAAAGTCCGGCGTTCCATGAAAAGGTGTTGGAACGGCAGGACCGGCAGCTGGAACGGGAGCAGGCGTTTCTTGCCCATGAGGGCAGCTGCTTTGCCATTTATCAGGTGAGCCGGGATGATCCGCAGAATGTGCGGTTTATGAATCTGGACTGGCTGCAATCGCACAATCTGGCCGTGGACCGAAATAATTATGACTTAATCTACACTGCCCCGCTGAACGGTTCCGGCAGCACTATGGAGCAGTTGGAAACGCTGTATAAACAGTTCAACCTGCAAAAGCCGGTGGATTTTCACAGCCCGTCCCTGAGCGTCAGCGACATTGTTGCCATCAAGCAGGACGGTAAGGTATCCTGTCATTACTGCGACAGCGTTGGTTTCACCGAGATTCCCGGATTCCTGCCGGACAATCCGCTGAAAAATGCGGAAATGATGCTGGAGGATGACTACGGTATGATCGACGGCATCATCAACAACGGCCCAAAAGAGCCGACCGTGGCGCAGCTGGAACAGCAGGCCCGCAGCGGCCAGCCTATTTCCCTCATGGATTTAGCGGAAGCTGTCCACCGGGAGGAACGGGACAAGAAAAAGTCCGTCATGGAGCAGCTGAAAAGCCAGCCCCGGACGGAACACAAAAAGACAGCGCCTAAAAAGAGCGCGGAAAGGGAGCTTTGATATGGGAAACTTTACTTTTGAAGAAATGAACCTGATGTGCATTTACAACACCGGCAGCCGCACCGGGCTGATGGAGGCTCTGACCGAGATGCACGGCGAACTTTCGCCGGAGGAAACGGAACTGCGAGAATTGACGGACAGCGCCCTGATGAAGCTCCAGGCTATGAGCGATGCCGAGTTTGCCCAGCTGGAACTGTACCCGGATTTTGATGAATAAGCATTTCATAAACACCCAACGGGGCGGCGCAAAATGCCGCCCCATTTCCATTTAACACGAAGGGAGGACAACAACCATGCCATCCAAAACAGAATTTTACCGTCAGATGGCCGACCATGTGGCGACCCAGCTCACCGGCAGCTGGCAGGAATGGGCGGGATTTCTAACCACCGCTGCCCGTCTTTACAAGTATCCGTTCCATGAGCAACTGCTGATTTATGCCCAGCGCCCCGACGCTACCGCCTGTGCGGAGTATGATTTATGGAATGAAAAAATGGGCCGCTATGTGCGCCGTGGCTCCAAGGGTATCGCCCTGGTGGACGATTCCGGTGACAGGCCCCGGCTGCGCTATGTGTTTGACGTTTCTGACACCGGGACCCGCGAACACTCCCGCACTCCCTGGCTGTGGAAGATGGAGGAAGCGTATCAGGAGCCTGTGTCGGCCATGCTGGAGCACACTTACGAGGTTGGCGGCGATAACCTTGCCCAGCAGCTGGAGGCGGTGGCTCACAAGCTGGCAGGCGAATACTGGAACGAGCATCGCCAGGACTTGCTCTATATCGTTGACGATTCCTTTTTAGAGGAATATGATGAATTTAACATCGAAGCACAGTTTAAGGCAGCCGCTACTGTCAGCATTTCCTACGCCCTGATGTCCCGCTGCGGATTGGAGCCGGAACGCTATTTTACCCATGAGGACTTTATGGCGATTTTTGACTTCAACACCCCGGCTACCATTGGCGCACTGGGAACGGCGGTCAGCCAGATCAATCAACAGGTGCTGCGGCAGATTGGCGTTACCATCCGAAATTATGAGCGCGAACAACTCGCGGAAAGGAGCAAGCATCATGAAGAATCCCATGAACTACATCCAGAACGGAGATTACCTGATTCCCGACCTGAAGCTGAGCGAGCAGCCGGAGAAGCCCCTGGGCAAGTACGGCAGGACGCGGAAATCATACCTGAAGGAACACCGTCCCATCCTCTACAACCAGCTGCTGATGAGCGAGAAGCTGTACCCACACCTGCTGGAAATCGACGAGACCGCACAGAGCCGTCTGGAGCAGCTGATGCCCCAGCTGGCGGCGGCAGCGGGCGCGACGGAGCAGCTGAAAGCCAGCGACCCCATGAAGTGGGTGGGTCTGATGAACACCTGCAAGGCCCAGGCCGAGGAAATCCTGATGGCGGAGCTTATTCACAGCTGAGTTTCTTCCTCTCCGAAAACGAACAAATCCGAATCATAGACGAAGCAGAGAATGTGAAAGCATCCTCTGCTTTTTCTTTTGCACAGGCTGACATCGACCATGTGCTGCGGCTGGGCGGCAACACGGACCGCCAGAGGGAGCGTGTGGTTGCAGCCTTTGAAAAGCAGAAAACCACCGCCGAATTCGCAGACATTCTGAAAAATCTGTATCACGGCGGCAACGGGATCGGCAGCGTCACCGCATGGTATGCCGAGGACGGCATCCATCTTTCCCACGGCAAAACAGCCCGTTACGACAAGTCCGCCCAGGTCATTTCCTGGGAGAGCGCCGCCGAGCGTATCGGCCAGCTTTTGCAGGATGGCCAGTTTGCCGCCAATGTGGAGCTGACCGAGGCGGCAGGCTATGAACGCTCCCTCCTTGCGGAAAAGTTCTGGAATCTGTACCACGATTTCAGCGAGGAAGCCAGAGAAGCCGGGTATCTGCCCAGCCTCGCAGGTAATCCGGGTCGTGGTTTCCCGGAGGAATCCGCATGGCTTGCCGAACAGCTGAACCGCCCGGAGTTTCGCCAGACCCTTGCGGAAGAATACGCCGCCTTCTGGACGGCCTACCAGCAGGACCGGGAGTTGCTGCGCTTCCACTACCACAAACCGAGAGAGATTTGGGAAAACCTGAAAGACCTGTCCCTGCCCCGCACTGCCTTTACCTCTCAGCTGATGGAAGTACCTGCGGTCAAGCAGTTCATCACAGAGGACGAGATCGACGCAGCCATGACCAGAGGCAGCGGATTTGAAAGTGGTAAAGGCCGGATTTTCACCTTTTTCCAGAACCCCCATACGGACAAAGAAAAGGTGGATTTTCTCAAGAATGAGTACGGCACTGGCGGCCACTCTCACGCCCTGTCCGGCGCTGGGGGCAGCTGGGAAGATCACGATGGAAAAGGTCTGCACTACAAAAAGGATGGCTGCCCGGATGTGCATTTCACATGGGAGAAAGTCGCCAAGCGGATTACCGATCTGATTCAAAAGGGCCGCTATCTCACCGAACAGGAACAGGCGGAGTACGACAAAATCCAGGAAGAAAAGGCCCTGGCGGAAGAAGATGCCCTGCAAGCCCAGCAGCCGCCCCCGGAGATATGGGAATACAACGGGGTCAAGGAGCGTCACCCGGATGATATGGTTTTGTATCAAATGGGCGATTTCTTTGAGCTGTACGGCGAGGATGCCAAAACCGCCGCTGCGGAGCTGGGATTCAACCTTACAACCCGCGCTATCCCCGGCGGTGGCCGTGTGGAAATGTGCGGCTTTCCGGCAAACCGGCTGGAACAGGTTGTGGAACAGCTGCGGGATCGGCATGATGTGACCATTTCCGCTGTCCCGGAGGGCGGCAGGGAGCGTCAGGAATATTCCATGCCCTCCATCGACCATGAGGCGGAACAGGCCATCGACGCTCAGGAAGCGGAGTTTGGCGCAGACGGAATCAGAGTGTTCCAGGAGACCGAAGCAGCAGCCCCTACGATCCGGGAGTTGCATGAGAAATACAAGCCCATTGTACTTGCCGCCGTTATGGAGGATGTACCATACCGCAACGCCTGCGGTCACAGCGACCGCGAAAATGCTGTGATTGAGGGCAATGCCGCGATTCGTCGTGCCATCCTTGGCTCCAGTGATTTGGAGCTGATTCGGCTCTATTCCGATGTGCTGGTGTTCCGTCAGCGCCTGCACCGGGAAATTATTGACGAGACCTATCCACGGCTCCATGAAATGCTGCGTCCTCTCTCACAGGATGATATTGATGATGCCATCCGTGCATGGAATGGTGATATTCAGAGCAAACACGCTGTTGTCCGCTACATGGAAAAGCATGGACGGGAAAAAGATACCGCCGCATGGCTGGCTCAGGAATACAGCGGCAGTGACAGCAAGAGCCTGTTTGTGATCCGCGCCGGAAGTCCGGAGGGAATTGAGCTGCCCTGGCCCAAGGTGCAGCGCAGGATTGCCCAGCTCATCAAGGAGGATCGGTTCTACACCGAAGCGGAACAGGACCGGTTTGACAACATCGACCCCATCGCCATCCGGGAGGCGCTGGCCGAGCGCGGCATTGTGAATGGCGAGCTGGTGGACGAAGAAAAGCTGGACAATGACCCATTCATTCAGCGCGTGATGGCGGATGTGGAGCAGATTGCCGCTGAAGAACAGGAGCAGTCGAACCAACCGCTTTCCGATGCTGAGCATGCCCGTCACAACCTAATTCCCGGCGAGACCACCTTTGCATTGGATGGGCGCACTTTCCGGGTCAGCAAGCTGGAGCCGGATGTTGGCCGGGTGGAACTTCAAGATGTGACCTTTGCAAATGCGGTGGGATTCCCCATCTTCCGGGTGGAACCGATTTCAGTAATCCGTCAGCATTTGGAGCAGGAACCAGAGCCGCCCACGCCTGCCACAGAGCCAGAAAAAACTCTGGATGAAGTGCTGGACGAACACCCCGTTTCCATTCAGGTAAACGGCGAGTGGCAGACCTTCCCCAATGTCAAAGCTGCCGAGGAAGCCTCTTATGAGGAATACAAGGCCAACCTGCGCCGCACCACTGAGAATTTCCTTATTACCGACGATCACCTGGGCGAAGGCGGTCCGAAAGCCAAGTTTCAGGCCAACATCACGGCAATCAAGCTGCTGAAATATTTGGAGGAAACCACCGGGCAGGCAACACCGGAACAGCAGAAAATCCTATCCCGGTATGTAGGCTGGGGCGGTCTTGCCGATGCCTTTGACCCGGAGAAACCCGCATGGGCTGCGGAATATGCTCAGCTGAAGGAGCTGCTGACCCGGTCGGAATACGCTGCCGCCAGAGGTTCCACTCTCAATGCCCATTACACCAGCCCTACGGTCATCAAAGCAATTTATGAAGCCGTAGGACGCATGGGATTTGAGACCGGCAACATTCTGGAGCCGTCCTGCGGTGTGGGCAATTTCTTCGGTATGCTGCCGGAGAAATTGCGAAACAGCCGTCTGTACGGCGTGGAGCTGGATTCCATCAGCGGGCGTATTGCAAAACAGCTCTATCCCAAGGCCGACATCACCGTGGCCGGGTTTGAAACCACCGACAGGCGGGATTTCTACGATCTGGCGGTGGGTAATGTTCCGTTTGGTCAGTATCAGGTTCGGGACAAAGCCTATGATAAGCTGAATTTCAGCATTCACAACTACTTTTTTGCCAAGGCGCTGGACCAGGTGCGTCCGGGCGGCGTGGTGGCCTTTGTCACCAGCCGCTACACGATGGATACCAAGGATTCCACTGTGCGCCGGTATCTTGCCCAGCGCGCCGAGCTGCTGGGAGCCATCCGTCTGCCCAATGACGCTTTCAAGAAAAACGCTGGTGCCGAGGTGGTTTCAGACATCATTTTCCTGCAAAAGCGGGACCGTCCACTGGACATCGTACCGGAATGGACGCAGACCGGACAGACGCAGGATGGATTTGCCATTAACCGCTACTTCCTGGACCACCCGGAAATGGTGCTGGGCCGACAGGAACCGGAAAGCACCGCTCATGGCATGGACTACACCGTGAATCCCATCGAGGGGCTGGAGCTTGCCGATCAGCTGCATGATGCCGTGAAGTACATTCACGGCACTTACCAGGAGGCCGAGCTGCCAGAGCTGGGCGAGGGCGAAGCCATCGACACCTCTATCCCCGCCGACCCCAATGTGAAAAACTACTCCTACACCGTGGTGGACGGCGCTGTATATTTCCGTGAAAACAGCCGCATGGTACGGCCTGACCTGAATGCCACCGCCGAAGTCCGTGTGAAAGGGTTGGTGGGTCTGCGGGAATGTGTCCAGCAGCTCATTGACCTGCAAATGGACGCTGCCACACCGGACAGCGCCATCCGGGATAAACAGGCTGAACTGAACCGGCTCTATGACAGCTTTTCCGCAAAATATGGTCTTATCAATGACCGGGCGAACCGACTGGTCTTTGCCGATGATTCCAGCTACTATCTGCTCTGCGCGCTGGAAGTCATTGACGAGGACGGAAAGCTGGAGCGCAAGGCGGATATGTTCACCAAGTGTACCATCAAGCCACACAAGGCGGTGGAAACCGTGGATACCGCCAGTGAAGCCCTTGCCGTCTCCATCGCGGAGAAAGCCTGTGTGGATATGGCGTATATGTCGGAGCTGACTGGCAAGACCAGCGACGAACTGGCCGCCGAGCTGCAAGGCGTGATCTTCCGTGTGCCGGGACAGTTGGAGAAAGACGGCACACCCCATTATGTGACTGCCGACGAATACCTGTCCGGCAATGTACGCCGTAAGCTGCGTCAGGCACAGCGGGCAGCACAGCAGGACCCGTCCTTTGCCGCCAATGTGGAAGCCCTTACCGCTGCCCAGCCCAAAGACCTGGACGCTTCGGAAATTGAGGTGCGTCTGGGCGCAACCTGGATCGACAAAGAGTACATCCAGCAGTTTATGTACGAGACCTTTGATACCCCGTTTTATATGCAGCGGAATATCCAGGTCAACTACACCCCGTTTACAGCAGAGTGGCAGATTACCGGCAAAAGCTCTGTAAGCCAGAACAATGTGGCAGCCTATACCACCTACGGAACCAGCCGCGCCAATGCCTACAAGATTTTGGAGGATTCCTTAAACCTGCGGGATGTCCGTATCTATGACACTGTGGAGGACGCGGACGGCAAAGAGCGCCGGGTGCTGAATGCCAAAGAAACCACGCTGGCAGCCCAAAAACAGCAGGCCATCCGGGACGCTTTCAAAGACTGGATTTGGAAAGACCCGGAACGCCGTCAAGCTCTGGTACGCCAGTACAACGAGGAAATGAACTCCACCCGCCCCCGTGAGTATGACGGCAGCCATATTGTTTTTGGCGGCATGAACCCGTCCATTACCCTGCGGGAACATCAGCTGAACGCTATCGCCCATGTGATGTACGGCGGCAATACGCTGCTGGCACACGAGGTAGGCGCGGGCAAAACATTTGAAATGGTGGCTGCCGCTATGGAGAGTAAGCGTCTGGGGCTGTGCCAGAAATCCCTCTTTGTTGTGCCGAATCACCTGACCGAGCAGTGGGCTTCGGAGTTTCTGCGGCTCTATCCCTCCGCCAATATCCTTGTCACCACCAAAAAGGACTTTGAGACCCACAACCGCAAGAAGTTCTGTGCCCGGATCGCCACCGGTGACTATGACGCTATCATCATGGGACATTCGCAGTTTGAGAAAATCCCCATCAGCCGGGAGCGTCAGGAACGGCTCCTCTATGAGCAGATCGACGAGATCACCGAGGGGATTGCCGAGGTACAGGCCAGCGGCGGTGAGCGTTTTACAGTTAAGCAGCTGGAACGCACCCGCAAATCTCTGGAAGCCAGGCTGGAGAAATTGCAGGCAGAAAGCCGCAAGGACGATGTGGTGACATTTGAGCAGCTGGGCGTGGACCGGCTGTTCGTGGACGAGGCACACAACTACAAAAACCTGTTTTTATACACCAAAATGCGGAATGTGGCAGGTCTCTCCACCAGCGATGCCCAAAAGTCCAGCGATATGTTTGCGAAGTGCCGTTATATGGATGAAATCACCGGAAACCGTGGCGTTATCTTTGCAACCGGAACCCCGGTCAGCAACTCCATGACCGAGCTTTACACCATGCAGCGGTATCTTCAATATGACCGCCTGCAAGAACTGAATATGACCCATTTCGACTGCTGGGCCAGCCGTTTCGGAGAAACCGTCACGGCGTTGGAACTGGCCCCGGAGGGAACAGGCTACCGGGCAAGGACACGGTTTTCCAAGTTCTTTAACCTGCCGGAACTAATGAACCTGTTCAAAGAGGTGGCGGACATCAAAACCTCCGATCAGCTGAACCTGCCCACCCCGGAGGTGGAATACCACAACATTGTGGCCCAGCCTACCGAACACCAGCAGGAAATGGTGAAGGCACTCTCCGAGCGCGCTTCCGAAGTACACAGAGGCAGTGTGGACCCATCGGTGGACAATATGCTCAAAATCACCTCGGATGGCCGCAAGCTGGGACTGGATCAGCGCATCATCAACCAGCTGCTCCCCGATGAACCGGGAACCAAGGTCAATCAGTGCGTGGACAACATCATGCAGATCTGGCGGGACGGGGACGCGGATAAGCTGACCCAGCTGGTGTTCTGCGACATTTCCACGCCCCAGGCAGCCCCCTCCAAAAAGGCAGCCAAACAGCTGGATAATCCGCTGCTTCACGGATTGGAAGAAGCAATTCCACTGGATGAGCCAGAGCCTGCTTTTACCATCTATGAGGACATCCGGCAAAAGCTCATCGCCCAGGGGATGCCTGCCGAGCAGATCGCCTTTATCCACGAAGCCAACACAGAGGTACGGAAAAAGGAACTGTTCTCCAAGGTTCGCACCGGGCAGGTGCGCGTCCTATTAGGAAGCACTGTCAAAATGGGCGCTGGAACCAATGTGCAGGACCGCCTTGTGGCGTTGCATGATTTGGACTGCCCGTGGCGGCCCGGAGACCTTGCCCAGCGCAAGGGTCGTATCGAGCGTCAGGGCAACCAGAATCCTCTTGTCCATGTGTACCGCTATGTCACCGAAGGGACTTTTGACGCGTATCTCTGGCAGACGGTGGAGAACAAACAGAAATTCATCAGCCAGATTATGACCAGCAAAAGCCCGGTTCGTTCCTGCGATGATGTGGACGAAACGGCGCTTTCCTTTGCCGAGATTAAGGCCCTGTGTGCCGGAGACCCCCGTATCAAGGAGCGCATGGATTTGGATGTGGAAGTTGCCAAGCTGAAGCTGATGAAAGCCGACCACCAGAGCAAGCAGTACCGTCTGGAGGACCAGCTGCTCAAATACTTTCCGCAGGAAATTGAAACCAACAAGGGGTATATCCAGGGCTTTGAAGCCGATTTGGAAACACTGGCTGCCCACCCACACCCAGAGGACAGCTTTGCCGGTATGGAGATCCGGGGCGATGTGCTGACCGACAAAGAAAATGCCGGTGCAGCCCTGCTGGATGCCTGCAAGGAGGTCAAAACCTCCGATCCGGTGCAGATCGGCAGTTACCGGGGATTCACTATGTCGGTGGAATTTCAAGCGTGGAAACAGGAATATACGCTCCTGCTGAAAGGGCAAATGACCCATCGGGCAACCCTGGGTACAGACCCACGCGGCAACCTAACCCGTATCGACAATGCACTGGCGCAGATGCCCCAGCGTCTGGAGGCGGTCAAAAACCAGCTGGAGAACCTTTACCAGCAGCAGGCCGCAGCCAAGGAGGAAGTAGGAAAGCCGTTCCCATTTGAGGACGATCTGCGGGTCAAGTCCGCCCGTCTGGTGGAACTGGACACCCTGCTGAACATTGACGGCAAAGGTAACACCCAGCCGGAAACCGTGGTTGCCAAGAGCGCGCGTCCCTCGGTGCTGGACAGCCTGAAACGCCCCGTGCCGCCCCGCAGCCCTGAAAAGAAACCGAAACAACACGAGGAGGTACGATAACATGAATACCAACGATCTGAATACGGCTCTCTATGAAAAGATGGCCGCTGAACAGGACAACTACCGGGACTGGCTGAAAAGCCAGCCCCCGGAGGAAATCCTGCACCACACCTATGAGTACACGGTCCGGGAGGACATCGTGATGGCGATGGAGCAGCTGGAGCTGACCGACGCACAGGCACAGGCGCTTTTGGATTCCCCCTCGCCGCTGGCTGATGTGTACCGTTATTTTGAAAAGCTGGAGACCGGCTACATGGATGTGATCCGGGACAGCATTGAGAACCGTGCCGATGATGTGTGCAGGGCGCAGGAAGAATTACGAACTGCCCCTCTCTACCCCCATTCTGCCGCCTATGTGTCCCTGCATGGAGAGATGGCACAGTACAACCTCTCATATCAGGCGAACAGCGCCTGCAAAGAAGCCATTGAGCAGACCATCAGCGCCCACTATGCAGAGAACCGGCTGGATACGGAGGCGGCGGTCAAAGATGTGCTGGAAAAGTTCGGGACGGAACGGGTACAGTTTATTCTTGCCAACACCATCCAGCACAAGAACCATGACGGGCGTATCTCTCAGGACAATAAAGCCTGGGCAAAAACCATTCCCATGCCGGAGGACAGCGGCGCTTCCCGCCACTGTGCCTATCTGGTTGTGGATGGGGTCAATCCCGGTCTGACCGATCTGTTTATCAGGCAGGCCAGAAAAACTATGCAGGAACAGCAGAAAAGCTCTGTCCTGCAAAAACTCAGACAGGAACCGCCTGTCCGCAAACCTGCCGCCCCGAAGAAACGGGAGCCGGAGCGATGAGCAGCCAAAAGCGCAAGCGGGATGTGCCGGTTCTGTTTTGGGTATCCGCTGATGAAATGGAGTTGATTCAACAGAAAATGGCGCAGTTTGGGACAAAAAACCTGAGCGCCTATCTGCGGAAAATGGC
>ENA-OPTB01001591-OPTB01001591.1-human-gut-metagenome-genome-assembly--contig:-NODE-1591-length-16854-cov-3.028156_pt1 | contig 16854 bp, 11 predicted proteins | sample MGYA00241810_ERZ501911 | MGnify/ENA primary metagenome ERZ501911 (study PRJEB25962, sample SAMEA2042304) | human gut metagenome | biome: human gut; feature: human-associated habitat; material: faeces... | reverse complement strand
GGTGTCTCTTATCCGATAGAACTGATGCCTTGGTACTGGAAGATGGCACATTATCTCATTCCGGCAGCCCCAGCGACAATGGCCTATGTCAAGCTGAACTCGATGGGGGCTTCGATGAGCGAGATACAATCCGAATATATTACCCTGTGGGTACAGTGCGCGTTTTATTTCGTGACGGCATGTTTGGTTTATAGGTATAATATCCGGAAAGCGATGGTACAAGGTGCTTCTCCGGCAATAACCGATAGCTTTCCATCCCATAAGTCATAGCTTTTACAGGTGTAACCAATAGCTTTTCTGAAGAACATCGGCAGCTTCATCAAAAGCGATGCTGACCGCTTCCCAAAAAGGTTATAGGCTGTTCCGGAATAGCCTATAACCTTTTTGTTTCTACCCTATAGCCTATTGGAGAATAGGGTATAGGCTGTTTTTTCTCGAAATATCACCTTTGATATTCAGTTGTTTAGGCTTTTATAATCCTCTGTTAAGCTTAGGAGGTGAAAGCAAAAAGCGGTGTTTTATCTTTCTTAACACCATGATGTGTATATTCTAAGATAAATACTTACTTTTGCGTCTGTATCTGATAACATGAAAAAGAAATGAGACGAATACTACATTTGATTTTGATCAGCTGTCTGTGCTTCTCGGCGACAGCACAGAAAAACGCTCCTAAATGGATGGACAAAGCCAAGAGAGCGGTCTTTACAATTACCACTTATGGAAAGGATGGAAATAAGCTCGCAACCAGTACGGGATTCTTTATCTCCGAAACAGGCGAGGCTGTCTCAGCATACGATATTTTCAAAGGAGCCGAGAAAGCAACAATCACAGACTTCGAGGGAAAGACATTTCCGGTTAAGAATATCCAGGGGGCGGACGAACTGTACGATGCCGTAAAGTTTCAGGTCGAAGTGCCGAAGAAGGCCGCTTTCCTGCCGATCGCTGCCGATCCGGTGGCAAACGGGACGAATGCCTATCTGCTGTTGTACTCTACCGGCAAGAACGCCACCTTTAAGTCCGGTGCTATTACCGAAGTAAGTAAACTGAAAGATCCGTATAAATATTACAAGATGGCAATCTCATTGGAAGAAAACGAACTCAATGCCCCGTTGCTGACTCCCGAAGGTGAAGTGTTCGGGCTGGCACAAGCGGATGCAGGTGGAAAGAAAGATATTTGCTATGGTCTTTCTGCTGGATATGCGGGTAGCTTGTCAATAGGCTCTGCTGATTATCTGAGTTCTGCATACCGCAATATCAATATACCGAAAGGATGGCCGAAAGAACTGGACCAAGCAACCGTCGCTCTTTACCTGATTAGTGGCACGCAGGACGCAAAGGCACGCCTGGAAACGGTCAACGATTTTATCGCCACCTTCCCGGATGTTCCTGACGGCTATCTGAATCGTTCCGATCTTTATGCCTACAATCGTGCGGCATTGGCTAACTCTACGGCTGAACAGGCAACTTATCTGCAAAAGGCATTGGACGACATAAAAACCGCTTCCAAATATAGCGATAAGAAAGGTGATTTCTGGTATAACCGGGCTAAACTGATCTACGGTGTTGCTTCGGCTGATAGTACGCTGACCGATCCCGCCTGGACAACCGAAGCCGCTATGGAGGCATTGGATAAGGCAATCGAAGAGGACAATCTGCCTGCCTATCATCAGTTAAGGGCGGATATCCTATTCAATAAAGGAGAGTTCCAACAGGCATTCGATGAGTACATGATCGTTAACAATAGCGATGTCGCCTCTGCTTCTTCCTATTATTTGGCTGCAAAGGCAAAGGAACGGGTTACCGGTTTTAATATCGGTGATGTGATCGACTTGCTCGATAAGGCGATCGAGAAATGCGGGACAAATATGAATGCCGAGGCGGCAGCTTATGTGCTGGAACGGATCGATTGGCGTCTACGCCTTGCACAATACACGGAGGCTATCGCTGATTATGATCTTTATTATACGCTGGTCGGTGGCCAGGTACTTCCGAACTTCTTTTTCCTGCGTGAACAGGCTAAGTTTCGTGCGGGTGACCTGGAAGGAGCTTTGAAGGATATCCAGGCTGCTATACAGGGAAGTCCTGACACGCCTGACTACTATGCGGAAGAAGCCTCTATCTACGTTCGTCAGCAGAAGTATGAAGATGCACTGAAAAGTATAGAGAAGGCAATTGCGATCGCTCCTGATTTCGGAGCTTGTTATCGTTTGCGGGGCGTTTGTTACGTCCGTTTGGAGAAGAAAGCAGAAGCTTGCGAAGCATTCAACAAAGCTAAAGAATTGGGTGATCCACTTGCCGAGAAGTTGATAAAGGAACATTGTAAATAAGATAGGAATATGAAAAAACTGATGAATGTATTGCCGTTGCTACTTGTCGCTGTCCTGCTGTTTGGTACGGCTTGTCAGGGTAAGAAGAAGGAAGTGAAGAACGTGAATGTAACGTTGTTCGATAAGGAGCTGCCGGAGATCAAGGTATTGGTCAACGGAGATTGGGAATTGGTGAGCGGCAAGAATGCCCGTGAATTCTGCGAGTATGAGAATACTTTCATCAAGTTTGCAGACGACCAGTATGTCTGGACGGAGGACGGCAAAGCTGAACCGGGAGTCTTGAACTGGCGCAAAGCGGATACGGGGGCCGGATATGAAGCATATCTGATGGATGTCTTCTACGAGACCAACCCGGCCTATCCTGTGTCTGTCAAAGGGGATACTCTTATCTTGCAAGACTGCTCGGAAACAGGGTATAAATATACTTTAGTGAGGAAATAGCCTTCAATACGGTTTTATAAGGCTCATTGGAAAGAAGGGTTAGTGTGGGAAAAAAGGGGCTTAATCTTTGAAGAAATAAGTATTAAGCCTCTTTTTTGTTTGTTCAGTGCAACTTTGGCTATGTACTCGACAACCAATCGTAATGAAAAGGTAAATAAACCTGATTATGGGGTATGTATCGAGCATCTATAATTGTGTACCAGTCGGAGAAAGACCGGCCAAATGTGTGTTTTGTTTAAACTCTTTTTTAGTAGGGCAGGAGAACGTAAGGAAAAACATCATCGTGAATAGGATGAAGCCTGCTAAATGTTTGCCTGTTTTAGGTGCTGTCATTTATTGAAGTTACATTTTTCGTGGAATATCAGAATTCCGGTTATCGTTGCTATTTTGAATGAGCTTTTTTAACTGTGTTTGTTTATAGTAATAACAATCAGTATTCCATTTTGTTTTGATTTTCTACATGTTTTTTTGATAATATTTCCATTTAATAAAAAAGTCCTTGCAATCCATGGATTACAAGGACTTTGCTTATGCTATAAAAATAGTTTTACTTCTTCATAGCTTCCTCGATAGCAACAGCTACAGCCACGGTAGCACCTACCATCGGGTTGTTACCCATACCGATCAGACCCATCATCTCAACGTGAGCCGGAACGGAGGAGGAACCAGCGAACTGTGCGTCAGAATGCATACGACCCATGGTATCGGTCATACCGTAGGAAGCCGGACCTGCTGCCATGTTGTCCGGGTGGAGGGTACGGCCGGTACCGCCGCCGGATGCAACGGAGAAATACTTCTTGCCCTGCTCAACACATTCCTTCTTGTAGGTACCTGCAACCGGATGCTGGAACCGGGTCGGGTTGGTGGAGTTACCGGTAATGGAAACGTCTACGCCCTCTTTCCACATGATCGCAACGCCCTCTGTTACATCGTTTGCGCCGTAGCAGTTTACCTTTGCACGGGGGTTGTCAGCATTCTTGGAGTAGCACTTGCGGAATACTTCCTTTACCTTGCCGGTGTAGTAATCCATTTCGGTTTCAACGTAAGTAAAGCCATTGATTCTTGCAATGATCTGTGCAGCATCCTTGCCCAGGCCGTTCAGGATAACCCGCAGGGGTTCCTTCCGAACCTTGTTTGCCTTTTCAGCAATACCGATTGCGCCTTCAGCAGCGGCAAAGGACTCGTGACCAGCCAGGAAGCAGAAGCACTTGGTCTCTTCCTCCAGCAGCATCTTGCCCAGGTTGCCGTGACCCAGACCAACCTTACGCTGGTCAGCTACGGAGCCGGGGATGCAGAATGCCTGCAGACCTTCACCGATTGCAGCAGCAGCGTCAGCAGCTCTGGTGCAGCCCTTCTTGATTGCGATTGCGCAGCCTACAGTGTAAGCCCACTTTGCATTCTCGAAGCAGATGGGCTGAATGCTCTCAACCAGCTTGTAAATGTCAAGACCCTTAGCCTTGGTGATTTCAGCAGCCTCTTCGATGGAGTGAATGTCATACTGTGCGAGAACAGCAAGAATCTGCTTTTCTCTTCTCTCATAAGATTCAAATAAAGCCATTGTAGTTTTCCTCCTCTTATTGCTTTCTGGGATCGATGATCTTTACAGCGTCTGCAACACGGCCGTACTGACCCTGTGCCTTTTCGTATGCTGTGTTTGCGTCATCGCCTGCCTTGATGAAGTCCATCATCTTACCGAAGTTAACGAACTTGTAGCCGATGATCTCGTCATCCTCATTCAGAGCAATGCCGGTTACGTAACCGTCAGTCATCTCCAGGTAACGGGGGCCCTTTTCCAGTGTACCGTACATGGTACCAACCTGAGAACGGAGACCCTTGCCAAGATCCTCAAGTCCTGCGCCGATTACCAGACCATCCTCAGAGAATGCACTCTGGGATCTGCCGTATACGATCTGCAGGAACAGCTCTCTCATTGCAGTGTTGATTGCGTCGCAAACCAGGTCGGTGTTCAGTGCTTCCAGAATGGTTCTGCCGGGGAGGATTTCAGCAGCCATTGCAGCAGAATGGGTCATACCAGAACATCCGATGGTCTCAACCAATGCTTCCTGGATCACACCGCCCTTAACGTTCAGTGTGAGCCTGCAGGTACCCTGCTGCGGTGCGCACCAGCCGATGCCGTGTGTGAAACCGGAAATATCAGTGATTTCCTTTGCCTTCACCCACTTTGCTTCTTCCGGGATCGGGGCTGCGCCGTGAGCAACGCCTTGCTTTACAGGGCACATTGTTTCAACTTCATGAGAATAATTCATATCCTTAACTCCTTTCGATATAAGATGAGATTCACCTTATACATCATATGGTATCATTATACCGCATTTTTTCGACAGAATCAAGCCCCTTTTTTGAATTCCTGAACCTTTTTTATCAGACCGCATAAAAAAGGTATTTCCGGACAGACTAAAGGCGATGCTACTGATGAATTTACGATGGGAGGAATCCTTGTGAATAAACAAAAATGTGCCGTGATCGGGTGCGGCTTTGTAGGGGCATCCATTGCCTTTTCTCTGATACAGGAGGAGATGTTCTCGGAGTTGGTGCTGATCGACATCAATCAGACCAAGGCGGAGGGGGAAGCGATGGATCTGAGCCATGGCCTGCCCTTTGTACACCCTATGAAGATCTACGCCGGCACCTATGCGGATCTGGCAGACTGCTTTCTGATTATCATCACAGCCGGTGCCGGACAGCGGCCCGGTGAAACCAGATTGGAACTGGTTCGCAAAAATGTGGAGATCTTCCGGGATATGATCCCCCAAATCACTGCGGTTACGCAGGATGCCCGTTTGCTGATCGTATCCAACCCGGTGGACGTGATGACCTATGCGGCGTGGAAGCTGTCCGGTTACCCGCCGGAGCATGTGATCGGCTCCGGTACGGTGCTGGATGTGGACATGGACAAGGGTGCTCATGTGGTACAGTTCGATGAGGTGCTGGATACGGCACGGCTGAAATACCTGCTTGGGGCGCATCTGGGGGTGGACAGCCGCAGCGTGCATGCCTTTATCATCGGGGAGCACGGAGACAGCGAGCTGGCTGTATGGAGCAGCGCCAACATCTCCGGGGTGGATCTGGACAGCTTCTGTGATATCTGCGGCGCATGCGACGGAGAAACACTCCACAGGCTGTACGAGGACGTGCGCACCAGTGCCTATAAGGTCATTGAGAAAAAAGGCGCCACCTATTATGCCATTGCTCTGGCAGTGACCCGGATCGCCCGTGCCATCGTCCGGGAGGAGCATTCTGTGCTGCCGGTTTCTGCCTATGTAAACGGTCATTACGGGGTATCGGACGTGTATTTCGGCGTTCCCTCCATTGTGGGTGCGGAGGGCATTGAAAAGGTGCTGGATATCCCTCTGGATGCCAGCGAACAGCAGCAGCTGGAGCATTCGGTACAGACTCTGAAGGATGTAATTGCCGGACTGGATTTATAAGAAAACACTGCGCAAACCCTATGCGATGCTGCCGAAGGTTCGGCTTGCAAACCCTCCTGATTTGTGATACACTAGAAAAGTAAATGTATATCACAAATTGGGAGGGTTGCTTTTGAAGCGGCAAACCTGCATACGGCTGCTGAGCTGTGTACTGCTGTCCATTCTTCTGATGACTGTCTGTTCTATGGCATCGCCCCTGTTTCCTCTGCACACGGGGGTGGATCAGAACTGCTTTCTGACGGTGGGAAAAGCCATGCTGTCCGGAACAGTCCCCTATCGGGATCTGTATGAGCAAAAGGGGCCCCTGCTGTATGGTCTGCATGCCCTGGCTGCATGGATGGACAGCAATGGCTTTTTTGGAGTCTATTTGCTGGAGATTCTGAACCTGACCTGGATGCTCTGGCTGTACTGTAAGATCGCAGGGCTGTTTCTGCCGGATCGTCTGCAATTTCCGGCGGCGGCATTATCCGGCTTTGTGACCGTCACAGCCTATTGCTTCAGCCGGGGGGACAATGCGGAGGAATTTTGTCTGCCCCTGGTGCTTTACGGTCTGTATGCTATGCTGCGCTGCACCGAGTCCGGTACACTCCCCTGCCGCCGGACACATATTCTTTGCGGTGTGCTGGCTGGCATGATTCTTTGGATTAAGTTCACCATGCTGGGGTTTTACATTGTCTGGGTGCTGTTTTTTTTCGTGCAGACCATCCGGCAGGGACAGCCTGGCAGGGCATTTGCCCATTGTTTTCTGTTCCTGAGCGGCATGGCTCTGACCATGCTGCCATGGCTGGCGTATTTTGCATACCACCACGCACTGTACGACTTTTTTTACGTATACTTCTACTCCAACATTTTTCTATATTCCCGTTCTGCTTCTCTGATTCTGCGCATCGGCGGAATCCTGGTGCAGGATGTGTTCCACAATTTCTGTATGACTGCACTGTGCATAGGTGGTGTGATGTATTTAGTCTTGAAAAAAGACAGCTGCAAGCAGACCGCCACCCGGATCGCCATTGCCGCAACTTATGCAGGACTGTACTTTTTTGTATTTGCGGGAGGTGTCCGGTATCGGTATTACCTGCTGATCATGGCGGGGTACTGCCTGTTCGGCATCATTCCCCTGCTGCGGTTGTGGGCTGGTATGGGTCGGGAACGGTGGAAAACGTGCATGAAGCTGGCGTTGCCGGTGGTGTATCTGTTGGCGCTGTACCCTGCCAGCAACTGTCGGTATTATTTCGGCAAGCCTCAGTCCTACTACCCCCAGATCCGGTTTGCACAACTGATGGAGCAAACGAAGCGACAGGATGAAATCACGCTGCTGAATTACTGTTTCCTGGATGGCGGTTTTTATCTGGAGTCCGGCGCCCTGCTGCCGGATACCCGGTTTTTCTGCCGACTCAATATCCCAAAGGATCAGCTGCCCGAGATGTACCAGGAGCAGGACAGGATCGTACAGGAGGGTGCTGTGGAGTTCGTGGTGGTACGATATCGCATGCGGGAACACCTTTGGCGCAAAGAACCGTGCGCAGCTTTGACTGAGCTGTATGCCTTGATCGGTACGGCGGAGGAAGCCCACGATGGATATCGGTATGAGCTGTATCAGCTGCGTGAAGGCAGCATTGCATAATGACAGTGTTACAAGGAAAAGGAAAACGGTGCAGACCTTGCGGACTGTACCGTTTTCTGGTTTATGAGTAGCGCCGAAGCTCCAGGGGGAGGCTTTACTTGGTTGCCTTGAAAATGGAACGTACATAGTTGTACATATGGGGACGAATGGTCTTTTAGCCGGGATCATCTGCCGGTTCGGTGAGTACAGCAGGCGCAGGCTTTGTTACAGGTGTTTCTGTGAATTCCTTTGCAGACAGCTTGATGAAATTCTGCAGCTGTGTGATATCGTCCTTTTCTAATTTTTCATCCTTATCCACATCAGCAGCATCAAAAGAACGGGTATCGGTGAATCCATTTGCCATGCTGCGCTTTGCCAGAATCAAGTCAAAACCGTTGATGACGCCGTCCAGGTTCACATCACCCTTGACGATCTTCTCCTGGGGAACGGCAAATACAATGTAGTTGGCCGAATTGCCGTTGCCTCCGTTGGTTCCCAATACCACAGCATCGCCCTTTGTTACGTTCAGCTTATAGAGCATCAGGGTAACGTCATTGGAAGTCGTCACGCTGCATCCTGCAAACGTCCATGCCTTCAGCCATTCCGGCATGTTTACAAGCACTCTGGTGTCCACAGCGGTATAGATGGTTGCATCTGTACCGGCCGTAAACTTGCCAAGATCGTTTGTGCTCAGCTTGGAATCGCATGCTGTGCGGATCGCTTCAGCATTCACCAGATTCTTGGGCATGGAAGTGATAGTAAGATCCCGGTCACCGTAGAGTACGGAGCCAACCTTTGCGTCATAATAGATGGACCAGTCGGCAGCATTCTCCTTGTCGAATACGGTAAGCTCCTGAATGATCTTGCCGTTGATGGGATCCGGATCCTCGACTGTTCCGGTGCCGAAATCCCCCTTGACTGTAAAGCAGTCCAAATACAGGGAGCCATCCAGTGCTGCATTGGATTTCAGCTCGACCTGGTTGTCCCCTGCCTTCAGATCAATGGATTGGGTCACAGTTTTCCAATCGCTGTAGCTGCTGCCCTTGGGCATGGACAGGGTCTTAACCTTGCTGCCGTTTACATATAGGTCTACGTTGTTGATGTCGGAGGTTGCGGAATACCGCAGTGTCAGGTCAAATTTTCCTGCTTTGGTGGTAGAAACAGTGTCCCGAACGGCTGCATTATTCTTTGCGCCGTACTTCAGGAAGCCCTGTCCCCAAAAGCCGGTTACACCACTGCCGCAGCCGTTTGCTACGTTGCCTTCTACATTCTGTGTGTCGAAGAATTCACCCTCATACTGACGAACGCCGGTGTAGAAGGAAGGATATGCAGGCGCTTTTACGCTGGACTCCTTGGGATTGGAAAGTCTTCCGGTCTCATTGCCCTTGCACTGAATGCTGATCTCTACCGGACCGTTGTGCTTTACAGTTAAGGTGTATGTACCGTTTGCATAGCTTTCGCTGATCTGGGATGCAGTCTGGTTTCTGCCCGTATCCTTTGCGGAATAGCTGGGCTTTGCTGCACAGCCGGAAATCTTGAAGGTATCGGTTCTCAGGGTAGTCTGTGCCTTTTCGTCAAAGTTGTTTGCGTAAATGTCAATCCGGTCACTGTACTCCTTGATCAGGGCGTTGCCGTATTGGTTGAAGTTAACGTCCAGATTCTTGCAGGTGTTGTACTTTAGAGAAAGAACCGCACCGCAGTTGCTGCCATCCTTATTGGAGTTGTAGGTAACCCATGTGTTCTCATACCTGCCTGCGTAGCAATTGCCGTAGTAGTCGGATGCGAACAGCTTGTTGAACTCATCCTGCTTTGCGGAAATGGAGCTCCACCGGGACGGGATAGAGGACTGCTTGATCTGCACCTGGAAGCTCTTTGCCACGCTGTCCCGCAGGGCATAAACTGTGGGGATTGTGGGATATCGTCCTGTACTCTTATATGGATTGTAATTTTTATCCAGATTCCCGTCTCCGGACATGCGATACAGCCCCTCAAACAGAGTATGATAGGTGCTGTATTTGTTGTGATTATCCCCGGTCGTGTTATCCTGAATCACAACCACCTTGGTTCGCTCGATGACTTCCTGCCGGGTGGGAATCCGGATGGTTCCATCTACCAGCTTGCGAAAGAAGCCTAGGGTATCGTTCACATATTGATCTTTGGTGTCCCAACTGCGGCAACTGTAGTCGCCATCCTTTATGCCGCCCCATTTTTCTGCGAAGTCATCCGCCCACACAAGCTCGGGTCCATCGATGATCGTAGCACCATTCAGTGCCATGCGCTCCATGTGAATAGGCAGGCCGGTGATTTGTCGGTATTGTTCCTTGGTTACATCTCCGCTGCCTGACCAGGTGGAATCAGACCAACCGGTTTCATCATACCGAACGCCGTAGTTGCCGCAATAGCCGGACAGGTATGCTCCCAGCACTTCGCTTTCCACATCCTCACTGAAGCCAAGTTGGGTGTACTTTTCTTCCAATTGCAAATTGGCAGAATACTGCTCACAGGCACTGCGCCATTCGGGGCAGCGTTTCAGCATTGCCACTGGATTCAGTGCAGCGCTCCAGTAATTGGCACACCAGTTGATGTTCAGATAGCCGCCGTACTTGTTGCACAGCTTCAGCAGCTTTGCAAAATGCTGATACCGCTGAATGGGGGTTACCGGGAAGTCCTGAGACTCAAAGCCCCAGAACTGCTCGCTGTAGTTGAAGCCGATGAAGTTGGGGTAATCCCGGAAAAATTCTGCATAGATGGTGTTTTCATAATCATCATCGGCGTGGGAAACGAACTGGCTCTTGTTGGGGAAATTTACAATGTTTCCGGAAGAGTCGTAATCCGGCAGATGACACTGACCGCCGCTTGCAGGCTGTACCATACACCATACACCTTCGTCTGCGCAGGTTTTCAGCCAGGACTTGGCACATTCATACCCGTCCTGCACCATCAGCCACTTGTGATCCGTAGAGCTCCAATTGATGGACAGCGAAATGTTGAACACCACATATGGCTTGATATCCTCCGGAATCAAAGCAATGATTTTCGCCGGATCTGCATAATTCCAGGTGTCGATGTGTACGATCAGCATGGGCTGATCCGGGGAGCAGGGTCTGCGCATGACGCTGCTTGCTGCCTCCGCAGTCATTGTGGAGACCTGAAACGGATCGCCAAGGAATGAGAGAGAGGAACCGTCGTTGCCGGCTGTGCCCTTCGGCGAAGCATAGGCAAAGGAACTTGTGAGCAATGCCGCAGATAGCAATGCAGCACAGATTTTTTTAAGTTTCATCTAATGCACCTCCATTTTTTCTTTTCTTTATTATAGAAAATTCACAGGAGGTCGTCAACGCACAAAACGATGATTAGGTGGACAAAACGATGTTTTTTCTTGACTGTGAATTGGGACAGTGATATAATGATAACAGACGTTCACATCCGTCCACTTTGGGAGGAAGCAGCCTATGAGCAAGTCCAACAGATACATAATTGGCGTGATCGCATCCCAGCTCAGCGATATAGAGCAGTCCGAACTGCTTTCCGGTATGCTCCGGCAGGCACAGGAACGAAACATCGACCTGTTGTTTCTTTCAAATATTTATAATCCCAATGACCCGGCAAACACCATTGAACGGGAAAATGACATCTACGATCTGATCCTTTCGGATGCCTTTGACGGCCTGATCCTATTTTCAGAAACAATACTGAACACATCCCAGCAAAAACTGATTGTAGAACATCTGTCTCACATGGCGCATGTACCATTGATCGCTTTGGGCACACCGCAACCTGGCTTTGTTCTGGAGCATTTTCAGTTTCTCAATACCAGTGACGCACTGGATTTTGAACGGATTACAGATCATCTGATCGAAAAACATGGATTTACGAATATGGAAATGCTGACCGGGTTTGACTTTATTGAAGCGTCTCACCAACGGGTTGCCGGATACCGGGCGTCCCTGGAGCGTCATGGACTCACCTACGATCCGGATAAAGTGCATTTCGGTGATTTCTGGATGAATTCCGGTGCAGAGCTTGCTGAATCCTACATCAAAAAAGACAGACCCTTTCCCCAGGCAGTGCTCTGCGGAAACGATTACATGGCTTACGGTATGCTGGACACTTTTGCAAAAAACGGAATCTGTGTGCCGGATCGCATTACGATCACAGGCTATGAGTACATTCAGGAGCGTATATACCATTACCCGATTCTGACCACCTATCAGCGCAATCGGGCGCAGTTGGGGGCGGAGGCGATCCGACTGATGCAGCAACAGCTGGACGGGCATCCGGGGACGGATTTTACCCCTCCTCCGGGCAGACTGATTCCTGGAGATTCCTGTCAATGCGGTCTGGATCCGGCACAGCTGCTTGCCGAACAGGAGCGGATCAGTCTGAAGCGCACGGATGACTTTCTAAACCTGTTCGGACAGCTGGAATTTGAATTGACCGAGTGTCGTACTATCCCGGATCTGTTACAGGTTTGTCAAAAGTATCGGTATATGCTTCGACATGCAGAGGAGGTTTATCTGTGCCTGTATGAGGACTGGTACAACGACCGGGCAGTGTCGGAAACTGTGACATGCTACAGCCTTCTGGCTCAGGAAGAGCCATTTACGATACAAAAACATGATTTGGAACGATTTTGCAGCGGTTCGGCTGCCGCATACAGCTTCAGCCCCTTGTTTTTTCTGCAAAGATCCCTGGGCTATGCGGTAATGAAGTTTCATACGCCGGAAGCCAACACCCCATTGTACCGGCACTGGCTGAAAGCAGTCAGCAACGGTCTGGAGTTTTTGCGGTTGAAAAATGATATTCAGTATCTGACTCAGTGCTGCAATCTGTCGGAATCGGTGGATAACATGACTGATATGTACAGCAAGCGTGGGTTTCACTCTGCTTTTGATGCAGCTGTTGAAACGTTCGATGCCCGAAAAGTCCATCTTGTGGTGCTGCGTGTCTGCTTGTTTGACGAAAGCTATGCCACCGAAGGCTCCAGGCAGAAGATTCAGGCGCTCCTGGCAGCATCTGACGCAGTCAAGTGCTTCTGTGCCGGCTCCCGGCTGTATGGCAGAGTCGAGGAAAACATGTTTGCCTGTGTGGTGCGTGCAGATACCGCTGACAGCCGTCTTCTTGCAGATTTGCTGGGTGCAATCCTGCTGCGGGCAGTCGGATACACCCGGTGTTACGGCACCGATTCTTTCGTATGTACTGCGCAGCTTTGTACGCCGAATTCAACTTATCAGACGGAAATGCCAAAGGCGCTGCAGGAGCTGGATCAGCTGACCAGAATCAGTGCTGCCCGGCGGACTTGTTCCCACTACCGGGAGATGCTTGCGCTGCGAAATCAGTTCTATCTGACCCCGGAGGTGTTTTTTGAAACCGACAGCACAGGACTCCCCTGTTCCTACAGTTCCGGGCACCTGCGAACGATCTATAAAGCCTGCTTTGGCGTCAACCCCCATCAGGACTGCATCAAAGGCAGGATCCTGCTTGCCCGGTATCTGCTTTTTACCACCCAGGACAGCATACAGCAGATTGCCCAGCAATGCGGCTATCGGGACAGTAAGTATTTCCTGCGTCAGTTCCGGCTGCATACGGGCATGACCCCGGTGGAATACCGCAGGGCATGCTCTTTGACGGACACATAAAAAAGACCGCAGCTTGTCCGGCTGCGGTCTTTCTGTATTGATTGAATCGGAACTTATGCCATCTGTGCGTTTTCCAGCTTTTTCTGATGCATCTTTTCCAGCAGCAGTGCGATCTTCTGGTGAGGATCGATGACGGTGCTGATGGATACATCGTGGTTGATGGCTGCGATGAAGTATGCAATATACTTGGATACGTCAACCTCGTGGAACCAGGGACGAGCCAGAAGCTCCGGACTGCGATAGGTCAGATTGGTGCCAAACACACCGTCAATATACCCATCCTGATACGCCTTGTCAAACTTTTCAAGTCCGTCGGTAAACAGACCATAGGTTGCGTAAGCAAAGATCCGGCGTGCCTTTTTGTCCTTCAGGGCATATGCCAGATCCAGCATGGACTCGCCGGAGGAAATGATATCGTCTGCGATAAACACATCCAGCCCCTCTACGGAGTTGCCCAGATACTCATGTGCCACGATGGGGTTTCTGCCGTTGACGATCCTGGAGTAATCCCGGCGCTTGTAGAACATGCCCATGTTGACACCCAGAACGGAAGCGTAGTACATATTCCGGTTCAGCGCACCCTCGTCCGGGCTGATAACCATAAACTTGTCCGGCGCAATGTCAAAGTCGGGAATGCACTTGAACATAGCCTTGAGCACCTGGTAAGAGGGCATTACATTGTCAAAGCCCATCAGCGGTACTGCATTGTGCACCCGAGGATCGTGTGCATCAAAGGTGATGATATTGGAAACGCCCATGGATTCCAGTTCCTGCAGTGCGCATGCACAGTCCAGGGATTCACGGAAGTTGCGGCGATGCTGTCTGCCGCCGTAGAGAATCGGCATGATGACGTTGATCCGGTGTGCTTTGCCGGATGCAGCCTGGATGATGCGCTTGAGATCCTGGTAGTGATCGTCCGGGGACATAGAGTTTTCCCTTCCGAACATCTTGTACTTGCAGTTGTAATTTCCCACGTCTACCAGAATGAACAGATCCTTGCCCCGGACGGTGGACTTGATCAGACCCTTACCGTCTCCAGAAGCAAACCGGGGGCACTCGGAACCGATGAGGAATCCATCCGGATTCTCCTCCTCGTTTACGAGCCAGCGCATCAGGTACCCGTTGATCTTGTCACCAAGCTCCGTTGCGCTTTCTGTGGCAATCAGCCCCAGGGGTGCTACGCCTTTCTGTGAATCGAACAAAACCTCATTTGCTCCAGCTGTCATGCTTGCACGCTCCTTCAAAAATTATTTACAAAACTTTTCAATATAGTGATCGATATCACTCTGAATGATCTTGCGGGCAACCTCTGCGTTTTCTACTTCGTTCACGGCAGTGGTCTTGTTCTCCAGTTCCTTGTAGACCCGGAAGAAGTGGGACATTTCATCAAACACATGCCGGGGAAGCTCGCTGATATCATGGTACATATTATAATTGGGATCATTGAAGGGAATTGCAATGATCTTATCGTCCATATGACCGCTGTCCATCATGCGGATCACGCCAATGGGATAGCAGCGCACCAGGGTCATCGGATACAGTCGCTCAGAACAGAGCACCAGAACATCCAGCGGGTCGTTGTCATCAGCATATGTGCGGGGAATCAGACCGTAATTTGCGGGATAATGGGTTGAGGTATGCAGAATTCGGTCAAGCATAATCAGTCCGGTTTCTTTGTCAAGCTCGTACTTTTTCTTGCTCCCCTTTGGGATTTCAATGACCGCCACAAAATCATCGGAGTTGATGCGTTTGGGGCTGATATTGTGCCAAATGTTCATAGTAACCCTCTTTTCTCGGTTCTCATAGACCTACATAAATATAGTATACCAGTAATTCTCGATTTGTCAATTCAAGCAATGGCTTTTTGGTACATATGCCAATTTTGTTCCGGATTTGTGTCGAAATTTGTTGTGACAGTCGGCAAAAGAGCATGGCTATTTTGCGTTTTAACGGTTGCAAAACGGCAGATTTTGTGTTATACTAGAAATTGTATTGTAAAACGATCCAGGAACGCCTGCTAAAGATACAAAAAAAGAAAGGAACAATCAATATGGAGGAACAGATTCAGTCTGCGATCACACAGACAAAGCAAATTATCCGGGAGGTAAAAAAGGCTGTAGTTGGCAAGGATGAGACCGTGATTAAAGTCCTGCTGGCAATGCTGGCTGGCGGACACATTCTGATCGAGGATATTCCCGGTGTGGGAAAAACCACTCTGGCGTTGGCTATTTCCAAGGCAATGCACCTCGTCCACCATCGGATGCAGTTTACACCGGATGTGATGCCGGCAGATGTGACCGGGTTTACCATCTATAACAAGCAGACCGGCAGCTTCGACTACAAGCCCGGTGTGGTAATGTGCAACCTGTTTCTGGCGGATGAGATCAACCGTACCTCCAGCAAGACCCAGTCTGCCTTGCTGGAGGTCATGGAGGAGGGCAGTGTTACCATTGACGGCGTGACCCGGGTGCTGCCCAAGCCCTTTCTCGTGATCGCAACCCAGAATCCCATCGGCTCCGTAGGTACCCAGATGCTGCCGGAATCCCAGTTGGATCGGTTCATGATCAAGCTGAACATGGGCTATCCGGATTTACAGAGCGAGGTGGATATTTTAAAAGCACGGCACAGTGAGAACCCTATTGACCATGTGCATCAGGTTGCCTCGGCAGAGGATATTGTGCGGCTGCAGCGGAGCAGATCTATGTGGATGACAGGATCTACAACTACATCGCAAGTCTTGCCCAGGCAACCCGGCAGCACCAGATGCTGCGACTTGGCATCAGTCCCCGGGGCACGCTGGCGCTGACTGCCGCCGCAAAGGCAACGGCGCTGCTCCGGGGTAGAGATTACGTTACATCGGACGATGTGCGTTTTATGCTGCGGGATGTATTCGCACACCGTCTGTTGCTCAGCACCAAGGCCCGGATGCAGGAGATCACAGTGGAGCAGGTCATCGGAGATGTGGTGCGGCAGGTGCCTGTTCCTGTCATTGGTGATGAAATATGATCCTGGCGAAGCTTGCATACTGTCTGCTGCTGGTGGGTCTGGTGTTTTTCTTCCTTCTGTTTAAGGATACGCTTAGTCTGATCCTGCTGCTGTGTATTTTCCTGCTGCCCGGGTTTTCCTGGCTGTGGCTCCGGATCGCCGGCAGCAGACTCCGGATCCGGCTGCTTTGTCCTTCCGGCACCCTGCCAGCCGGGGAACAGATTGAATTGCAGCTTTTTTTGCAGAATCCGTGTATTCTGCCGATTCCCCATGCCGTGTTCCGGATCCGGTATCGGAACAACCTGGCACAGCAGGACGAAACCATTCTGGTATCCACCGGTCTGCCGGCCAGAAGCAGTCAGACCATCGGCTTGCAGCTGCTGCCGGAATACTGCGGCTGTCTGCGGGCG
>ENA-OPTB01001589-OPTB01001589.1-human-gut-metagenome-genome-assembly--contig:-NODE-1589-length-16861-cov-4.904320_pt1 | contig 16861 bp, 19 predicted proteins | sample MGYA00241810_ERZ501911 | MGnify/ENA primary metagenome ERZ501911 (study PRJEB25962, sample SAMEA2042304) | human gut metagenome | biome: human gut; feature: human-associated habitat; material: faeces... | reverse complement strand
CGTATTTGGGAGGAAACAGCCGATAAAAAATCAGCACAGCTTGTGTTCTGCGACCTCTCAACGCCAAAAAACGACGGCACATTCTCGGTATATAACGACATCAGAAAGAAGCTCATAGAGCGTGGTGTCCCCGAAAGCGAAGTCCGCTTTATCCACGAAGCAGATACCGATGTGAAGAAAAAAGAACTGTTCCAAAAGACCCGTAAAGGCGAGGTCAGAGTGCTTCTCGGTTCTACGCAGAAGATGGGAGCTGGCACGAATGTTCAGGACAGACTTATCGCACTTCACGATGTGGATTGTCCGTGGAGACCGTCAGACTTGGAGCAGCGTTCCGGTCGAATTATCCGTCAGGGCAACTCAAACCCTGATGTAGATATTTACCGCTATGTAACGGAGCAGACCTTTGACGCATATCTCTATCAGCTTGTAGAGGGAAAGCAAAAGTTCGCCAGTCAGATTATGACGAGCAAATCCCCGGTGCGTTCTGCCGAGGATATTGATGAAACCGCCCTGTCCTATGCAGAGATTAAAATGCTTGCCACCGGCAATCCGTATATTAAGGAGAAGATGGATTTGGATATTCAAGTCCAAAAGCTGAAGCTCTTAAAATCCAACTTTCTATCTGAAAAATACGCTTTGGAAGATAAGATAATCAAATATTATCCGCAGCGAATTAAAGCTTTGGAAAACCGCATTGAAGGCTTGAAGCAAGATGTAGATACTGCGAAACAGCACCCGAAACCAACGGAAGACCGCTTTGTCGGTATGGAGGTTAAGGGTGTTTTTTATTCCGAAAAAGCCGACGCCGGTAAAGCAATCATTGAAGCCTGCAAGCAGATGAACAGCCCCGACCCTATTCCTCTCGGCAAGTACCGAGGGTTTGAAACGGAGCTGCTTTTTAATACCGCAGAGCGAAATTATGAGGTTCGACTGAAAGGTGCAACAAGCAGAAATGTTCCTCTCGGCGATGACGCATACGGCAATATTATCCGCCTCGATAACGGAATTGAGAGATTTGCCGAGAGCTTGTCGCTTGCGGAAAATGACCTTGAGAACACCAAAAATCAGTTGGAAACCGCAAAGAAAGAAGTCCAAAAACCATTTATTGGGGAGGAAGAATTGAAAACAAAGCTTGCCCGACTGGACGAGCTGAATATTCTGCTCAATATGGATAAGCGAGAAAACGAAATTGTCGGCGGCGAACCCGATGAGGGCGAAGTGCCGAACACACGAAAGGAGAAAACCTATGAACGATAAAATGACACCCGATAAGGAAAGAGAAAACTGCCCTTGCAGAAAAGCAATCATTAACCCTTTTGATGCAATGATGATGGTTGTGGTCAGGAGACTTGATAAAGCATATCTCGAATTAAAAAGAAGCAAACCGCCCGCAAAGGAAGCAGAATTTGCCCTTAGAAATGCAAAGCTTTCTTTCTACGGAGAGTTGGTTCGACAGAGCATTGAAACGGTGTTTTCGCCGGAAGAAATCATTGCTTTGTATGAAAACGACGACCTTGCGGGAGGTGCTTGGACTGTTTGGAATGACATCGGCTGCCCTGTTGATAAGATACTCATTATCATTGCAAAGCTCAGTATCAACGAACCGATACAGAAAGCGGTTGCCGATTTGCTGATGTAAAAAGGCGGTGATACCTATGCCGTATATTGCACCGGAAGTCATAACCGAAGCCAAACGAATGGATTTATTAACCTATCTCAGAGAGTATGAACCGGGCGAGCTTGTCAAGTTTTCAAGCAACACCTACACCACAAGAACCCACGACAGTTTGAAGATTTCCAACGGAAAATGGATGTGGTGGTCGAGAGGTATCGGGGGCAAATCCGCCCTCGATTACCTTATCAAAGTCCGTGGAATGGATTTTGTGCAGGCGGTTCAGACCATTATGGGAAACGGTTCAGTCAGCTTTCCGACTTGTGAAAACATCAAAAGCTATGAGGAACAACCCTTGCTACTGCCTGAAAAAAGTCCTACTGCCGATGTGGTATTTGATTACCTTTTCGGGCGTGGGATTGATTATGAAATCATCAACCACTGTTTGGAACAGGAGCTAATCATTGAGTCGCTCCCATATCACAATGCTGTTTTTATCGGCTATGACGAGAACAAAGAACCTAAATACGCCGCTTACAGAGCAACAAATCAATCAAGGATTATGGGCGACTGCACCGGCAGTAAAAAGCAATATTCTTTCCGCCTGACTGCCGAAAACACCGGAGAGGTTCATCTTTTTGAGTGTGCCATTGACCTGCTTTCCTATGCAACTTTGATGAAGCTGGAGGGCAAAGACTGGCGACAGTTTAACCTTGTTTCTCTTGCGGGAGTGTATTCCCCAAAGCAGAAAATCGAGGACTCAAAAGTGCCTGTTACACTCGGCAGGCTGCTTGAAAAAGACAAAACAATCAAGCGAATTGTTCTTCATTTGGATAATGATATTGCTGGAAGAAAAGCAACCAAAGCGTTGCAGACGATTCTTTCAGATAATTATGAAGTCGTTGACGACCCTCCCCAATACGGGAAAGATGTCAACGACTTTCTTTGTAAACGCTTGGGAATAAAAGATAAAACCGAAAGGAGTTTTGCACGATGAAACTAAAAGAAATCAGAGAAATGTACCCGGAGGGTACGCAGATTGTACTCACTGAAATGGCTGGCGAAAGTCAAATGCCCTACGGTCTGAAAGGAACGGTTAAGTTCGTTGACGACGCCGGACAGATTCATATGAGTTGGGAAAACGGAAGCTCTCTCGCTTTGAATATTCACGAAGATACCTTTGAAAAGGTCGAAGCACCGGAGAAGATTTCCGTCATTCTCGTTGAGCCGGGCAGGTATCCGAAGCTCATTGAAATCGAGGATACGCTGGAAGCAATGCAGTCTCTTGTGGAGGGAGATATTGAAGAATATATGCCCTTTGAGGACGAGGTTGCCATCATCTGCAACGATGAAGGAAAGATGAACGGCTTGCCGCTGAACAGGGCTGTTTATTCCGAGCCTGAGAATGTTGAGATGAGTTATCCGCAGTTGAAAGCTCATTTCCGGCAGGCAGAAAAAGAAAGAAACCACACGACCGGATATATTGTTTTTACGGCTGACAGCTTTGACAAGCCTTACACAGAAGAACAAAGAACCTATGTTGTCAGCAGTAACAATAAGGCTTTCATTGAGGGTATGGGCGGATATTCTATCTATGCTTCTTCCCTTGACGGTTCGGATAAATGTGTGCGACTGGAAGCATATATGGCTGATGAACACGGCGGCAAGGACGGTTGGAAGATTGAAAAATGTTATGTAAAAGACGACAGCAACCGTGAAATGCTCGACATTATTGCCGGCAAGTTCTTCATTGCATACGCACCGATTGAGTCGGAAAAGTTTCTCAGTATGCCGAAAGAACTGGCTCGTAAGTACGAGGAAAAGTTCAAATATCCGGAGAGGTTTTACAAGTCTTTGGACGGTATTGAAGCAAAGCCGTATAAGCCGGTCTCCAAGGATATGGAGAGATAAGAGTCAATCTATGGGGCAACCCTGAGTGTCTGCATAATCTTAGCGAGCAGACCATTTATGGACAGGAATGTCCAAAACGGTACACTCGTTAGGGGTTGCCCCTAATACCCCCAAGTAAGAAAGGAGCATAAGCAATGCGGGAGATAGTATTGGTTGCCGCCGGGTTAATTATCGGCGGCTTTTTCGGAGTAACAACAATGTGCCTGTTTCAGATAAATCGGGACAGGCACTATATTTACAGAAAGGACAGCGATAAAAATGAGCAAGAGAAACATTGAAAAGCACATTCTGATGAACAAGGCAGAAGCTCAGGATTTGCAGAAAAAAGCAAAACGGGCGTGTCTTTCCGAAGGCGGTCTTATCCGTTTGCTTCTCAAAGGATACGAGCCGAGAGAAAAGCCCGACGAAAGATTTTACGATGTTATGCGTGAGCTTTCTGCTATCGGCAACAACATCAATCAGCTTGCGGCGAAAGCAAACACCCTCGGATTTGTGGATGCACCGCAGCTTAAAAAGGAAGCCGAGCGTTGGCATAAGTTTCAGGCTGATGTGGAGCGTACTTTTTTAAGACCCGATAAGAGCGATATGAAATGGCAGTAAGTAAATTGTGGTCTGTCACATCAAGGCTCGGTCAGGTAATCGACTATGCCGCCAATCCCGAAAAGACGGCGGCAGATATTTACACCGAGGAACAGTATCAGGCTCTCCGTGATGTTCTCAGCCATGCAAAGGACGAAGAAAAAACCGAGTGTGAATTTTTCGTTGAGGGTATCAACTGCAACCCTGCGACCGCAAGAGACCAGTTTGTTTCTGTGAAAAAAGCATACGGCAAAGACGACGGCATACAAGCCTATCACGGATACCTGAGCTTTAAGGAACAGGACATATCCCCGGAGCTTGCACAGAAAATCGGAATGGAATTTGCAAACGAGGTGTGGGGCAAAAGATTTCAGGTGGTGGTTACTACTCATCTGAACACGAAGCACCTGCACTGCCACTATGTAATCAACTCCGTTTCCTTTGTGGACGGCAAGCGGTTATGGGGCGATGAAAAAGCGTGGTTCAAGTTCCGCTTGGTTGCCGACCGACTGTGCGAGAAGTACGGACTGTATTACAATCCAAACCCGAACCGCAGTAAGCAATCCTCTTATTACTACAAGCAGGAGCAAGCCGGTATGCCGAGCCGATACTCCATTACCCGTGACGCCATTGATGAAGCGATTGCACACAGCACCAACTTAAAGACCTTTGATTATATTCTCACGCAGATGGGCTATGAACATTGTCTCAGCGACAGCCGAAAGTATTGGACGATTGTTCCGAAAGGATACAAGAAGCCGATACGACTGAAATCCCTTGGAGAAAATTATACCGAGGACGCAATCAAGCGTAGGCTGACGGAAAATCAAAAGGTTCTTATCGTTCCTTTTGCAAAGGAAACGGTAAGAGTCAGACAGTACCGACTGCCCACAAGAGAACACAAAATCAAAAAGGTCGGCGGACTGTATGGGCTGTATCTGCATTACTGCTATAAGCTGGGTTATCTGCCGAAGTACAAAAAACAGAATACCGCAAGGCTTCACTATCTTTTGAAAGAAGATTTGCTGAAGCTCGACAAAATCACTCAGGAGACAAGGCTGCTTGGACGGGAGAACATTTCTACCGACGAGCAGCTTTTCTCATATAAAGAGTCCGTGTTGTCGCAAATCAAATCCTTGACTGACGATAGAACGCACCTGCGAAAACAGTTAAGAAGAAATTTGAGTGACAATGAGCTATCAAATGTCAAGGAGCAGATTACGGCAATCACGAGCAAGCTGTGGACTCTCCGCAAAGAGGTAGGTCTTTGTGATGATATAGCCGAAAGGTCAAAGGTCATTGAAGCCAACCTTGAAACGGTAAGAGTTTACGAAGAAAAACAAGAACGAAAGGAGCAGAACCGTAATGACAAACGGAGGTGATGCGGCAGAACAGGTCGTCAGGCTATCGCTTGAGGGCTTTGAAGTAGCCGCAAAATTGAGCGGAGCGGCAGCTAAAAATATTGCCGTTCTTTTAGTCTCTGTTCTCAAACAGGAACAGAAAACAAAAGGCAAGGCTCGACTTACCAATATGATTAAGTCGGGCAAGGAGCTGAAGGTGTTTTCTATCCCCAACAAGGACTTGAAAAAGTTTACCGAGCAGGCAAAACGCTACGGCGTTCTCTACTGCGTACTCAGGGATAAAAACACAAAGGGCGATAATGTACCGATTGATATTATTGCCCGTGCAGAGGACGCTTCCAAAATTCAGAGAATCGTTGAGAGATTTGAACTCGGTAAAGTTGATAAGGCTGCGATTGTCACCGAGTCTCAGAAGGCTGTCGAAAAGCGTGAAGCTTTGGAAAAAGACAAGCCGACGAAAACCAAAAACGAAATCATCACTGAGGAAGCCGTCAGAAAACCTATTCAGAAAGAGGGGTATTCCCAGTCAAACCCCACAGTCGCCAAAACGGACAAAAACCCTCCGTCAAGGCACGACTCCGAGCCGGTAGATATGCAAACTGATAAGGGTACTGTAAGCGACAGACAGAGAAAGCCGTCGGTGAAAGCAAAGCTTGACCGATACAAGGCACAGTCCAAGCAGCAGAAAGAAGCAGAACGCAAAGAACCGGAGGTATCAAAGCCGGAGGTAAAGAACGCCCCGGCACAGACCGTACACCAGCAGCCGAAACCCAAAAACAAAAATGTGAAAGAGAGGTAATCACAATGACAAACAATTTTACCCCTGCTAAGGCAGGACAGCAGAGCAAACGACTTTCCAAAGAGGAATACGCCGAGAAGATGAAGGCTGAAAAAGAAGCCGTATATCAGATGGCGGACGACACCGCAAAGGCTATCGTTTCCGACCCGGAAAAGTTCAAAGCCTTCCTTGATACGCAGAGCCGTCTTGACCGATACTCTGCGGTCAACGCACTTCTAATTTTCAAGCAGCTCCCCGAAGCAAGCCAGCTTAAAAACTTTGACGACTGGAGCAAGGACAATGTGAAAATTCAGAAAGGTGCGAAAAGCATTTCCATTCTTGAACCTGTCGAGTATGCCAAGAGAGACGGTACGACCGGCATTTCCTACAATGTAAAAAAGGTCTTTGATGTTTCTCAGACCAACGGCAAAAGACCGCCTGCACCGACTGTTAACCGTGACCCGAAAGCACTCATTACCGTTATGCTGGATTCTTCCCCTGTTGAAGTTGAAGCAACAAATGAACTTCCGTATCCCAATATGGCGGCGTTTTACAACAACGAGGAACAGACCTTGTATGTAAAGCGTGATGTGGGAGACAGCGTAGCGGTCGCTCAGTGCGTAGCACAGGAGCTTGGCCACGCACAGCTCTCCATCAACAGCGACAGTTACAGCAGAGCGGATATGGGCTTTCAGGCGGTTTGTATCGGCTATATGCTTTGCAAGAAGTACGGCGTCGATACACAGAATTTTGCAATCAACCGTATCCCTGAGAAGCTCGCAGGCAAAGAGCCGAAGGATATTCGCTATGAGCTTTCCAAAACGAGAAATGCGATGGCGGATATTCACTCCCGTGTTTCCGATGAGCTTTACAAGAAGAAGCAGGAACGAAGCAAAGACTACGAAAGATAAGGTGAGACTATGGCGAAGGAAGAAATGTATCATATCGCATTGGACGATTATGAACACGGCATTATTATCCGTTCTCTCAACGACGAGAAAACAGATTTGATGAACGAGGGCAAATCTACCGATGCGGTGGACGACCTTATCATCAAGGTCGGAACTGCCCCAAAGAAAAAGTTTAGAGTTATCGAAAAGGAACGCTCCTGTGAATCGAGATAACGAAAGGCAGTCTGCGATTATTCTTTCCGTCATCGGTATTATCCCGGTCGTATGGCTGGCACTTCTGATTGCACCCTCTGTAAAAGGAGGATTGCCGGAAATACTGCCGAGCCTATTAACAGCGTTCAACAACCCATTCCATATTGAGCTATGCGAGGACAGCCTAAAAACTGTCCTCGTTTTGCTTCTCTGCTATGCAATGGGTATCGGGATTTACTTCTCAACACAGAAAAATTACCGAAGGCGTGAAGAACACGGCTCTGCAAAATGGGGCAACGCAAGAGCCGTAAACAAAAAATACAGACAGTCTCCGGCTTCTGCAAATAAGCTGATGACGCAAAATGTCTGTATCGGACTCAATGCGAAGAAACACCGAAGAAACTTAAACACCCTTGTGTGCGGCGGTTCGGGAGCCGGTAAGACAAGGTTTTACTGCAAGCCGAATCTTATGCAGTGCAACACATCATTTGTCATTCTTGACCCAAAGGGCGAAATACTGAGAGACACCGGAAAGCTGCTTGAAAGCAAAGGCTATGAAGTCCGTGTTCTCGATTTGATTTCAATGGAGAAAAGCCATTGCTATAACCCGTTTGTCTATTTGCAGAACGACAACGATGTGCAAAAGCTCGTGACGAACCTTTTTAAGAGTACCACTCCGAAAGGCAGTCAGGCACAAGACCCCTTTTGGGATACCTCGGCTTCAATGCTTCTGCTTGCACTTGTATTTTATCTTCATTATGAAGCACCCGAAGATGAACAGAACTTTGCAATGATAATGGAAATGCTCAGAGCCGGTGCGATTGAGGACGAGGAGGACACAAGACCTTCTCCTCTTGATGAACTGTTTGCGGAATTGGAGATGTCGAATCCCGACCATATCGCTTTGAAGTATTACCGTTCCTATCATTCAGGTGCGGCGAAAACTTTGAAGTCCATACAGATAACCCTTGCGGCAAGACTGGAAAAGTTTAACCTTGAAAGTCTTGCTTCTTTAACTACCACAGACGAGCTTGACCTCCCATCACTCGGAGAGCAAAAGGTCGCTCTGTTCGCTTTGATACCGGACAACGATTCCAGCTTTAACTTCTTGGTATCTATCCTTTACACACAGCTTTTTCAGCAGTTGTTTTATGCTGCCGACCATATTCACGGAGGCTCGCTTCCCGTTCCCGTGCATTTCCTGATGGACGAATTTGCGAATGTGAGCCTGCCCGATGACTTTGACAAGATACTGTCGGTTATGCGTTCCCGTGGAGTATCGGTAAGTATCATCTTGCAGAACTTGGCTCAGTTAAAAGCCTTGTTTGAAAAGCAATGGGAAAGTATTGTGGGCAACTGCGACGAGTTTCTGTATCTCGGCGGCAACGAGCAAAGCACCCACAAATATGTGTCCGAGCTTCTCGGTAAGGAAACCATTGATACCAACACTTTCGGAAAGAGTACCGGTCGAAGCGGTAACTACTCCACAAATTATCAGATTAGCGGTCGAGAGCTTTTAACCCCTGATGAGGTTCGTATGCTTGATAACCAATACGCAATTTTGTTTATTCGTGGAGAACGCCCCGTTATGGACTTCAAGTATGACATCTTGAAGCACCCGAATGTGGCACTTACAACCGATGGAAAGGCTTCTGCCTATAAGCACGGCGAAGTTACCGTCAAGCACTCATCAATTTCCGTTCTTTCTATTGACCCGGAAGAACTTCCGGAGGAAAGCTACGGAGAAACCAATTACGAGCTTCTGTCCGACGAGGATTTTGAAGTAAATAAAAACTTATTTTAACGGAGGAAAACACAATGAACATTTTTAAGAAGAATAACGAAAAGAAAACTACTCAGAAGTTGCCTATGACCGGAAAGGTTCGGAAAGGCTTCCGTGCTTACTGCGCCGTAATCGCAGCAGCAACTCTTGTTTGCGGTATGAGCGTTACCGCTTTTGCCGCCAGCGACCCGATTACCGTGGTCAACAATCTGTCCGATTTCATCTTCGGTCTTATCCGTGCCATCGGTCTTATCCTGCTTGGCTTCGGTATCGTTCAGGTCGGTCTCTCTTTGAAGTCTCACGACCCGTCTCAGAGAGCCAACGGTTTCCTGACTCTTGCGGGCGGTATCATCATCACCTTTGCAAAGGAAATCCTGACCCTTATTACCGGTTAAGAGAACACAGTTATCAAACGGGGCATACCTGGCATTTCAGGTATGCCCCTAATCTTAAAGGAGGTGCAAACAGATGAGTGATAACTGGGTAGTTCAGAACCTCGAAAATGCCCTTGAAACTTGGAACAGCAAGCTATCGGAAATATGGCAGTTGCTAACCACTTCGCCGCAGGAGTTCAAAGGTGGCAGTATTTGGTCGGTAATGGTGAATATCAACGGAGCAGTTCAGGCTATCGGTCTTGCTTTGCTTGTTTTGTTTTTTGTTGTCGGTGTGGTTCGTACCTGCGGAAGTTTTACCGATGTAAAGAAACCGGAACACGCATTAAAGCTGTTTATCCGCTTTGCCATTGCCAAAGGTGTGATTACCTACGGGCTGGAGCTTATGCTTGCCCTGTTCAACATCGTACAAGGTACGATTTCAACCATTATGACATCTGCGGGATTCGGTACGCCCAATCAAACAACCTTACCTGCTGAAATGGTAACAACCATTGAAAGCTGCGGATTTTTTGAGAGTATCCCATTGTGGGCGGTTACTCTTATCGGCGGACTGTTTATCACGGTCTTGTCGTTCATTATGATAATGACGGTGTACGGACGATTTTTCAAGCTGTATATGTACACGGCTCTCGCTCCGATACCGCTTTCCACTTTTGCCGGAGAACCGTCGCAGAATGTGGGTAAGAGCTTTATAAAGAGCTACTGTGCCGTTTTGCTTGAGGGAGCAGTAATTGTACTTGCTTGTATTATCTTCTCCCTATTTGCTTCTACGCCGCCGGTAGTGAACCCTGACGCAGCAGCCGTTACTCAGGTATGGGCATATATCGGCGAACTGGTATTCAATATGCTTGTGCTTGTCGGTGCGGTTAAGATGAGCGACCGAATTATCCGTGAGATGATGGGCTTATAACGGGAGGTTCTCTAATGAAGAAGAAAAATCAAAATTATGATAGACGGCAGAGCAATGTGCCTGCCGACTGCGACAGCAGACATTGCGTGTATTACGGAGGGAAAAAGAACGGCAATGTAATCTGCCTTGCAGATACCTGTGTCCGTGCTGATGAAATCCGTCACGCAAAAGAAGCTTACCGCAGAGAAAGGAGCTTTTGATGGAGGTTAAGATTAACCGAGAAATACGAAATTACACAGAATCGATGTTTTTTGGACTGTCACTCAGACAGTTCATTTTTTCTGTCCTTGCCTGTGGGGTAGCGGTGGGGCTTTACTTTTTGCTGAAGCCTTATCTCGGAACGGAAACCGTATCGTGGGTGTGTGTCCTGGGAGCTGCACCCTTTGCGGCTCTCGGCTTTGTAAAGTACAACGGAATGACGGCGGAAAAGTTTGTATGGGCGTGGATTAAATCGGAGGTCCTTATGCCGAAGAAACTAGTCTTTCATTCCACCAATACCTATTACGAACTGATGAAACCGACAATCGAACAGAAACAGAAGGAGGCTTATAAGAACAATGATTAAAACCCTTACCAACCTGCTCAAGCAGGACAAAGAAAAGTTTGTAGTGCCGAAAGGCGTTCAGGACTGTATCCCCATCACGGCAATCTATGATGACGGAATTTTCCGTGTGGGCAAGGATAAGTATTCCAAGAGCTTTAAGTTTTCGGATATTAACTATGCCGTGGCAAGCCGTGAGGATAAGGAAGCGATGTTCCTCGAATACTCCGAGCTTCTCAATTCCCTTGACAGTGGAGCAACTACAAAGCTGACAATCAACAACAGACGGCTGAACCGTTTGGACTTTGAGAAAACAATCCTGATTCCCAAAACCGGCGACGAGCTGGACGAATACCGAGAGGAATATAACAAAATGCTTCTCGACAAGGCAACCGGAGCAAATGCAATCGTTCAGGATAAATATGTTACTATCTCCATCAACAAAAGAAATGTGGAGGACGCAAGAACCTATTTTGCCCGTGTTGGAGCTGATTTGATTGCACACTTCGCAAGACTCGGCAGCAAGTGCGTAGAAATGGAAACCGATGAAAGACTGAGGATTGTTCACGACTTCTTCCGTGTCGGAGAGGAAACGGCATATCACTTTGATATTAAGGAAACTCGCAAAAAAGGACACGACTTTAAGGATTATGTCTGTCCGGATACGATGGAGTTTGAAAAGGATTATTTCAAGATGGGAGACCGTTACGGCAGAGTCCTTTTTCTTCGTGAGTATGCGTCCTATATCAAAGACAGTATGGTGGCGGAGCTAACCGACCTGAACCGCAACCTGATGATGTCTATTGACATTGTTCCCGTCCCTACCGATGAAGCGGTGCGAGAAGCTGAGAGCAGACTGCTCGGTGTTGAGACGAACATTACCAACTGGCAGAGAAAGCAGAATCAGAACAATAACTTTTCTGCGACTGTCCCTTATGATATGGAGCAGCAGAAGAAAGAAATGAAGGAGTTCCTTGATGACCTCACCACTCGTGATCAGCGAATGATGTTCGCTGTACTCACGATGGTTCATACTGCGGACTCCAAAGAACAGCTTGATAATGACACCGAAGCGTTGCTTACTACGGCAAGAAAGCATTTGTGTCAGTTTGCGGTTCTTAAGTATCAGCAGATGGACGGGCTGAATACCGCAATGCCGTTCGGAACACGCAAGATTGACGCCTTCAGAACCCTTACCACAGAAAGCCTTGCCGTTTTTATGCCGTTCAGGGTTCAGGATATTTACCACGAAAACGGCATTTACTACGGTCAGAATGTAATCAGCAAGAATATGATTATTGCCGACCGCCGGCAGCTCCTTAACGGTAACTCTTTTATTCTCGGCGTGTCCGGCGGTGGTAAATCCTTTGCGGCAAAGGGAGAAATTGAAAATATCGTTCTTTCTTCCGATGCCGATGTGATTATCATTGACCCGGAACGAGAGTATTCTCAGCTTGTAAACGCTCTCGGCGGCGAAATCATCAACATTTCCGCTACTTCCCCGAATCATATCAATGCAATGGATATGAACAAGGAATACGGCGACGGTGCAAACCCGGTTATCCTGAAATCCGAGTTCATTATGTCCCTGTGTGAGCAACTTATCGGCGGAACGAATCTTGGCGCAAAGCAGAAGTCCATTATCGACCGTTGTACAGCAAGTGTTTATCGTGACTACCAGCAGAGGGGCTATACGGGTACAGTGCCTACCTTGCAGGACTTCCGAGCGGAGCTTTTGAAGCAGGACGAGCCGGAAGCAAAGGAAATCGCCCTTGCGATTGAGCTTTTCACGCACGGTTCGCTGAACACCTTTGCCAAGCCGACCAATGTGGATACGGACAACCGCCTTATCTGTTACGATATTCTCGACCTTGGCAAACAGCTTATGCCTATCGGTATGCTTGTTGTCCTTGACTCTATCCTGAACAGAATCACACAGAACCGAGCAAAAGGCAAACAGACCTTTATCTTCATTGATGAAATCTATCTTCTGTTCCAGCACGAGTATTCTGCTAACTTCCTGTTTACACTGTGGAAGCGCGTCAGAAAGTACTGTGCGTATGCAACAGGAATTACGCAGAATGTAGATGACCTTTTGCAGAGCCATACTGCAAGAACAATGCTTGCAAACAGTGAGTTTTTGATTATGCTCAATCAGGCTTCCACCGATAGAATTGAGCTTGCAAAGCTGCTCAATATTTCCGACCTTCAGCTCTCCTATATCACAAATGTGGACGCAGGACACGGACTGATTAAGGTGGGAAGCTCTCTTGTGCCGTTTGCAAACAAGTTCCCGAAGAATACGAAGCTTTATAAGCTGATGACAACCAAACCGGGAGAGAGTGCGTAACTCTCTCCTTGCGAGAAAGGATACACCTATGAAAAATAAAATATATATCGCCGTAATCTGTGCTTTGAGCATTGTGTTTGCGGTCAGTACAGGGTTTATCGTCAAGCACTACTACGACTCCTCAAAGCAGGCAGAGCTTTATGATAACCTGATTGAAGCAGTGGAGACGCTGCCTGATGAATCGTCAGAGCCGATGAACTTTGCAGAGGATAAGACCTTCATTCCGGGGTATCAGGAGCTTTATCTGCAAAACAACGATATGGTTGGCTGGATTAAGGTTGAAGATACCAAAATCAACTACCCTGTAATGCAGTCAAAGGAAGAACCGAACTTTTACTTAAAGCACGGCTTTGACAAGGAATATACCGACTATGGTTGTCCGTATGTGCAGGAAAACTGTGATATGGAACTGCAAAGTGACAATATCATTATCTACGGTCATCATATGAACGACGGTTCTATGTTTGCAGGACTTATGAAATATGCAGACAAGGGATTTTGGGAGAAACACAAAACCTTGTCTTTTGACACGCTGACTGAAAGACAGATCTATGAAGTGGTTGCTGCCTTTAAGACTACGGTTTATACGGACAGTTCGGACAGCTTCAAATACTATCAGTTTGTCAATGCGGAAACACCGGAGGAGTTTGCAGCCTATGTTGAGAAGTGTCAGGAACTCTCTCTTTATGATACAGGCGTGACTGCCGAATACGGAGACAAGCTTCTTACTCTTTCAACCTGTGAATACTCACGAAAGAACGGCAGATTCGTTGTAGTAGCAAAACTCATCAATGAATGATTTAGAACGGGAGGTGTGAATCGTGTATGAGTAGCATTATATACTTGCTTGTGCTGTTCGTCGCTAAAGTAGCGGACAACGCACTGAGTACCACAAAGACCATAATGGTACAGCGAAGTCGGTGGATACTTGCAGGATTTGCAGTTATCCTTTCCGACTTCATTTATTTTTGGATTACGAAAAGAGTTGTTTCAGCAGAAAGTGAAATCGCAATGTTGGTTGTTGCGGTTGCCGGTGGTGTTGGCTGTTCCCTTGCCTGCCTTGTCAATGAGAAGATGTCCAAAGACAGAACCTATGTCAATGTGATTATGTCTGATGATATTGAAGAAATGAAACGGCTCAGGGACTTCCTGGCAAAGCACCATATTACCAATGTCGCCGCTGACAGCTATACCCTGGACTGGAATGCGAAAACCATTACCATAACAGCTTATCCCGAAACAAAAGCCGAAAGCAGGTTGATAAACGAATTTATTGAGGAAAGCAAAACCAAATTCAAAAGAGTCGTGCAGCCTGCATAGGAAGGAGGGATTGTATGGCTGATATTAAAACGAAAGACAGTTCAAAGAGAACGATACGAACGATTGATAAAGCTGCTGTTGCTTCACAGAAAATGAAGCAGGCATATATCAGTACAAAAGAAAAGGCTGAACGGTCAGTGAACGCCAACAGCAATACCGCCGAGGAATACGCTTCAGATAAGCTGGAGGTCGGTATGGATGAGGTTGTTCACGATGGTGCGTATGTCTTTGACAAAGCCGGAAGAAAGGGGCTTGAAACCACAAAAGAGAATATCCGCTATGCGAAAGACGGAGTTCAGCGTTTCAAGCAGCAGCGAGCTGAGAAATCGCTGAGAAAACAGACCACGCATAATACCAGTTCTGCCATTAAGACCGTGGATACGGCGGAGAAAACCGTCAAGCAGTCTGTTTCTTCTTCCGGAAAGAAAACCATTAAATTGGCTGAAAAGGAAGTAGCAAAGACAACGCAGAAATCTGTTAAGACCGCTGAGCAGACGGCAAAAACGGCAATAAAGACCAGTCAGCAGGCTGCAAAGGCGGCACAGAAAACAGCGGAAGCTACGGTTAAGGCTTCGCAAAAAGCGGCGGAAGCAGCCAAAGCAACCGCTAAAGCTACTGTTGCGACCGTAAAAGCCGCAGCCAAAGCTACCGTTGCCGCAGTTAAGGCAATCATAGCCGCAGTAAAAAGCTTGGTAGCTGCTATCGCTGCCGGCGGCTGGGTAGCGGTGGTTGTTATCATCATTCTTTGCCTTGTGGCTTTAATTGCCGGTTCGGTGTTTGGAATTTTCTTTTCAGGAGAGGATTCCGGCACCGGTATGTCAATGCCGACGATTGTTCAGGAAATCAATCAGGAATATGACGACAAATTGGAGCAGGAAAAGAACTCCGTCAGTTATGATGTGCTTGAAATGAGTGGCAGCAGAGCCGTTTGGAAAGATGTGCTTGCGATCTATTCTGTCAAAGTGAATACCGACCCGGATAATCCGATGGAAGTTACGACCGTTGATGAAACGAAGAAACAGCTTCTATCAGATATTTTTTGGGAAATGAATGATATTTCCTCCCGAACGGAAACAAAGTCTCACACGGAGATAGAAGAAAGTGACGACGGACACGGAAACATTGTGCAGACGGAAACGACCGTTACCGAAACATTTCTGTATATCACAGTATCGCATAAGACTGTTGATGAAATGGCAGCTATGTACGGATTTAATCAGGAGCAGAAAGACTACCTTGCAGAACTTTTGCAAGACGAGAATAATCAGCTATGGGCGCAAGTGCTTTACGGTATCGGATACAGCGATGACCAAATCGTTACGGTTGCACTGTCTCAGGTTGGAAATGTCGGTGGTCAGCCTTACTGGTCTTGGTATGGCTTTAACTCCCGTGTAGAATGGTGTGCCTGCTTTGTATCTTGGTGTGCAAACGAATGTGGGTATATCGACTCCGGTATTATCCCGAAATATGCCGGTTGTGTAAACGGAGTGCAGTGGTTCAAAGACCGTGGACAATGGAGTGATGGCTCGGCAGAACCTGCTCCCGGTATGATTATCTTCTTTGATTGGGACAACAAAGGCTCGTCAGGACCGCAGGACGGTCAATCCGACCATACGGGTATCGTTCAAAAAGTGGAGAACGGTATCGTTTATACGGTAGAGGGCAACTCAGGAGATAGCGTAAGAATAAACCACTATTCTGTCGGTCACTATGAGATACTCGGCTACGGTATGCCTGCATATTAAAAAAGATGGCTGTTCGCAAGAGCAGCCATCAAGTACATTTCTAAAATTCTGTTACTTCTCTATCTTCTAGGTACACACGATGAGTATAGTGTATAACTATAACTAATAGCGATGATAACACACTAATATTTATTGTATGGAGGAGTTACAAATGAACGTCATCAAGAAAGAAGAAAAGACGCACGGAGTATCAGTTAAGGAAGTGCAAGAAGAAATGTTAAAAGCAATTTGTGCTGGAAAAAATCTGTCTCAAGTGTTCAGGCGATGTGAAATTGTAACTTTTTTTCGACATATTTCATTATAACGACGTAGCATATTGACAAATTGTGCGACATTTAGTATAATTATAATACTTCAACGTATGTTGGGGTTATTATGCGTATTCCTAATTTGTATTTCCTATCTGCGTGGGAGGATAAAAAGTATGAACGAAAATCAAAAAGAAATCTTTATGGACAAAATGACGCAGAACT
>ENA-OPTB01001588-OPTB01001588.1-human-gut-metagenome-genome-assembly--contig:-NODE-1588-length-16876-cov-3.176268_pt1 | contig 16876 bp, 10 predicted proteins | sample MGYA00241810_ERZ501911 | MGnify/ENA primary metagenome ERZ501911 (study PRJEB25962, sample SAMEA2042304) | human gut metagenome | biome: human gut; feature: human-associated habitat; material: faeces... | reverse complement strand
CATGCTATTGGTGGAAACGCCTTTGATGATCCGGATTTATCGGAAAAAATAACAGAGTTAAAAAAACATAAAATCCATCAGGAAAGGATTTTATACAGAATCCAGTTCCAATCTCTTTATAAAATCCAGCGGTGTCATATGATATTTTGCTTTGAATGCTCTGTAAAAATAAGAAAGATTATGAAAGCCAACAGATAAAGATACCTCTAATATGGAGGTGTTTCCATGTTCAAATAACGCTACCGCTTTTTCCAGTCTGATATTGTTAATATACTGAATGCAGGTCATATTCATGTGTTTTTTGAAAAAGCGCATGAAATGATACTCGCTGAAGCAGCACAGACTTGCCAGCTCCGGTACAAAAATCGGCTCTGACTGCGTTATCGGTTCGGGAAGTATGCTTGACAGAGCGGTTATACATGACGGCGTTGACGTGTTAAGCTCAGTTATACTTGAATCGGAAGTTGACGAGGGTACACACGTAGGACCTTTTGCGTATATCAGACCTAATTGTCATGTGGGTAAGGAAGTTAAAGTCGGCGATTTTGTCGAACTTAAAAATTCAAATATTGACGACGGTACAAAGATTTCTCACCTTACATACATCGGCGACAGCGATGTCGGTAAAAGGGTAAACTTCGGCTGTGGTACTGTAACGTGTAACTATGACGGTAAGAAGAAATACAGAACAACAATCGGTGACGATTGCTTTGTAGGCTGTAATACAAACTTCGTTTCGCCGATTAATGTCGGTGACGGCGTTTATATTGCCGCAGGTTCGACAATAACAGAAGATATTCCTGAAAATAGCTTGTCTATCGCGCGTGCAAGACAGGTTAATAAAGAGGGTTGGAAGGATAAACGTAAGTAATATGAGTTTTAAAGATATTTGGGCAGATAAATTATCTGCCCTTTTTGGACGTAAAGAGGAGATTATACCAATGTATTTAATAGTGGGACTTGGAAATCCGGGTAAGCAGTACGATATGACACGTCATAATATCGGATTTCACACAATAGACTATATTGCGGATAAGTACGGTGCAAAACTTACCAAATTAAAGTTTAAAGCGGTGTACGGTGAGGCGACAATAAGCGGTGAAAAGGTGTACCTTGTAAAACCGCAGACATATATGAATTTAAGCGGTGATTCAGTCGGTGAAATGGCACAGTTTTATAAAATACCGCCTGAAAATATTATTGTAATCAATGACGATATATCTCTTGATGTAGGCAGAATAAGAGTAAGACCGAAAGGAAGTGCCGGCGGTCACAACGGACTTAAATCTATAATATACCGTCTAAACAGCGATACATTCCCAAGAGTAAAAATGGGTGTCGGTGCACCGAAACACGAAGATTATGATTTGGCAGACTTTGTACTCGGCAGATTTACAAAGGAAGAAATTCCTGTAATGGAGGACGCAATAGTTAAAGCGGAAAAAGCCGTTGCGGAGATTATCAAAAACGGTGTACAGTCTGCGATGAATAAGTATAACGGCAAATAAAAAAGTGCATTTTGTCCGTCCACGACAAGGTGTGTAAAGAACGGTTGTGGGCAGAAAGGCTGTAAATATGAATTTTTCTGATATTTTAAACGATTATGCACCGTATAAAGGCATAGTAGAAAATCTTAATAATACGCCTGTTTCTGTTGCGGGAATAGTTGAATCGGCTCAGGGACAGCTTATTTATTCGCTGAAAAATGAAAATAAATCCTCTGCGCTTGTTGTGTGTTACAGTGATATGGAGGCGAGAAAACTTTATTCGGATATGGAATTGTATTCGGATAATGTCTTGTATTTTCCGACAAAGGAATATATTTTCTATAATATCGAAACCTCCGGTCATCAGAACGAGCACGCAAGAATTTCCGTTATACAGAAACTTGTAAGCGGCGGCGATTATATAGTTGTGACAAGCCTTGACGCAATTCTGCAGTATACTTGCGATAAAGAAGAATTTGAGAGCCTTTGTATAGATTTTGAGCTTGGAAAAACGTTTAATCTTGAAAAACTGACGGAGGACCTTGTTGTAATGGGTTACTCAAGAGAGGACAGCGTTGAGGGTGCGGGACAGTTCGCAATCCGCGGCGGAATACTTGATATATTTCCTGTCGGCAACGAAAATCCGTACAGAATCGAATTTTTTGATGATGAAACCGACTCTATAAGAGAGTTTGACACATATACTCAGCGTTCGCTTGATAAGATTGACTTCGCACGTGTGACAACGGCGAATGAGGCGGTTATCACTGACGAAAAACGTGACAGAATTATAGCAGAGCTTGAAAAACGCATAAGAAGTGCAAAACGTAAAAAGAGTGACGAAAGCTATTTTATCGAAACAACCGAATCGGATATAGAAAGCTTTAAGGAAGTAAGATATTTCCCGTCAATAGACAAATATGTATCGCTTGTATATGACAAAATACCGTCAATTACCGATTATTTTTCGGATAATGACCTTGTGTTTATAATTGACCCGAAACGTATAAGCGAGCGTGGCAAGACGTTTGAATGGGAGAAAAACGAAGTAGTAGCCGAACTTAAAGAAAAGGGAATAATCGGTGCTGCAAAGGATAGTTTTTATTGCTCATATCACGATAAAGTGCATGAAATGTCGGCGAAAAAACTTATATCGCTTGATGTTCTTTCTCATTCGTCAACCGACTTTAAATACAAGCACCTTGAAACATTCACAACTAAAACAACTGTTTCGTTCCACGGTAAAATCGAGTATTTGTATGAAGATTTGAGGAATTGGCAAAGTAAAAATTATACTGTCGCAATTCTTTGTACGTCAAGAGGTCGCGGCGAAAACCTTGCAGGTGTGCTTGTTGACAAGGGGATAAGAGCGAGATTTATCGGTGATGACGCAAATAAGGCGAATTTCAATAAAGGCGAAACCGTTATAATAAAGGGTGAACTTAATAAGGGTTTTGAGTATCCCGAAATTAATTTTGTGCTTGTTTCCGACAGAGAAATTTTTGAAACAAAGAAAAGCCGTTCAAGACGTAAAGTTGAAAATGCAAACAGAATTAAGAATTACACAGATATAAGCGTAGGCGACTATGTTGTACACCAAACGCACGGTATCGGTCAATATATGGGTACAAAGAAAATGGTTGTCGGCGGTATAACAAAGGATTACCTTAAAATTCAGTATCAAGGCACAGATTCTTTGTATATTCCGATTGACCAGCTTAATCTGCTTTATAAATATGTCGGCAATACCGATAAAAAGCTGAAACTTAATAAGCTCGGCAGTAACGAATGGAACAAGACAAAGCAGAGAGTAAAACAGTCAACGGAAGAATTGGCGAAAAAACTTGTTGCACTTTATGCGGAACGTGAGAAGGCAAAAGGTTTTGCGTACAGTGAAGACACACCTTGGCAACGTGATTTTGAAGATACGTTCCCATATCAGGAAACGGACGACCAGTTAAGGTCGATTGAAGAAGTTAAAGGCGATATGGAAAGCCAAAAGCCGATGGACAGACTTCTTTGCGGTGACGTTGGTTTCGGTAAAACGGAAATTGCACTTCGTGCGGCATTTAAGGCGGTCGGCGACTCAAAACAAGTCGCATATCTTTGCCCTACGACAATTCTTGCAATGCAGCATTATGAAACGTTTTTAAAACGTATGGAAAGTTTTCCGATAAAGGTTGAAATGCTGTCGCGTTTCCGTACCGCATCCGAGCAAAAACGTATTTTGAAAAAACTTAAAACGGGCGAAATTGATATAATTATCGGAACGCACAGAATACTTTCAAAGGACTTGGAATTTAAAGATTTGGGCTTGCTTATAATAGACGAGGAACAGAGATTCGGTGTTGCACACAAGGAGCGGTTAAAGGAATTAAAGCAAAATATAGACGTTCTGACAATGACGGCAACGCCTATACCGCGTACCTTGCATATGGCAATGACGGGTGTAAGAGATATGAGTGTGCTTTCGGAACCGCCCGAAAACAGATACCCTGTACAGACGTATGTTTTGGAGGACAATCCCGCAGTTATAGCGGACGCTGTCAGAAATGAACTGTCACGCGGAGGACAGGTGTTTTATCTGTATAACCGTGTACAGGGAATATACAGAAAAGCGGAATGGATACGTTCAATGTTCCCGGATATAACCGTTGCAGTCGGTCACGGTAAGATGAAAGAGGACGAACTTGAAGATATTATGTACGATATGGTAAACGGCAAAACAGACGTACTTGTCTGTACGACTATTATCGAAACAGGTCTTGACATTCCGAATGCAAATACGATTATAATTGAAAATGCCGATAAAATGGGACTTTCACAGCTTTATCAGTTAAGAGGACGTGTCGGACGTTCAAATCGTGCGGCATATGCGTATTTGACGTATCACAGAGATAAGATATTATCGGATATTGCGTCAAAAAGACTTCGTGCGGTAAAGGAATTTACCGAATTCGGTTCGGGATTTAAAATCGCAATGCGTGACCTTGAAATCAGAGGTGCGGGAAATATTTTAGGACCTGAACAACACGGACATATGGACGCGGTCGGCTACGATATGTACTGTAAATTGCTGAAAGAAAGCGTTGATGAGGCACAGGGCATTAAGATTGACGATGTACAGGACGTTGCGATTGATATAAATATTGACGCATATTTACCTGAAAGCTATATCAGAAACCACAATCAACGTATTGATATATACAAGAAAATCGCGGCAATCGAAACGGAGGACGATAAGTTTGAAATCGAGGACGAACTTATCGACAGATTCGGTGATATACCGAGAGCCGTACAAAATATTATCGAAGTTGCGTCGCTTAAAACGTATGCCAAAGAATGTGGTATATATGAAATAGCACAGAGCGGTGACAATCTTTTGATGAAATTCGGCGAGAATTACGTTGACGCAAATCTTATTATGGGACTTGATAAAATGTTCCCTAAACGCATAAAGCTGTTGTCGGGCGACAAACCTGTCATAAGCTATGCGATTAAGGGTGAATATAAGAAAATCTTGAATATTGTAAATAATTTGTTAAGTACAATAAAGGAATTGCAAAGTGCCGAAAAAGATAGTATAATAAAATCATAAGATTTTAAGGAGAAAGACATATGAAATATACAAAACTTGCGGCAGTGGCATTGGCAAGCGTGATGATGTTGAGTGCCTGCGGTCAAAGTGCAAATAACGACAATCCGATTGTTATGACTGTCGGCGATACACAGATTACCGAGAGTGAATTTAACTATTATATGAACACATATAAGGAAAATTACAATATGGGTCAGGCGAAAAAATCATCGCTTGAATACTGCCAAAGAAATCAGCTTATCGTTGAAGTTGCAAAGGCAATGGATATAAAGCTTGACAGTGACACACAGTCTAAATTAAAGGATTATCAAAAGTCGATAAAAGATTCTTATGACCGTGAGGGCGGATATAAGAAGTTTTTAAAGGACAATAACCTGACTGATGATTATATTGATACGCTTGCGTCGGTAAGCTACTATACGGACGCGTTGAAGAAACAAACGGAAACACCTACATTTACGGAAGATGAATTGCGTGAATATTTTAAAGAACATTACAGACGTGTCAAGTATGTGTTGATTTCGACTATCGACTCACAAACCGGTGACGAAGTATCGGACGATAAAAAGGAAGAGGCAAAGAAAACCGCGGAAGAAGTTTTGGAAAAAGCACAAAACGGTGAAGATTTTGATACGCTTATAAGTGATTATTCGCCGAATACCGCAAACGATTCCGATGAAAACGGATATATTTTTACCGATAACGAAACAGGCATAGAATTTGAAGAAGGCGTTGATTCAATAAAAGCCGACGAATTTACACTTGTTCAGTCCGATTCGGGATATTATGTAATAAAACGATTGCCGCTTGACGAATCACAGGAATGTTTTGAAGAAGAATATGAAAATGAGGCGGAAACTATCAATACTACAATGCAGAACAACGCATTTTACGAACAAGTTCAAAAATGGGCTGACGAATACGGTATAAAAGTTACCGTAAATGACGAAGTTTTGGACAAAATAAATTAATGAAATTATTAAATCGGAGTATAACATTCTGTTATACTCCGATTTTTTTGCTTTATGCGAAAAAAATTCCCCAAAACCATTGATATTAGAGTTCATTTTAGGTATAATAATATAGAATAGGTATATTAGCTATAATGAAAGGAATTAATAAAAAAATGGACAGTAATAAACAAATGGCAGATCTTTTGTTCAAGAATATAACAAAAACTCCCGACGATTACGAACAAATGTATCCCAAAAGAAATCTTGAAGAGGGTGCGGTTGTAACTCGTTTTGCACCGAGTCCGACAGGATTTTTGCATTTCGGCGGATTGTTTGCCGCATTTATCGGAAAGACAGCGACAAAGTCAACAAACGGTGTATTCTATCTGAGAATCGAAGATACCGATAAAAAACGTGAGGTTGAAAACGGTGTAAGCCTTATAGTAAAGGGACTTAACGATTTCGGTATAGAAATCGATGAGGGTATGCTGTCAGAAACTGACGAAAAGGGTGCATACGGTCCATATACTCAAAGTAAGAGAAAAGATATATATCAGGCATATGTTAAGTCGCTTGTTGAGCAGGGACTTGCATATCCGTGCTTTATGACAGAAGAAGAACTTGCAACAATCAGAGAAAAGCAGGAAAGTGAAAAATTACTTCCGGGTGTGTACGGTGAATTTGCAAAGTATCGCGACATCACTGTTGAAGAAGCACAAAAGAGAATTGAAAACGGCGATGAATACGTTGTAAGATTGAAGTCACCGGGTAAGGAAGACAAGAGAATTAAGTTTAAGGATGTTATCAAGGGCGAAATTGAAATGCCTGAAAATATTCTTGACGTTGTACTTTTGAAAAAGGACGGAACTCCTACATACCACTTTGCTCACGTTGTTGACGACCATTTAATGCGTACAACTCACGTTATTCGTGGTGACGAATGGATTTCATCAGTGCCGATACATTTGCAGTTGTTCTGGCTATGCGGTTTAAAACCGCCTAAGTATGCGCACATTTCGCCTATTATGAAAGAGGAAAACGGCGGTAAGCGTAAACTTTCAAAGAGAAAAGACCCTGAGGCGGCAGTAAGCTATTACAGTGAGGTCGGTTATCCGAAAGGTGCAATTTGGGAATACTTAATGACACTTGCCAATTCAAATTATGAAGACTGGCGTCTTGCAAATCCTAATGAGGATATAGATAACTTTAAGTTTTCGTTCTCGAAAATGAGTAAAGCAGGCGCACTTTTCGATATGGTTAAGCTTGCGGACGTAAGCAAAAACTATATTTGCCGTTTGAGTGCGGAAGAAGTTTATGAAATGGTTACTGATTGGGCAAAGGAAAACAATAAGAAACTATACAAACTTCTTGTTGATGACGAAGAATATGCAAAGGCAATATTTGCGATAGAACGTGGAAACGCAAAACCGCGTAAAGATATTTCGGCTTGGACAGACGTTGAAAATTACGTTTCGTATTTCTATTCGGAGCTTTGGGACAGAAAATTTGATTTTCCGGATAATCTTTCAAATGATGATATGATAGAAATACTTGAACTTTACAAGCAGATTTACGACGAAAACGTCAGCAGCGACGATTGGTTCCCACAGGTAAGAGATATGGCGGAAACAATAGGTTATGCTAAAGCACCTAAGGTTTATAAAAAAGACCCTGATTCATATAAGGGACATGTCGGTGATGTCGCAGGAGTTATTCGTGTTGCGGCAACAGGCAGAAGAAATACTCCGGACCTTTACGAAATACTTCAAGTACTTGGTAAGGACGAAGTGATGAAGAGATTTGACGAAGCAATAGAAAGTTTAAGGGGATAAAGATATATGGAAGAAATATTCAGCAGAAATTTTATTGAAGAAGCAATAGACAAAGACCTTGAGGAAAAAGTGTACGACCATGTACAAACGCGTTTTCCTCCCGAACCTAACGGTTATCTTCATATCGGACACGCAAAGGCTATAAGCATAGATTTCGGTATGGCTGAAAAGTATAACGGAAAATGTAATTTGCGTCTTGACGATACTAATCCTACAAAGGAAGATACAGAATACGTTGACGCAATAATGGAGGATATAAAGTGGCTTGGCTTTAAGTGGGACAAGGTGCTTTATGCGTCTGATTATTTTGACGATATTTATGCGGCGGCTGTAAAACTTATCAAAAAGGGTAAGGCATATGTTGACGATTTGTCACCGGAAGAAATAAGAGAGTACAGAGGTACTCTTAAAACTCCCGGTAAGAACAGTCCGTACAGAGAAAGAACGATTGAAGAAAACCTTGATTTGTTCGAGAGAATGACAAATGGTGAATTTGCTGACGGTGCAAAGGTATTAAGAGCAAAAATTGATATGGCGTCACCAAACTTAAATATGCGTGACCCGATTATTTACAGAATACTTCGTGCACATCATCACAGAACAGGTGATAAGTGGGTAGTTTATCCTATGTATGACTTTGCACATCCTATTTCAGATACTGTTGAGGGTGTTACTCATTCGCTTTGCTCACTTGAATTTGAGGATCACAGACCGCTTTATGATTGGGTATTAAAAGAAGTCGGCTTTGAAAGTCCGTCAAGACAGATTGAGTTCGCAAGAATGAATCTTAACTATACGCTTACAAGTAAAAGACGTTGTCTGAAACTTGTTCGAGAAAATATTGTGTCGGGTTGGGACGATCCGAGAATGTCAACACTTTGCGGTATGCGCAGACGCGGTTACACACCTGAGGCTATTCGTGATTTCTGCGAAAGAATCGGTGTTTCAAAAGCAAACAGCGTTGTTGACTTTGCTTTACTTGAGGCTTGTATCAGAGAAGATTTGAATAAGAAAGCACCGAGAGCAATGGCGGTTTTAAGACCGATAAAACTTATAATCGACAATTATCCTGAAGATAAGGTTGAACAGATTGAAGTGGAAGTTAATCCGGAAAATCCTGAAATGGGTAAGAGAACGGTAGAATTTTCGCGTGAACTTTATATAGAAGAGGACGACTTTATGGAGGACGCTCCGAAGAAGTATTTCAGACTTTCACCCGGCAGAGAAGTAAGACTAAAAAGTGCGTATTACGTTACTTGCACAAGCTGTGAAAAGGACGAGAACGGCAATATTATTGCTGTACACTGCACATACGATCCCGAAACCCGCGGCGGTGACTCACCTGACGGACGTAAGGTAAAGGGTACAATTCACTTTGTAAGTGCCGCACACGCAATAGACGCGGAAGTACGTCTTTACGACAGATTGTTTACGGTTGAAAATCCGTCTGACGAAACAGGCGTAAATGACTTTACAGACAATCTTAACAAAGATTCTATGATAGTTCTTAAAAATGCAAAACTTGAAAGCAATTTGACAAATCTAAGTGTAGGAGATAAGTTCCAATTCCTTAGATTGGGATATTTTTGCGTTGATAAAGATTCAACATCTGAAAAGCCTGTTTTCAACAGAACTGTTGCATTAAAAGATTCATGGAAGAAAATTAATAAATAGAAAGAAGTTTTGAAAAATGGAATATACAAAATTTATGGCTGACAGAGTTAAGACGATGAAAGGCAGTGCCATTCGTGAAATGTTCAAGCGTATGGCTGATCCTGAGATTATCTCACTTGCAGGAGGAAACCCTGCGTCTGAATTGTTCCCGGGTGACGAACTTTCAAAAATTGCGGGTAAAATTCTTATGACAAACCCTACTCTTGCTTTGCAGTACGGTACAACAGACGGCTATCCGAAAATGAAAGACTGTGCAAGAAAGCGTGCGGAAAAAGTTAATTCAGTCGGTGAAAATGATGAAATTCTTATTATGACAGGTGCAAATCAAGGTATTGACCTTACTGCAAAGGCTGTTTTAAATAAGGGTGACAAGGTTATCGTTGAAAGTCCAAGCTTTATAGGAAGTCTTAATGCGTTCAGAACATATGAGGCTGAACTTGTCGGCGTTACTGTTGAGGCTGACGGTATGAATATGGACGAGCTTGAAGAAACTCTGAAGAATACGGACGGTGTAAAGATGATTTACACAATTCCTACATTCCAAAATCCGACAGGCTGTACAATGTCGCTTGAAAAGAGAAAGCGTATGCTTGAAATCGCATCAAAGTATGACGTGCTAATCCTTGAGGACAATCCTTACGGTGACTTGCGTTTTGCAGGTGAGGACGTGCCGACAATCAAGTCGCTTGATACAGAGGACAGAGTTGTTTATGCAGGCTCATTCTCAAAAATTCTTTCACCGGGTATGCGTCTTGGCTACATTGTAGCACCTGCACCGCTTGCGGAAAAGATTGAAATGCTAAAGCAGGTAAATGACGTACATACACCGATGATTACACAGCTTATGTGTGTGGAATTTATGAAGAAGTACGATATAGATAAGTACATTGCAAAGAACAGAGAGCTTTACGGAAAGAAATGTGCCGCAATGGTCAGTGCAATGGAAAAATATTTCCCACAGGGTAAAGTTAAGTGGGTAGTGCCTGAGGGCGGTATATTCCTATGGTGCGAATGCCCTACTATCGAAGATATTACACCGATTGTCGATAAGTGCCTTGAAAAGAAAGTCGCTATCGTACCCGGTTCAAATTTTGCAACGGATATATATGCTCCGTCAAATATGTTCAGACTTAACTATTCATCGGCTACTATTGAAAATATAGAAGAAGGTGTAAGACGTTTGGGAGAAGTCTTGACAGAAATGCTTTAATCTGTGAAAGGAAGATAATAATGGAAGATAAGAAAATCATATTTTCAGGCGTACAACCGTCGGGAAATCTTACACTCGGAAACTATTTGGGAGCGATAAAAAACTGGGTTGACATACAGAAAGATTATAACTGTATATACTCAATGATGGACTTGCATACAATTACAGTTCGTCAAACTCCTGCTGATATAAGAAGAAGAACTCTTGAAGTGCTTGCTTTGTACATCGCTTGCGGAATTAATCCGGAAGAAACAATTTTGTTTATTCAGTCGCATAACCCTGCACACGCAGAGCTTGGCTGGGTACTTAACTGTTACACATATATGGGTGAATTGCAGAGAATGACGCAGTTTAAGGATAAGTCTGCACGTCATGCTGAAAACATCAATGCGGGATTGTTTACATATCCTGTACTTATGGCGGCAGATATTTTGCTTTACCAAACAGACTATGTGCCTGTAGGTAAGGACCAAATGCAGCATATTGAAATTTGCCGTGACATTGCACAGAGATTTAACTCGCTTTATGGTGATGTATTCAAAATTCCCGAAGGTATGCTTTCAAAGTCGGGTGCAAAGATAATGAGCTTGCAAGAGCCTGAAAAGAAGATGTCAAAGTCCGATCCTAACCCTAAGGGATATATTTCAATGATGGACGATATGAATGTTATCGCCAAGAAGATAAAGAGTGCGGTAACGGACAGTGAGGGTGTTATTGAATATCGTGAAAACGATCCGACAAAAGCCGGAATTAACAACCTTTTGAGCATTATGTCAGCCGTAACAGGCAGGAATATCGAGTCAATCGTAAAGGATTACAGCGGTAAGGGTTACGGTGACTTTAAGAATGACGTTGCGGAGGCGGTTGTTGAATGTATCCGCCCGATCAGAAATGAATATGATAAACTTATTGCCGATAAGCAGTACCTTATGGATATATGTCAAAGAGGTGCTGACAGTGCAAAGAGAATTTCACAGAGAACATTGAAAAAGGTGTATAAGAAAGTCGGCTTTGTGCTGTAATGGAGGGTAATATGTTAACTCGACAAGTTTTATTTATGATATTTGCATTCATCGTATCGTTCGCATTTACGTTTGCAACGACTCCTTTGGTAAGACGATTTGCTTTTAAAATCGGTGCGATAGACATACCGAAAGACAACAGAAGAATGCACAAAAAACCTACACCGCGAATAGGCGGTTTGGCAATTATTTTCGGATTTACGGTGGCGACATTGTGCTTTGCACAGCCGTCACGGCAGCTTTACGGAACGCTCGCAGGTGCGGCGATTATTGCCGTCATGGGCGTTATAGACGACTGCAAAAACCTGCCCGCTAAGCTGAAATTTGTAATTCAGATTATTGCCGCACTTGTGGTTGTGTTTGCAGGCGATATAAAAATCGATGTGTTCACAAACCCAAATTTCCTAAGCGACAATCCGTATTGGGTACTTCCCGAATGGCTTTCGGTAACGCTTACTGTTATATGGATTGTATTCATAACAAATGCGGTAAACTTTATTGACGGTCTTGACGGATTGGCGGCAGGCGTGTCGCTTGTGTTTATATCGATAAGAGTGGGTGAATATTCGATTGCAATTTTGGGTATTGCACTTATGGGTTCGTGTTTCGGATTTTTGCCGTTTAACTTTAATCCGGCAAAAATATTTATGGGTGATACAGGCTCGACGTTCTTGGGATTTATGCTTGCAACATTGTCTATACAAGGTGTGTTCAAGAGTTATGCGGTAATATCGTTTGCAGTACCGCTTTTGATTTTGGGATTGCCGTTGTTTGACGCATTGTTTGCGATGATTAGACGTATATTGCGCGGACAAAGTCCGATGACTGCGGACAGAGGACACTTGCACCACAGACTTGTGGATATGGGATTTTCCCAGAAACAAACCGTATTTATATTGTACGCAATAAGCGGTGTGCTTGGAATAACGGCTGTACTTTTGGCTGAAAGCGGCGTACTCAGAGCATTGTTGCTTGTAATATGCGTGCTTATACTTCTTTTGATTGGAAGTATGCTTGGAAAGAACAGTTATGTACATCAACATCAGGATAACAGAAATTTGACTGATGATAATGAAATTGACGTTGAAGAAGTTTCCGATAAAAAAGGTAATGAGGATAAGTAGGAAAGGATAGAGAAAAGTGAAAAAGTTAAAGGTTATGACAGTTTTCGGTACAAGACCTGAGGCAATCAAAATGGCTCCGCTTGCACTTGAACTGAAAAAATATGACAATATTGAATCAATCGTATGTGTAACGGCACAGCACAGACAAATGCTTGACCAAGTTCTTGAAATATTCGGCATAACACCTGACTATGACCTTGATATTATGAAGACAAGACAGAGTCTTATCGGAATAACAACAAGAGTTTTGGAAGGTCTTGACGAAGTTATTAAAAAGGAACAGCCTGATATTGTGCTTGTACACGGCGACACATCAACAAGTTTCGTTGCGGCACTTGCGGCTTTTTATAATCAAGTCAAGGTCGGACACGTTGAGGCAGGTCTGAGAACATACGATAAATATTCTCCGTTCCCTGAAGAAATGAACAGACAGCTTACAGGCAGAATTGCCGATCTTAATTTCTCACCGACAGAGCAAAACAGAAAGAATTTACTTAAAGAAAATGTTTCGGACGATATTATTTATATAACCGGTAATACGGTTATTGACGCGCTTAAAACAACTGTCCGTGATGATTATAAGTTCAAGGATGAGTGCCTTAACAACCTTGATTTTGATAATAAGAGAGTAATTATTGTAACTGCTCACAGACGTGAAAATCTTGGTAAACCGCTTGAAAATATCTGTAATGCGTTAAAGCAGATTGTTACGGAATATGAAGATGTTGAACTTGTATATCCTGTTCACTTAAATCCGGCTGTTCGTGAAACTGCATTCGGTATTCTCGGCGATATGGACAGAGTACATCTTATTGATCCTCTTGACGTTGAAGAACTTCATAATGCTATGTCACGTTCGTTTATGGTTATGACAGACAGCGGCGGAATACAGGAAGAAGCACCGGCACTTGCAAAGCCTGTTTTGGTACTTAGAAAAGAAACAGAACGTCCTGAGGCTGTTGCGGCAGGCACGGTTAAAATAGCAGGTGTTGAAAAGGACGATATTGTACGTCTTGCAAAGGAATTGCTTGACAGTGAAGATGCGTATAATAAAATGGCACACGCTGCTAACCCTTACGGTGACGGTGAAGCGTCAAGAAGAACTGTTGAAGCTATTCTTTACGCATTTGGTTACAGTGACAAACGTCCTGAGAACTTTTCAGTAAAATAAATATGAGAATGGGAAAATTTCATATAAGATAGGGGGTACCCCAATGCAAGATTTGCTGAATAAAATAGACCGTCTTTTGAAAGAGAAAAAATTTTTTGAAGTAAAAAATATTGTGAAAGATGAGAATGCCGCAGACCTTGCGGTGTTGTTTGACGAACTGTTCGGTGAAGTGTTCGGTGAAAAGACTGAATTTATGATTTTGTTCAGACTTTTGCCAAAGGATTTGGCGGCTGAAACATTTGCACATATGAACAGCGATATGCAGAGCCATCTTATACAGATGTTTTCCGATAAAGAAATCAGAGATATTCTTGATGAATCTTTTATTGATGATACTGTTGATATAATCGAAGAAATGCCGGCGAACGTTGTTTCGAGAATTTTGAAAAACTCAACAACGGGCGAGCGTAAGGCGATTAATGAAATTCTGCGTTATCCGAAGGACAGTGCCGGAAGTATAATGACAATAGAATATGTCAGTCTGCATAAGGATATGACGGTATCGGAAGCTTTTGAAAAAATTCGTAAAGTCGGTGTGAATAAGGAAACTATTTATACTTGTTATGTGACCGAAAACAGAAAACTTATCGGTGTAATCACTGTAAAGGATTTGTTTATGGCTGATGAGGACGATAAGATTGCCGATATTATGGAAACGCATATTATAAGCGTTGATACACTTGAAGATAAGGAAATTGTCGGACATATGTTCAGAAAGTACGATTTTCTTGCATTACCGGTTGTTGATAAGGATAATCGACTTGTCGGTATCGTTACATTTGACGACGCTATGGACGTCATTCAAGATGAAAATACAGAGGACTTCTCAAAAATGGCGGCTATTGCGCCGAATGAGGAATCGTATTTCAGAACAGGTATTTTTAAACACGCAAAAAGCCGTATAGTATGGCTTTTGATACTTATGATAAGTGCAACGATTACACAGATTATAACGAATAGGTACGAGGCCGCATTTGCGGCAGTACCGCTTTTGGTTTCGTTTATGCCTATGATAATGGATACCGGCGGTAACTGCGGCGCACAAAGTTCTACTCTTATAATCAGAGGTATTGCACTTGATGAAATTCATTTTTCGGACTTTTTTAAAGTGGTGTTCAAGGAATTTAGAATTTCTATTATAGTCAGTTCGGTATTGGCGGTGGTAAACGGTGTGCGAATTTATATAATGTATCAGCATAAATGCGATTATCCGTTTATGCTTGCACTGACGATTGCATTGTCAATTATCGCAACAGTTATTTTGTCAAAGGTTATAGGTTCAATGTTGCCTATGCTTGCAAAAAAATGCCGACTTGACCCGGCGATTATGGCAACACCGCTTATAACAACAATAGTGGACTGTTGTTCGCTGTTCTTGTATTTTAATATTGCAACGATAGTGTTTTCACATATTGGAATTTTGTAATTATAAAGAGTGCCTATGCACTCTTTATTTAATAGAAAAAAAGTAGAAGGAAAAATTATGTTGGTACGCAGAGCAAAAATAAAAGATATTGAGAAAATAAACGAATTGTTATTGCAGGTAGCTATGGTACATCACTATGGCAGACCTGATTTGTTCAAGGCAAATTGCCGTAAGTATAAAAATGATGAGCTTGTTGAAATCGTAAAAGACGATAACCGTCCGATATTCGTTGCAGAAGATGACGGAGTAGTTATAGGTTACGCATTTTGCGTGATAACCGACCGTAAAGATGATAATGTTTTGACAGATATGAAGAATTTGTATATAGATGATTTGTGCGTTGATGAAAATATGAGAGATAAACACGTTGGTACTGTCATTTATGATTATGTCAAGAAGTATGCAAAGGAAATCGGCTGTTATAACTTGACGTTAAATGTTTGGAGCTGTAATGAATCTGCTCAAAAATTCTATGAAAAACAAGGTCTGAAACCTCAAAAAACAACTATGGAAATGATTTTGTAATAAGGGGACACAGCACGGATTCAGAAGTAACAATATGAATGCTGATGTTAATGGTGCGAACACGTTATTGGATATTTACAGTTACTATGTCGAACAGACCTCCATAGTATATGACTATTAATTGCCGACGGTTGAGAAATTCACCATCTTGTTGCGGAACTAAACGGCAAAACAGTAGGTTATGAGCAAATGGGTTATAGATTAGTCTGAAAAATTGAGCAGTGCGGGTTTGAGTTTAACCGTTGGTTTAATACGATTATTATAGATAAAATAATAAATGAACCGATCAAGGAGATAAAAAATATTAAGAAGTTCGTTGAAGTACAAAGAAAATTCGGATTTAAAAAAGCAAGGCACTCTGCCTTGCTTTTTGTTTAATCTGTAATAACAACAGGTTTTGAAATACCGCCGTTACCGTCTGCTTTGGTGCTGTTTACGATAACCGCAATATCGGCATCACCGTTTACGTCAGAAACATTTATTTCAACTTTACGTCCCCATTGGCAATCGCCTTTGAATTTCTGCTCGCCGTTTACGAAAACTTCAACTTCATTGCCTGTAAGTTCTCTGAACACAATGAAATTATCGTTTTCATTAATATTAACGGTAGTTTTGTAAAGTCCGTATCCGGTTATGTTTTTAAATTTATCGTCGTATCCGCTGCCAACCGACACGATACCCCAAGTATTCATATCGTGGTCCTCAATTTTAACATTCGGGTCAGGACGTGTTTCTGATAAATCAACCGCTTGACGCCATTTTGCAATATATTTTTCATTCACTGACGGAATAAATATTTTTTTATTTTCGTTTGCAACTGATTTTACGGTAGCCGTTGCACTTTCAAGTCCGTC
>ENA-OPTB01001575-OPTB01001575.1-human-gut-metagenome-genome-assembly--contig:-NODE-1575-length-17005-cov-2.615044_pt1 | contig 17005 bp, 17 predicted proteins | sample MGYA00241810_ERZ501911 | MGnify/ENA primary metagenome ERZ501911 (study PRJEB25962, sample SAMEA2042304) | human gut metagenome | biome: human gut; feature: human-associated habitat; material: faeces... | reverse complement strand
TATTATACCACTTTTTTGCTATGAACACAAGCTCTAAAGACATATAACAGAGACAAGCAGCCATATTCATTAACTATGAGTAATTATGAGCTGACCAATATACTGAAACAGAGCAAATATGAAACAGTTGTGCTAATTGATGATACAGTTAGTGAAACTTGCAATAAACGGATAAAGGCAATTGATTCCATTCTAAATTTCAAATCTGATATTACTTGCAAAGCATTTAATGTTGCTTTTATTTCGAATGAAATTCAACATTATTTGCCGCAGGGAATGGGAATTTTTCTGGAGACAAGTGAAAATTTCGGCAAAGAATATTCCGAGAAAGAGCACTTTGAACTTTCCAATAATCTTGATGAAATGATGCGATATTTTGCAGAAACATTCTGTGACCATATCGATGAATATGATGCATTCCTGCGAAAAAATATCGAAATGATAAAAATGGCAGAGAAAAGCACGTTTTCTTCAGATCGTTTTTGTACGACGTATGCTGTGCTCTTATCAGTTTATGCTCTCTGGAAACGCATTTTTCATGTTGATACCAATTTAGATTTTGAGAAGCACCTCAAAAAAACACTTCTTGATTCACAGAATTTTGAAGGAGGAAAGACGTTTTCTGTCATTGATTCCTTTTCCAAACTGCTAAACAACTTCGTTACAGAAGGAAAGTTTCAAGTTGTAAAACTGGACAGAGAAATGAAGTATGAGAGAGGTTCTGATACAATCATTGTTGATGGTGAAGGTGATAAAGCAGAAATCGAGGCAAGAATTGCACAGATTAAGAATCAGATTGAAGAGACAACATCTGATTTTGACCGTGAAAAACTTCAGGAAAGACTTGCTAAATTAGCTGGCGGCGTTGCTGTTGTACGTGTTGGTGCAGCAACTGAGACAGAAATGCAGGAAGCAAAACTTCGTATGGAAGATGCTTTAGCAGCAACAAGAGCAGCGGTAGAAGAAGGAATTATCGCAGGTGGCGGTTCTGCTTACATTCATGCAAGCAAAGAAGTTGCTAAGATGGCTGCCTCTCTTGAGGGAGACGAAAAGACCGGTGCCAACATTATTTTGAAAGCACTGGAAGCACCACTTCGCCGTATTGCAGAAAATGCAGGTCTGGAAGGTTCTGTTATCATTGATAAAGTCCGTTCTGAGAAGCCTGGATTTGGATTTAACGCATTGACAGAAGAATATGTAAATATGGTAGATAATGGTATTCTTGACCCGGCTAAGGTAACAAGAAGTGCATTGCAGAATGCAACAAGTGTAGCGTCTACCTTGTTGACAACTGAGTCCGTTGTTGCTAATATTAAAGAAGATGCACCGGCAATGCCAGCAGGCGGTGCCGGCGGCATGGGCATGATGTAAATAGACGAAAGAACTAGGAGGATTGGATGGAACAATCATACGCAGAAGCGAACGCAAAAAAGAAAACGACGGGGTCAGTCATTGCTTTAAAAATTATATTGATTATTTTGGTAATTCTTGTTTTTTTAGCATCAATACTGATTTCGATATCGACAAAAATTAATCTGTTAGTATTAATCGGAGTAGCAGCAATCTTTGGGTTGATTTGGTATTGGCCGAGATTCCGTGTGGAATGGGAATATGTATTCTGTGATGGACAGCTTGACTTTGATATGATACAGGGCGGAGAGCGTCGAAAGAATATTCTTCGAATTGAAATTGAGGATGCGGATGCGATTGCCCCAATTCAGTCCACAAAACTGGATGGATATAGGCACTTGGAAGTGCGCGATTATTCATCAATGAATGAAAAGGCGAATGTTTACGGAATTGCAACAAGACTTCCGGAAAAGGACGAGAAAGTAATGATTCTCTTTGAGCCAACGAGCCGAATGGTTGAGTTGATGCAGAAGAAATGTCCGGAAATTGTGTCGCTGTCTTAATAATGTATCAAACAAAAGAAAACAGTACCTTATGTTGATATAATCAACATAAGGTACTGTTTTTGTTGCACGTAATAAATCAAAAATGGTACGTGATAAATCAATACAAACAAAAAGGAATGTGATAGAATGAAAAAATCGAAAAAGAAAGGACGATTAAAAATGAAAAACAAAAAGTTAAGTACCACAATTACAATTACTATTTCCATTGTTGCTGCTGTTTGCATACTGGGATTGTTTTTGTTTGCAAATGGAAGTATGACATCTGTAATGAAGGAAAACAGTATGGATAATATGAAAACTGCTTTAGAGTCTAGGCAGAAGGTAATTGAGGATTATGTGAATAATGCAGAAGATCAGCTGGTTTCTTATGGTAAAGGAGTCGAGAGTTTAAAGTTGCTGGAAGACCCAAGTGATGAAGAGTCTTTAGAAAGAGTGCAGAAATATACAGAAAATTATTATAAAGAGTTGTCCGGCTGGGAAGGAATTTATGTAGGAGAACCCAATACGCATGTGATTGCTCATAACAATCCTAAAGTAGTTGGCATGACGACAAGAAAAGGTGAGGCATTAAAACAATTGCAGAGTGAGATGGAAAAATCTGACAGGTTATACAATGCCGGAATTATTGTTTCCCCTGCCTCTCAGAAACTAACACTTTCTATGTATTACCCAATTTATAAAGAAAACAAAATGATTGGCTATGTTGGTGGCGGTCCGTTTGGTGAACAGCTTCAGAAAAGTTTGGATTCGTTAAAGGTTGAAGGTCTTGCACATGCGTCATTTACGATGATAAACACTAAGACAAAAACATACATATTCAGTCAGGATTCTAAAAAGATTGCAAAAGAAATTAAGGATCCGATGTTTTTACAAGTAATTAAAAATGCCGAAAAAAACACAGGAAATCAGATCCGGGAAATTGAGTACAAGGATACAAATGGAAATGATTCGGTCGGCGTATATCGTGTACTTTCTAACCGTGGCTGGGCGGTGGTTATGACAGATACGGAAGATGAGATTTTTGATGTGGCAAATACGAACCGTAAAACTCTTGGTTTAATTTGCATTGGCTCTTTCTTGTTACTCATGATACTTACATATGTGGTGATAAAATTGTGCCTGAGTCCATTGAAAATAGCCGAGCATGCTATATTGAAATTGAAAAACTTGAATTTAAGTAAGGATAAAAAAATTCAGAAGTTTGTAAATGGTAAGAGTGAAATTGGTCATATTGCAACGGCGATTGACTCGTTATATGATACGTTTTCTTCCATTATTGATACGCTTGGCGGGTGCTCAAGTTCTCTTTTGGGATCAGCTGAGAGGATTACGGAAACTTCGCATGAATTGTATGAATGTGTCGGAGATAATGCAGCAACGGCAGAACAAGTTGTGGCAGGTGCGACCATGACTAAGGAAGCGGTTGAACAGGTTGGTAAAGAAATCAGCCATATTTCAAAATTAGTTGATGAGGTTGGCGAACAGGTAAAAGCTGGAAGCGAGCGCAGCGAGGAACTGATTAAAGATGTTTTGAAGATGAAAAAAGTTGCGAATGAATCTTTGGATGTAAATAGCGAAAAGATGAAATCAAACGAGGAAAGAATCGAGAAGGCAATGAAAGATTTGAAGTCGCTGTCACGAATTAACGAGATGGTAGATCAAATTCTGGAAATAACAAGTCAGACGAATCTTTTGTCTTTAAATGCTTCAATTGAAGCGGCTCGTGCCGGAGAGGCAGGTCGTGGATTTGCTGTTGTTGCGAGTGAAATTGGTAACCTTGCCCTGAGTTCATCAAAAACGGCTACAGAAATACAGACAATCTGTAAAGATACGAATAAAAATATTGAATATGTAAGACAGTGTTTTGTATCAATTTTAGAGTATTGGAAAACAGATGTTACGAACCAGTTTAAGGACTTTATTGAAATGTCAAATAACTACAATATGTCCATTGAGTCCATTGAAAATGTAATTAGCGGAATTCAAAATTCGACGGATTCTTTTGTGGATGGTATGTCAGCAATCTGTCAGCAAATGGAGCGTGTGGAAGTGGCTGCGGATGAAAATGCCCAGGGGATGGAGCGTATTATCGATAAAATTGGCAAGACAACAAAGAGTGCAGAAACGATTTCCGGTGTCACGAAGGATAATCAGAAAAATGCAGAGGAAATTCGTGATATTGTGAAAAAATTTACAAAATAAAAAATCACGATTAAGGATTGACCAAAATAGTTGACAACCCTGTCAATATTCGATAAAATGATAAAAATACAAATAGAATACAAAAAAGAGAGGAAGAGAAAAGATGGGAACTATTATTGGTGAAGGCATTACATTTGACGACGTATTATTGGTACCCGCATATTCTGAAGTAATACCGAATGAAGTTTGTTTGAAAACTCATTTGACAAAGGACATTGAATTAAATATCCCTATGATGAGTGCAGGGATGGATACGGTAACAGAACACCGCATGGCAATTGCGATGGCACGTCAGGGTGGTATCGGAATTATTCATAAGAATATGTCCATTGAGGCGCAGGCAGAAGAGGTTGATAAGGTAAAACGTTCGGAGAATGGTGTTATTACTGACCCATTTTATCTTTCTCCGAATCATACATTGGCAGACGCAGATGATTTGATGGCAAAATTCCGTATTTCAGGTGTTCCGATTACAGAGGGACCAAATAAAAAACTGGTTGGTATTATTACAAACCGTGATTTGAAATTTGAAACCGATTTTACGAAAAAAATCAGTGAGTGTATGACATCGGAAGGGCTCGTGACAGCACCGGAAGGTATTACATTAGAGGAAGCAAAACAGATTCTGGCAAAAGCCCGTAAGGAAAAACTGCCAATCGTAGACAAAGACGGAAACCTGACCGGACTTATCACAATTAAGGATATTGAAAAACAGATTAAGTATCCAAATTCAGCAAAGGACAAGCAGGGCAGACTTTTGTGTGGTGCCGGTGTTGGTGTAACGGCTAATATCATGGATCGTGTGAAAGCGTTGGTAGATGCACAGGTAGATGTCATTGTTATTGATACGGCACATGGTCATTCCGCAAATGTATTAAAAGTTGTAAAAATGGTTCGTGACGCATATCCGGATTTGGGCATTATCGCAGGTAATGTGGCAACCGGAGAAGCTACCCGTGCTTTGATTGAAGCCGGTGTTGATGCAGTAAAAGTTGGTATCGGACCTGGTTCTATCTGTACAACCCGTGTGGTTGCTGGTATTGGTGTACCACAGATTACTGCAATTATGGATTCTTACAACGTAGCAAAAGAGTATGGTATTCCGGTAATTGCCGATGGTGGTATTAAGTATTCCGGAGATATGACAAAAGCAATTGCGGCCGGTGCAAATGTTTGTATGATGGGAAGTATTTTTGCCGGTTGTGACGAGAGCCCGGGAAGTTTTGAATTGTTCCAGGGAAGAAAGTATAAAGTATATCGTGGCATGGGTTCCATTGCAGCGATGGAAAACGGAAGTAAAGACCGCTATTTCCAGCAGGATGCTAAGAAATTAGTTCCGGAAGGAGTAGAGGGACGTGTTGCATACAAAGGTTCAGTAGAGGATACGGTATTCCAGTTGATTGGCGGAATCCGTTCCGGTATGGGATATTGTGGAGCAAAGACGATTGAAGATTTGAAGGAGAACGGACGTTTTGTGAAAATTTCCGCTGCTTCTTTGAAGGAGAGCCATCCACATGATATCCACATTACGAAAGAGGCACCAAACTATAGTGTCGAATAAAAAAAGAAGATACTCTTCGCGGACGAGAAAAAGACGGACGTCGAAGAGAGGGCGCTGCGCACTGATTATCAGTGTCGCAGCGTTTTTCATCCTTTTATGCTGTGTGATTGTTTCCTTTATAGTGAGAAATAACCGAGACAACACCGTGCAGGCACAAAAAATACTTCCGAAATTATCGATACAGACAAAACTGATTCAGAAAAATAAATATTCGAGACCGGGAATTGCGCTTAGAAAGGTGAAAGGTGTTGTCGTTCACTATACGGCAAATCCGGGAACGGATGCAGAAGACAACCGAAATTATTTTAATAATCTGCCAAAACTTAATGCTGGAAAACAAAAGGCGACTTATGCCAGCAGCCATTTTGTGATTGGCTTAGAGGGACAGATTGTCCAATGTATTCCGTTAAATGAAATTGCCTACGCCTCCAATGGGAGAAATTACGATACCATATCCATTGAGTGCTGTCATCCGGGAAAAGATGGAAAGTTTAACAATACAACCTATCAGGCGCTCATTGAACTGGTTTCGTATTTGTGTTTGAAATATGATTTGACAAAAGAACAAGTGATTCGTCATTATGACGTGACGGGGAAACTTTGTCCGTTGTATTTTGTGAAACATGAAGATGAATGGAATCAATTGAAAGATAAAATAGAAAAAAACTGCCAAACCATTTCCGAGTCTTAAAGGATGGGTGGCAGTTTTTTGTTTATAAAGTCATGTGAACTTCTGTTTCCTCCGGTGAATAGGCATGGTATTTGATTCCTGCGGATTTCATCATTTTTTTGGATGCTAGGACAGAAGCGGTGTTGGCATATTTATCTTCGGCGTAGATGACTTCGCAGATACCGGACTGAATTAACGCTTTCGTACATTCATTGCAGGGAAACAGCGTAGTGTATATTTTTGCCCCTTTTAAATTTGTGCCGGTATAATTGAGCAGTGCGTTTAATTCCGCGTGGCAGACATATAAATATTTAGTCTGCAGCGGGTCGTCACTGTCGCTGTCCCATGGATAAATATCATCGGAGCATCCTTGTGGCATGCCATTATAGCCAACTGATAAAATTTTGTTATCCTTTCCTACAATGCAGGCACCGACGCTTGTGTGTGGGTCTTTACTGCGCATGGCGGAAAGCTTTGCAATTCCCATAAAATACTGGTCCCATGAAAGATAATTCGTTCGTTTCATAAATGCCTCCTTGTGTGTAGATGCAGTTGTTCAGGATTCCCCGCTCTTAAATATTCGCATTTTGTAAAAAAGAAGGAGCCGTTTACCAGCTCCTTTCTATTCATTCGACGGGTAGAATTGTAGTTGCAGTACGACTGCCCTCTACATTACGCAAGTTTGTTTACAGCGATTGTTAAACGAGAAACTTTTCTTGCAGTAGTATTCTTGTGATAAATACCTTTTTTAGTAGCTTTATCAAGTTCTGATACAGCAGCTTTCAATGCAGCTTCAGCAGCAACTTTATCGTTTGCAGCGATAGCAGCGTCAACTTTCTTTACAGCTGTTTTTACGCGAGAACGAACAGATTTGTTTTTCTCAGCTCTTTTTTCAGCTACTAAAATTCTTTTTTTTGCAGATTTAATGTTTGCCAATTCCAGCACCTCCATCGTAATAATTAAATTCATTCTTTGTTTGGTTTGGCTTGTCGGACACGGACAACAGCACAAACACACCTAATTATCTTATTATATATACCACATATTGTCAAGTAAATAGTTGCAAATTAACATAAAAAATAAAAAATAGGACACAATAAATTTGTGATTGGATGCAAAACAGTGCAGGAGGCGGCAAAAATGACCGAAAAACGGACGGACTTAGCATTAGAGGCAAGAGAGAGTTTTCCCAGAAATCATGTAGAAATACAGGGGGTTGTTCTGGAAAAGAAAAAATGTCTGCAAGGCAAGGTAAAAATTACGACGGTAATTATTCGGGATGAAGCAGGCAGCAAAGCGATGAAAAAACCAAAAGGAACTTATATTACAATCGAATCACCACTTATGCTTCATGGAGATATTGACGAGAGAGAACCATTTTTGCTCTGTGTCTGTGAACAGTTGGAAAGTATGATAAAGGGACTGCGTAAAAAGAGCGTTTTGGTTGTTGGATTGGGAAACCGGGAAGTGACCTCGGATTCATTAGGACCGAAAATGACAGACGCCCTTTTTGTGACGAGACATTTTAAAGAAGAATTTGGTGCATCTTTTATGCAGGAAAATGGATATGGCTGTGTGAGTGCAATAGCACCCGGTGTCATGGCGCAGACCGGAATTGAGACTGAAGAGGTATTACAGGGGATTATACGGAAGACAAAACCGGATTTGGTAATTGTCGTGGACGCATTAGCATCCAGAAGTGTGCAAAGGCTTTGTACAACGGTACAGATTACAGATACGGGAATTGAGCCTGGTGCCGGCGTTGGAAACCGCAGGAAGGAACTAACCAAAAAGACGCTTGGAATTCCGGTTGTTGCAATTGGTGTTCCTACGGTTGTAGATGCGGCAACCATTATTTCCGACCATTTGGAGCATGTATTAGAGAAACAGGGGTATTCGGAGGAGGAAATTGAGCGGTTTATTTATGAAATTCTGACCGAGGAAACAACCGATGTGATGGTAACGCCGAAAAATATTGACGAATCGGTAAATCAAATTAGTAAAGATCTTGCAAAAGTATTAAATCATTGTTTTCAAAAACGGGATAATTATGGAAACAGCAGCATATCCTTTTATGAAAAAGAAGATATGAAGAGAGAATGAAAAATGAAGTTTGGCATGCGGGTCGCAATTGGGGTGTTTGTCACCTCTTTAGCAGGAGCGCTTTTTGTTATAAAAGATGCAGGGAAAATGGAAATAGCAGAGGAAGCGGGAAGATTTCTTGCAAAGGAGAGTTGTTTTTGCCTTTGGAATGGACAAGAAGGACGATATGTGTTAGCGGAACTCTTAGGGGGACAGTCTTATTTTGAGCCAAATCAGGCGCTGGCAGAAAGTGATGCGGGAAAGGAAAAACTGGCAGTAGTTGAAAACCGTGAACTGCAGGAAGGACAGATACCAAAACCAAGTGAGCCTCTTGTGGGTGATGTGGAAGAAAAACAGCCGGCAGTGGAAGTGTCAAACCAGGTTGTCCGCCGCAAAAACAGTACAGTGGAACAATTGCGGGAGTCACTCAGTGTGGATTATTTGTGGAAAAATTTTTATATTATAGATTCAACGACTTCTGTGACAAAAAAGCAGTTTGATGTGGCTGCGATGTTACATAAAAATTTGAAATTGAAAAAAGAAAAAGGGAAAAAACAAATTTTGATTTATCATACGCATGGTGCTTCGGAAGAGTTTTCAGACAGCAAAAAAAACGATATTAACGATTCCGTTGTCGGCGTTGGTACAGAACTTACAAAAGAACTGGAAAAAAGGGGATATTCCGTTTACCATGATACGACGAGATATGATTCTATTAACGGGGGCATTGACAGGAGCCTTGCATACAATAAATCACTGGAAGGGGTTCAAAATATACGCAAAAAAAATCCGGATATTAAAGTGCTGATTGACTTGCACCGTGATTCAGTTGGCAAAGGAAAGCATACGTATACCACCATTCAAGGGAAAAAAACGGCGATTGTCATGTTCTTTAATGGTATGAGTAGAACAAAATCGGGTGCCATTCCTTATTTGTATAATCCGAATTTACAGGGGAATCTGGCGTTTAGTCTTCAGATGAAATGCACGGCTATGGAATACTATGATGGATTTACCAAACCAATCTATCTAAAAGGATACCGCTACAATCTGCATTTGGAACCACGTTCATTATTGATTGAGCTGGGAAATGAAAATAATACGGTAGAAGAAGCAAAAAACGCAGCAGCACCATTGGCAGATGTGTTAGATAAAGTGCTTTCTCGGTGATTGCGGTATACATTTTTGGAAATTTTTATGAAAAAAAACAGAAAAAAACCTTGTAATTTGGTGCTTTGTCGTTTTACGTCAAAAAAAGTCGTCCAACGAGCGCTTCTTTTTGGTAGAATAGAGACTAAGGAGGAGAAAAAATATGGTTCAAGAACAAAATGAAATTATTGGAAGACGTTTACAGGATGTGAGAGAAAGTGCCCATATGGATTTTTATGATATGGCAAAACTGCTCCGCGTGAGTGTAGGACATTATCGAAAGATTGAGAGAGGAGTGTATGGGCTGGATGTTGAAAAACTTGTTATTCTATATGAGAAGCTCGATGTAGATCCGCTGTATCTGTTAGCTGGCAGGCAGAAGGCAAGACGGGAATCAGTGGATTCACATCTTGCGATACGAAACCGCAGGGTGTGTGAACTGCTCGAATACTGCAAGCAGCAGCTAAGTGATGAAGGAGAGGAGTATCGGTGACAAAAGTTCTTGTTTTCTCAAAGTCAAATCCGATTAAAGACTGGGAAGCAGCCAAATGGAATCTTCAATTCTTATGTGTCGAAAGTCAGCAGGAAGCAATCCATATGTTAGAGACAAACACCATTCATGTTGTAGTAGTAGATATAGAGGAGAGGGAACAGGAAGGACTAGCCTTTGTTTCTTGTCTGAGAGGCTTACAGCGTTTTTATCTGCTCCCGGTGATTTTACTGGCAAAAGATGATACGTATGAAAGTCTGGCATTTCATGTATTTCATTGTTTTGATTATGTGATAAAACCAATTGAGAAAGAACGATTGGAAAAACTACTTCACTGGATTGACGGACGTTTTGATAACAAGGGTGCTGCAAAGGCGCTGGTGATAAACACACGGCTTGGTATACACATGTTTGAGGCAAAGGATATTTTGTATCTGGAAATCTGCAATAAAACGCTGTATGTTCATACCCGGTATGATGTCTTTTCGTTTCCGTACCGCAAACTTGGTGTCTGTATGGAGCAGTGTGGCGGTGACTTAGTGCAGTGCCATCGCTCGATTGCGGTAAACTGTTTGTATGTAAAAAAAATTGATTATGTAAACCGGCAGATTTGTCTGGTAAAGCAATATGGCAATGTCGCACTAGGAAGAAAATATATGAAAGGTCTTCGCAAACAATTTGACGAGAGAACACAGATTTCGTATACTGATAGTGTTTTTTCAGAGAGTTAAGGAGGTGCGAAAGATGAAGGATATCTTTTTGGTTCGGCATGGAAGACAATGTTCTAAATTGTGTAATGTCGATGTTTCTCTGGATGAAAGTGGGCGTAAGCAGGCTGAACTTGCCGGAAAACGTCTGATTTCTTATCAGTTGGAAAAGTTATACTGCTCACAGTTAATTCGTGCAAAAGAGACAGCGGAAATTATTGGACGTTTTGTGAATCTGCCGGTCGAAGAAGTGGCAGACATCGAAGAAATCCATTTTGGTGGATTTACCGGCAAAACCGATGACCGGATTCGTATGGAATATGCTGAGTTTCGTAAGGAGCGTGCGTCTCATAAAGAAGACCTTCCCTATCCGGAGGGCGGTGAGTGCGGACGTGATGTGGTTAAGCGTGTTATGCCAAAAATCAAACAAATCTGTCAAAGAGAAGAAAACAGGGTTGCTATCGTAACACATGGTGGTGTAATACGCTCGGTGTGTGCCGATATTCTTCATACCGGTCAGGAGAACAAATTAAAATTTGGAATCGACCTCGAAAATACAAGTTTTACCCATTTGATTTACGATGAGGATAGAGACTTTTTTATTCTTGAGCGTTTTAATGATTTTGCTCATTTGGAGTCTCATCCGGAGTTACTTCGAAAAAATTGGAAAACTTCCTTGGAGAGAAATGGATGAAAACTGGCATGGTAAAAAAATAAGAAACTGGCAGTTTTCATGTAGCCATCCTTTTGTATAATAAGAGAGAAATTTATACAGGAGGACAAAACAATGGATTCAAAAACAAAACAACAAACAGTACAGATGGGTACAGGAAAGATTACAGTATCCGAAATTACAATGTGCGGCGTATTTGCTGCCTTGACTTTTTTACTGACAAGATACATTCAGGTGCAGATTATACCGGCAAAAGGTGGTCTGGTTCACTTAGGTAATGTTCCGATGTTTTTTGCAGCAGCATTTTTCGGCAAGCGTGTTGGTGCGATTTGCGGCGGCGTTGGTATGGCATTATCGGATGTACTTTCTCCATGGATTGTATATGCTCCGGCAACTTTGATTGTAGTTGGTCTGATGGGCTTTGTATTTGGTTTGATTGTAAAGAAAAAACCAACGATTGTTAATCTGATTGTGGCAACGGTTGTTGTTCTTGCAATTAAATTAGTTGGTTATTATTTGTTTGAGGTATTGCTTACATCAAGTTTTGTTGTGCCGCTGGCTTCGATTCCGGGCAACATTATGCAGATTGTAACAGGAGCAATTATTGCTATTCCGATTATTTTGGTATCACGTGTCGGTATGGCAAAGGTAAAACGTTCTATGGAAGCTTAATTGGCGAAAAGAACGGACAGAAAGGATGATAAGAATGTATCAGATGATGACACCGGGACCTACGATGCCGGCAGCTTCTGTAATGGAAGCAAGAAGCAGGGCGTTTGCAAACCCGGATGTAGATGAGACATTTTGTGAAGAATACCATCAGGTATGCAAAGATTTGTCAAATCTTCTTGGCACTGACAACGAGACTTATGTATTGGGCGGCGAGGGGATTCTTGCCTTGGAGGCTGCCTGTGCAACCTTAACAGAGCCGGGGGATAAGGTGTTGGTTATTGATAATGGTATTTTTGGAAGAGGCTTTGCTGATTTTGTAAGTCTTTACGGCGGAGAGCCAACCTTATATACCGTTGATTACCACTATCCGATTGTAGTAGAAGATTTGGCAGAATATTTAAAAGAAAATCACGATTTTAAGTACGCAACAGTTGTTCACTGTGATACACCAAGTGGTGTGCTCAATGATATCAGTAAGATTTGCCCGCTGTTAAAGCAGTATGGGATTCTTACGGTAGTCGATGCGGTTGCCTCTATGTTTGGTGAAGATGTGAAAGTCAATGAATGGCAGATTGATGTGATTTGCGGCGGTTCACAGAAAGCTTTGTCGGCGCCTCCCGGACTTGCGTTTGTTACAGTGAGTGAGGATGCCATGAAAGCGATGGAAAGCCGGAAAACCAAAGTGGCTTCTTTCTACTGTAATATTCTTGCATTTAAGAACTATTACAAAGATAAGTGGTTTCCATACACGATGCCAATCAGTGACATTTATGGTCTCTGTGAGGCGGTAAGACTGGTGAAGGAAGATACCGAGCGTGTAGCCCGCCATCATAAGATTGCCGGGGCAGTAAGAAAAGCAGTGAAAGAAGCAGGTTTATCTCTTTATCTGGATTACGGAGATTCCGCTACTGTGACTGTTATTAATGTGCCACAGGGACTGCGTGATATAGATATTATCAACACTATGAAAGATGAATACGGTATTCTGATATCAGGCTGCTTTGATGTTCTTGCCGGTAAAGTAATCCGTCTTGGACATATGGGAAATAATGCAAGAGTTGAAAAGGTGGCAGATATGTTATCTGCGTTTACGAAGGCATTAAATGATTTAGGTTTTTCCTGCCGGTGTGATATGAAAGAAAGTTTTTACCGCAGCTTATAAGCGAAGATTGCAAAATCCCTCTTTTCATGATATTCTATTGTGAAATGGGGGATTTTTTGAAAGTGAGGCAACAAAAGAGTGGATTTTAGAGAATTTTTACGACAAGGATTTGTGGTATTAGACGGCGCAACCGGTTCAAATTTGCAGCAGGCCGGTATGGAAAGCGGAGACTGTCCGGAGCAGTGGATTGCAGAACACCCGGAAGTGTTTATTGACTTACAGTGCCGATATATTGAGGCAGGTTCGGATGTCCTTTATACTCCGACATTTACCTGTAATCGAATTAAATTAGATGAATATGGTCTTGCGTCTAAGCAGGAAGAACTTACGAAAACCTTGGTGGGTCTTACAAAAGAAGCGATTCGCAGAAGTAAAGCAGACCGCAAAATTTATGTTGCCGGGGATATTTCCATGACCGGGCAGCAGTTAGAGCCAATTGGAAGTATGCCGTTCGAAGAACTGGTAGATGTTTATAAACAGCAGGTTCGTTTGTTGGCGAAAGAGGGCGTCGATTTATTTGCGATTGAGACGATGATGAGTTTGCAGGAATGCCGTGCTGCCTTGCTGGCGGTAAAAGAAACTTGTGACATACCGGCGCTTGTGACGCTTACGTACCAAGAGGATGGACGGACGTTGTATGGAACGAGCCCTGAGACAGCATTGGTTGTTTTGCAGTCGATGGGGGCAGATGCCATCGGAATTAACTGTTCGACAGGACCTGACAAGATGGTAGATGCGGTAAAAGCAATGGCGGAGTATGCTTGTGTTCCACTTGTTGTAAAACCGAATGCCGGACTGCCGTTTTTGCAGGATGGTGTGACGTGTTACGATATGGATGCTGAGAGTTTTTCAGAGGCAATGATGCCGCTTGTGGATGTTGGGGCAACTGTGCTTGGCGGATGCTGTGGAACAACGCCGCAGCATATTCAGAAACTTGTCAGCCGGTTAAAAGAGAAAAAAGCAAGAGAAATTCCGGAGAGGAAAAGTATCCGTGCCTTGACAACAGAGCGCAACATTACACCGATTTCATTAGATGGAAGATTTCGAATTGTCGGCGAGAGAATCAATCCTACCGGGAAAAAAGAACTGCAGGAAAAACTGCGTGCGGGTGATTTGAGTCTTGTTATGGATATGGCAGAAGAACAGGAAAAATTAGGTGCATCAATTCTGGATGTCAATATGGGAATGAACGGAATTGACGAAAAAGAGATGATGTTACGTGCGGTTAATGAGTTGACGATGACAGTGGATTTGCCGCTTAGCATTGATTCGAGTTATGTTGACGTTGTGGAAAGTGCCCTTCGTATTTATCCGGGACGAGCTTTGATTAACTCGATTTCTCTGGAACCGGAAAAGTTTGAAAAATTAATACCAATAGCAAAAAAATACGGAGCTATGTTTATTCTGCTTCCTTTGTCGGATGCCGGACTTCCAAAAGATTTGGATGAGAAAAAAACGATTATCCATACAATATTAGACGAGGCAAAACGCCATGGAATGGCAGAAGAAGACATTGTTGTGGATGGTCTGGTGGCTACGATAGGGGCAAATAAAAATGCCGCACTGGAAGTGTTGGAGACGATACGCTATTGTAAAAATGATTTGGGCGTGGCTACGATTTGCGGTCTTTCCAATATATCCTTTGGACTGCCGGAACGTGTTTTTGTTAATACAGCATTTTTAACACTTGCGATTGGACAGGGACTTACGATGGCAATTGCGAATCCATCCAATCAGCTTTTAATGGGAATTTCCTTTGCTTCTGATTTGCTTCGCAATAAAGAAGGTTCTGATATTGCCTATATTGAACAGATTCAGCGGATGGAACCTTTAAAAGAAGCTGCAATTGCAAAAGCAGCAAAGACAGCCGGAAATGGAGAAAAACAGCCGAATGAAAAGAATGCAGCTGTCGGGGAGGCAGATGGGAATATTAAGAAAAATCCAGTATTTGAGGCGGTTTTAAAGGGAAATAAAGATGGAATCGTTGATGTTGTAAAAAAAGAACTTTCTAAAGGAACAAAGCAAAAAATAGTATTAATTCAAGCATTATTTTGTAATTGTGATATTTACATTTTTGATGAACCTTTTGATGGGTTAGATGAGAAAACTAGAAAAATATTTGTTTCTCAACTTATAAAAATAAAAAAAAGGAAAAAGATTATTATTATTTCAACTCATTATATAAAAGAGTATCATATTCGATTAAAGAGAATATTTCATTTTCCCTTATTATGAAAATATATCAACTTCATAGGAAATATCTATTTAGTAAGATAAATGTTATTATAACTACTATCTTAATAGGAATAACTATCCTATTTAGTATTGCTATAATAGAACCCTTTAAAGATAGTTCAGTTAGATGGATGAATCGATTTTATATTACTAATAATTTTGAACAAGCGTATATAACTTTTGTAAAAATTATAATGATCTTTTTTTCTTGTTATTTGTTTAGTAGTTGTTTTAGCAAAAATAATGATAATTATTATATCATATTAATAGATAATATATCCAAAAGTAAATATTTAATCAGTAAGGTTGTTACTATAAAAATTAAAATTTTAGAAATATTAGTTATAATATTGTTCATTTATATTGTGATAAATTATGTATTTAATCAGTGGTATATCATAAATATATCAATTTTTAAATCTTTTGGAATAATTTATCTTTTAGCAAACATATATGGATTAGTAAGTTTGATTTTGATTAAAGTAATAAATACAATATATAGTGTGATGATATCCTTAGGCTTTTATTTGATAAGTGAAATTTTAATCGATTATGAAGTTAGTTCTCAAATGATTAGTATTATTCAATTGTTTTTTCCTACAACATACCTTAAAGATAATGATTTATTTTTAAAATATGGAATTTTTCATCTAATGATTTTAATGGCATTATATTTTTTCATTGGATATTTATTTTATTTAAAAAAAGAATAAAAAATTAAATTAGTTGACTAAAATATTAAGATATGATATAATACAAAAGAAATTAAATAATGTAGTGAAAAGAAGAAGTCCCACTTCTCACCTGACTAATATAGGTTAGTAGGTAAACAGTCATGAAACTTGGTTAGAATATTTTGTGATTTGCTTAATACAGTGGGGATTCCCGCTGTTTTTTCATTTACACTATTAATTTAGAATTTATTTAAGAGTAGAGGTGAAATTTATTAGTAAACCAGGCGATAAAAAGGATAATTTGGTAAATGAAGAAATTGAAGCTTCATTTGTACTTGTTATTACAGAAGATGGTGAACAACTTGGAAAATTAGCTTTAGAAGATGCTTTAAAAGAAGCTGAAAACCGAGGATACGATTTAGTTTGTGTTGCGCCAAACGCTCCTGTTCCCGTTTGCAAATTAATGGATTATAGCAAATATCGATATGAACAAAGCAAAAAAGCCAAAGAAGCACGTAAGAATCAAAAAATTATCTCTGTAAAAGAAATCCGTTTGAGTCCAACCATTGATATTGGTGATTTTGAGACAAAAGCAAGGGCTGCAAGAAAATTTTTACTAGGTGGAGACAAAGTAAAAGTGAGTTGCCGTTTTAGAGGTAGAATGATTGAGCAGGCAAATAATACAAAAGAATTATTTGTAAAGTTTGCTATGGGCTTAGAAGATATCTCACAAATTGATCAAGCTCCCTTTTTAGATGGAAGAAATATGTTTATGTCTCTTTCACCAAAATTACAAAAAAAGAAAAATTAAT
>ENA-OPTB01001553-OPTB01001553.1-human-gut-metagenome-genome-assembly--contig:-NODE-1553-length-17227-cov-6.312136_pt1 | contig 17227 bp, 15 predicted proteins | sample MGYA00241810_ERZ501911 | MGnify/ENA primary metagenome ERZ501911 (study PRJEB25962, sample SAMEA2042304) | human gut metagenome | biome: human gut; feature: human-associated habitat; material: faeces... | reverse complement strand
GGTGTAAGGGGGATATTCTCTCACGTGAGAGAATATCCCCCTTAACCGCTCCCCTGCGCGGCGCAGGGACGCAACCCCGTAGAGGTTTTGCAAAAAATTTCAAAAACCACTTGCAAACTCCCTTTTCCGTGTTATGATGATGACCGAAAAAAGAACGTGCAGTGCACATGGCAAGAAAGAGTGATCGATTTGTTGGATTTTTTGAAACAGGAGGGGCTGAGTCCCGACCTTTTGGATGGTATTCGTGAATTTAACGCGCAGTATCCGACGCCGCCGGAGCTGCAAAACCGCATCCCGCAGCCGCGGTATCATTATTATGGCAAGGACGTGTGGGAGGCGGCGGTCGCCGCCATTTTATGCGGGGAAAATCTGCTGCTCGCGGGCAGCAAGGCCACGGGCAAAAATGTGCTCGCGGAAAATCTGGCGCAGGTCTTTGCGCGCCCCGGCTGGGATGTGTCCTTCCATGTGAATATGGACGCGGCCTCCCTCATCGGCATGGACACCTTTGAGGGCGGTGCCGTCAAATTCCGGCCCGGCCCGGTCTACCGCTGCGCCCAGAGCGGCGGCTTCGGCGTGCTGGACGAGATCAACATGGCCAAAAACGAGGCGCTGGCGGTGCTGCACGCGGTGCTGGACTTCCGCCGCGCCATCGATGTACCCGGTTACGACCGCATCCCGCTGGCCGAGGAGACCCGCTTTATCGCCACCATGAACTACGGCTACGCGGGCACCCGGGAGCTGAACGAGGCGCTTACCTCCCGCTTTGCGGTGGTGCAGATGCCCACCATCACGCAGGATAATCTGGAAAAGCTGCTGCGGGCGCAGTTCCCGGATCTTACCGCAAAATATGTGCACCAGTTTGCACTGCTGTTTCTGGACCTGCAGAAAAAATGCGACAGTGCCGAGATTTCCACCAAAGCGCTGGATCTGCGCGGTATGCTGGACGCGCTACGGCTGATCCGCAGGGGCATCCCGGCCGGGGCGGCGCTGGATATGGGCATCACCAACAAGGCCTTTGACTCCTACGAGCAGGGGCTGATTCGGGACGTGATCGCCGCACGCATCCCGGCCAAGTTGGATGCCGGAAAGCTGTTTGCCTGATGGACGCCCAAAGCTACACCGCACAGGAGCGGCGCGCGGCCAATCAGGTCTGGGCCGCTGCCGGAGCCTACGGTTTTGAGCCGCTGTTTCTGGCCCGCAACACGGACGGCACCATTGATTTTTACATGAACTGCATCGTAGGGCTGGTGCACAAATACTACGGTGACGCGCTGATTCGGGACATTTTTTCCGCTTGGGAGGGTGACACACGCCAGCCCATGCTGGACGATATGGCGTGGCTATATCTGGAAAACGCCGCATACCGGCTGGAGCTGCCCCGCCGCCCGGTGCTGGAGGCGCTGCGGTTTGCCCACGCGGACTACTTTTTTGCCATCCAGTACAAGCTTTCGCGGCAGGAGTGGATGGCGAAAAACCAGCTGGTGTACACCATGCAGGCTGCGCGCTGGCGCAAGGTTCTGGGACACACCGCCCCGGTCATGACCCCTTACGAGAGCAGCCTTGCCGCCGCGCTGGAACCGGAGACCGTACCGGAACCAGCACAGCTCAAAAACGACCTGCTGGCGCTGTTTGCAAAATTCGCCCTGTTTGACGGCAAGGTGCGCCAGAAGCCCGCGCTGCATCTGCGGCTGCAAGGCTTTTGGGCAAAGCTTGCCACCAAAACCATGCCCACCCAGATGATCAAGACCGACCGGGTGACGGTGGAACATTCCGGCGCGGTGGATGCTACTGGCAGCGGGCTGGCGGTGGACAAGCGCCGGGCAAACATCACCCTGAAGCAGCGCGCCGCGCAGGACCGCGCCTACATTGAAAGCTGCTTCGGGCGCTGCTTCTATCCGCCGGAGCAGCTGCGCAAGGCCGAGCAGGAGCTGTGCACCGGAGTGCATCTGGGCTGTCACTTGTGGTTCAGCGCCGGTGTACCCAGCCCGGCGCAGGCACCCACCCCGGAAGCGCGGCAGCTGGCACAGCAGGCCGAATTGCAGGCCGAACGCAACCGTGCCTACTACGCCAAAAATCAGGAGCTGCACCGCAGCGTGGTACTGCGCCTTACCGAGCAGATCCGCAACTGTATTCTGGTGCATCAGCAGCCCGACCAGCGGGTGGCACGCAGCGGCAACCTGTGCGCCGGGCGGGTGTGGCGCGCCCCTTACCTGAACGATAACAGGGTGTTTTTGTGCCCGGAGGAGGAAAACTGCCCCGCCTTTACGGTGGATCTGCTGCTGGACGCCTCCGCCTCCCGCCTGCACTGTCAGGAGGTGATTGCGGCGCAGGGTGTCATTCTGGCCGAAAGCTTGGCCAACTGCGGTATTCCGGTGCGAGTAAGCGCCTTTAGCAGCCTGCGGGGCTACACGGTACTGCGGGTGCTGAAAGGCTTTGCGGACAAGAACCGGCAAAACATCTTCCGGTACTTCGCCTCAGGCTGGAACCGGGACGGTCTGGCACTGCGAGCTGCGGGCGATCTGATCCGGTATGCCCCCGGCCCCGCCCCGCGTCACCTGATGATCCTGCTGACCGATGCCAGCCCCAACGACAGCCGCCGCATTCCGCCCACAGCAGAGAACCCGCTGGGCTGCGCCTACGAGGACGCCGCCGGTGTTACCGATACCGCCGCGCAGGTGCGCACCTTGCAGCGGCAGGGCGTGCGGGTGTCTGCCGTTTTTATGGGCGAGGACAGCAGCGCCGGTGCCGCCACGCAGATCTACGGCAAAAATATGGCGCGCATCCGCGGCATGGATCAGCTTGCCCGCGCAGCCGGACGGCTGATCCAGAACGAGATCCGGGAGCTTGGCGATTGAAAAACATAAAATGACCCCTGTGGGAGCAACTCCTGCCTTAGCCGGCATCTCCCGCAGGGGTCATTTTTCACAACCGCTTATCATAAAGCACAACCATGCTTTGAACTTCCGTTTACTCTACGCCATAAGCTTTTGCAAAATTTTGTCGTTTTGAAGAAACTTGCAGTTGTTTTTTCCTCAAAAGTATGCTATACTACGTTCAGAGAAGTTTTATACAGCCTGTCGGCCCGATCACCCGGCTGGCACTTTTACAACGTTTCGCTGTTTGCTTTTTAGGAAGGAGATCAATCATGGACGCTTCCCGTTATTTTGACGCCATGCACAACGCCATGTCCACCCTGCACGCCGGTGCACAGCTGCTGCTCACCATCCGTTTGCAGGACACCTGCGGCAACGATGCCTATCTTGAAGTAAAACAGCTGCCCGGGGAGCAGAGCGCCCTTGTGTGCTACTCCACCATGGGGCGGCGCTGCCTGAATTTTCAGCTGTTCCGCAAGGGCTGGCAGCTGTGCCACAATGCCGATGGGCAGCTGACCGGACGTTTTCCGTCCAGTGCCGACAGCCTGCTCAGCCAGACCGACTTCCGCGCCTACTGCCGGGAGGATCGGTTGGATGCCGCCCGCACCCAGCGCCTTGTGGAGGAACTGGGGCAGCGTGCCGGTACAAATTATATCGGTGCCATCCCGCAGAATGCCCGCACCGGCGCACAGATCACAGTCGAAAGCCACCTCGGTCGCGGTGCACGCTGGAGTTACTGGAATCAGGACGCTTCCCCCTGCCTGCCGCTGGCCGCAATTTTGTACTGGCTGGCTGATTTTCTGGCCGGGAACGAGCGTCGCGCGTTGCAGTCTGACCCGCAGGCCGCCGCACTGGCTGCGCAGTGGCTGGCAAAGGACACCGCTGTGTTCTTCTGCTCCTCCCCTGCCCTGACGGTATCCTCTGCGACAGGTCATAGTGCCCCTGCTACACGGCGCACCCACCCCGCGCCGGTACCTGCCGCACGCAGCAAGAGCTGGCAGAGCGTTCTGGCCGCCATGGCTGCGGTGTAAGCAAGACATCGTTATTTCAGCATGGTTTACATATAAAAGACGAGTGCTCGACAAAACCGAGCACTCGTCTTTTTTGCAGGGTAATAGCAAAAAAGCACCCCGCCAGCCGTTTCCGGTCAGCGGGGTGCTCAGTGCTTAAAAGTTACGGTTCAGCTTACGCTACGCAGCCCACAGGGGAGATCACTCCTCGATGTAGCCGTACTGCAGGTACCAGTAGCCGTAGGGGCTGTGCCAGGTGCCCTTCAGAGCGGGGCTCTGCAGCCAGTAGTCGTTGTAGTAAGCGATGGGCAGGCAGCCGGTATCCTCCATGAGGATGTCCTCAGCCTTGTGCAACTGTGCAAAGTGCTCGGAGACATCAGCAACGCGGGAAGCCTCGATAGCAGCATCGAACTCGGGGTTGGAGTACTTGCCATCGTTGTTGCCGTTACCGGAGCAGAACAGATCCAGCATGTTGGAGGGATCGTTGTAGTCCATGACCCAGCCGTTACGGGCAACATCGTACTCGCCTGCACGACGAGCGGCGGTGAAGGAGGACCACTCCATCTTGCTGATGGTCAGGGTGATGCCCAGATCGCTCCAAGCCTGCTGCAGGTACTCTGCCAGAGGCACATGGTAGCCGGCATCGTTGGTGCTGTACTCCAGAGTGGGGTAGCCCTCACCATTGGGGTAGCCAGCATCAGCCAGCAGCTTCTTAGCCTCGGCCAGATTAGCCTCGTAGTCAGCAGAGATGTAGGGAGCATTGCCATTGTCGTGGAAGTAACCGTTCTCGTCCACGATGCCAGGGCCAACGATGCTGTCAGCAGTGGAGTAGGTACCCTGCATGATGGTGTTGGCAACGTAGTCACGGTCGATAGCCAGGCTCAGAGCTCTACGGACCTTGGCATCCTTGAAGGCATCGCGCTTCAGGTTCAGGCTGACATAGTAGGTGCCCAGAATGGTGTCAACGTAGAAGTCGCCGCCATCCTCTGCCTTGGTCAGGCTGGGGATCTCGTCGGTGGGCACATCCTTGATCAGCTGAGCCTCGCCGCTGTTATAAGCAGCGAAGGAAGCAGAGGAGTCCTCCAGCAGCAGCAGGGTGATGCTCTCGGAAACGATCTTGGAGCTATCCCAGCCGCCAACATAGTTGGGGTTCTTGGTCAGAACGATACGCTCGGAGGGAGTCCACTCGGTGATCATGAAGGGACCGTTGCACACATAGGTATCGGGAGAGGTGCACCATGCATCGCCGTTGGCCTCAACGGTAGCCTTCTGCACAGGGCTCATAGCAGCAAAGGCAACGATCTTATCAAAGTAAGAGCAGGGGTAAGCCAGAACGATGGTCAGGGTCTTGCCGTCATCGCTTGCCTTCACGTTCAGAGCATCGAGGTTGGGCTCCACGGTGGGGTTGCCGTCTGCATCGGGGAAACCGGCAGCTTCTTCAAAGCCGTCGATCATGCCCAGGCAGGTCTCTGCGTAGGGAGCAGCGGTATCAGGATCAGCCATACGCTTGAAGCTGTACTCGAAGTCCTTAGCGTTCAGGTCGGTGCCATCGCTCCACTTCAGGCCGTCACGCATGGTGAAGGTCCAGGTCAGGCCGTCCTCGCTGGTGGTCCAGCTCTCAGCCTGACCAGGGACAGCCTCGTTGTTCTCGTTGATGATCAGCAGGGTCTCGAAGACGGTGATGATGGTGTTGCCGCCATCCACAGCGCTGTTCAGAGCGGGGTCCAGAGTCTCGGGGTTAGAACCGTACTGGACGGTAAAACCAGCGGTAGAGACACTGCCGGTAGAAGAACCAGCAGAAGAAGCAGTGCCGGAGGTTGCGGTAGAACCGGACTTGCTGCCGCCACAGGCTGCCAGACCCAGAGCAGCGGCACCCACGCCTGCAACCTTGAGGAAATTACGACGAGAAATGCGTTTCATAATAATATCCTTCCCTTGTATCAAATTTTGAGTGTGCCAGGTTCCCCCAGCCGCCTCTATATTCGATCCGGTGCAAATGTACACCGGAGGAACACGAATGATTATAATGCGTTCTCATGCCGGTTACAAGTCCAAAACCTGGACTGTAACCATTTTGTGACAACATTTCAGCGCTAAGTTGAGTTACTTTCACCTTTTACTAGTGTGAAGTGTTCTCACTTCACGCGGTCAAGGTGATGGCAGGCTGCCCAGTGGCCGGTGGAGACCTCCTTGAACTCGGGCACCTCGTTGGCGCACTGCTCGTCTGCATAGGGGCAGCGGGTGCGGAAACGGCAGCCGGACGGCGGGTTCAGGGGGCTGGGCACATCGCCCTGCAGCACGATACGCTTGGACTGGCGAGCCGTAATGGGGTCTGCCACCGGAATTGCGGAGATTAGGCTGCGGGTGTAGGGGTGGATGCTGTGGGTGATCAGCTCGTAGCTGTCGGCCAGCTCCACCATCTTGCCCAGATACATCACGCCGATGCGGTTGGAGATGTGCTTCACAACGCTCAGGTCATGGGCGATGAACAGGTAGGTCAGACCCATCTCCTGCTGCAGATCCTCGAACATATTGACGACCTGTGCCTGAATGGAAACGTCCAGTGCAGAGACAGGCTCGTCACAAACGATGAACTCGGGGTTCACGGCCAGTGCACGGGCAATGCCCACGCGCTGACGCTGACCGCCGGAGAACTCGTGGCAGTAGCGGTTTGCGTGCTCGCTGTTCAGGCCAACGCGCTCCAGCAGAGCGATGATCTTATCGTGGCGGTCCTTTTCGTTCTCAGCCAGATGATGGATATCAATGCCCTCACCCACGATGTCGCCAATGGTCATGCGGGGATCCAGACTTGCGTAGGGATCCTGAAAAACGATCTGCATCCGGCGGCGATAGGGCAGCATATCCACTGCGATCTTGTTGTCCTTATCGAACAGCAGGTTGCCGTCGTAGTAGATCTTGCCGCCGGTGGGCTCGTACAGGCGCAGCAGGGTGCGGCCGGTAGTGGTCTTGCCACAGCCGGACTCGCCCACCAGACCAAGGGTCTCGCCCTTGCGGATGGCAAAGCTTACGTCATCCACAGCCTGAACATACTTGCGGTTCTTGCCCACACCGCCGGCGGGGAAATACTGCTGCAGGTGCTGGACTTCAACCAGCGTCTTGTGTTCACTCATTCTGCCTTTTCCCCTTTCTCAAATTCAGCCTTCTGCTGCAGCCAGCAGTAGGTATAGTGGGTATCGCTGAGCTCGGTGCGCGGAGGCATCTTGCTCAGACAGATCTTCATGCAGTTCTTGCAGCGGGGCGCAAAGGGGCAGCCGGCCGGCGGATTCAGCAGGTCCACAGGGGTACCCTCGATGGGCACAAGGCGCTCGTGCTCTGCGGTGTTCAGCTTGGGGATGGAGTTGATCAGGCCCTTGGTGTACTCGTGGCCCGGCTGATAGAAGATCTCGTCGGTAGTGCCGTACTCCACAATGTGGCCGGCGTACATGACGGCGATCTTCTCGCACATGGAAGCCACGACACCCAGATCGTGGGTGATCATGATGATGCTCATGCCCAGCTTCTTGCGCAGATCCTGCATCAATTCAAGGATCTGTGCCTGAATGGTCACGTCCAGTGCGGTGGTGGGCTCGTCGGCGATCAGCAGCTTGGGCTCACAGGCCAGTGCAATGGCGATCATCACGCGCTGGCGCATACCGCCGGACAGCTCGTGGGGGTACTGCTTCAGGCGCTTTTCAGGCTCATTGATGCCGACCAGCTCCAGCAGTTCCTTGGCGCGTGCCCATGCATCGGCCTTATTCTTATCGGTGTGCAGGCGGATGACCTCCACGATCTGGTTGCCGATGGTGTACACCGGGTTCAGGCTGGTCATGGGGTCCTGGAAGATGATGGAGACCTCGTTGCCGCGGATCTTGCGGAAGTCCTTCTCCTTCATGTTCTCGATCTCGTGGCCGTTGAACCACACCTTACCGCCCACCAGCTTACCGGGGTAAGCGGTCAGGCCCATAACGGAGTAGGCGGTGACCGACTTACCGGAGCCGGACTCACCTACAACGCCCAGAACATCGCCCTGATTCATGGTAAAGGAAACGCCGTTCAGTGCCTTTACTTCGCCCGCGGGGGTGAAGAAAGAAAGGCGCTCATCTTTGATATCAAGAATTTTCTCGCTCATTTCTGTTCACCTCATCAATTCTTCAGCTTCGGGTCAAAGGCATCGCGCAGGCCATCGCCGAACAGGTTGAACACAAGGATCATCACGCTGATCATCAGTGCGGGGGCGATCAGCAGATGGGGATAGGTGTTCATGCCCTTAACAGCATCGGTAGCCAGAGAACCCAGAGAGGGCAGCGGAGCTGCAACACCCAGACCGATGAAGCTCAGGTAGCTCTCGGTGAAGATGGAGGCCGGGATCTGCAGGGTGGTGGTAACAATCAGAGTACCAATGCAGTTGGTAAGCAGATGCTTTTTGATGATACGGCCGCTGGATGCGCCCAGTGCGCGGGCAGCGGTAACATACTCGCTCTCCTTCAGGATCAGGATCTGGCTGCGGACGATACGCGCCATGCCGACCCAGTACAGCAGAGCAAAGATGATGAAGATGGAGATCATGTTGGGGCCCAGCGTCTGCATCCACTTAAAGCCAGGCTGTGTGGACAGCTTGTCCAGCGGGTCCTTCAGGGCCATGCCCAGCAGGATGATCAGCAGAATATCGGGGATGGTGTACAGAATATCTGTAATACGCATCATGATATTATCCACCCAGCCGCCGGCAAAGGCGGAAACTGCGCCGTAGGTAGCGCCGATGATCAGCACCAGCACAGAGGCGATCAGACCGACAGACAGGCTGACGCGGGTGCCCATCATGATACGCACCGCAAAGTCACGGCCCATACGGTCGGTGCCCAGAATGTGCGGGAACACCTTTTCGCCGGCATCGATGCGGGCCTGCTCAGCGGCAGAGTACTCGAACGGTGCCAGATTGTTGCTGCCCTTCACCTGCTCGGAGTAGCTGTAGGGCCACACGGCGGGCAGAATGTAGGCAAAGATAGCAATGGCAATGATGAACACAAAGCTGACCATGGCGATCTTGTTTTTCTTCAGGCGGCGGATACCGTCCTTCCAGAAGTTGACGCTCTCGCGCATGACCACCAGACTCTGCTTTTCCTCATTGCTGGCGGGCAGAAAATCCTCCGCATTGAGCTGCAGGCTGAGCGGATTCTTTTTAATGTTTTCCATGAAAATCGCTCCTCTCTTACTTCAGCTTGATACGCGGGTCGATGATCTTGTACAGGATATCCACGATCACGTTTGCAATAATGACCATGCTGGACAGCAGAATGGTGGTGCCCATGATCATGGTGTAGTCACGGTTGGTGATGGCAGACACGAAGTCGCGGCCCAGACCGGGCACGGAGAAGATCTTTTCCACCACGAAGGAACCGGTCATCAGGCCGGCCAGCATGGGGCCAACGTAGGTGATGACAGGCAGAATGGCGTTGCGCAGTGCGTGCTTGAACAGGATCATGAACTGGGAAACGCCCTTTGCGCGGGCAGTGCGCATATAGTCCTGACCCATGACGTCCAGCAGGCTGGAGCGCATCAGACGGGTGATATATGCCGAGGGGTAGATGGCCAGTGCGGTGACCGGCATGATATAGGCGGCTGCGCTGTTCAGGCCAACCGTAGGCAGCACCTTCATGTTCATACCAAACTGGTATAGCAGCAGCACGCTGGAGATAAAGCTGGGGATCGCGATGCCGCAGGTTGCAAACACGATAATAATGTTATCCAGCCACTTGCCGCGGTTATAAGCGGAAATGCAGCCCAGCGGGATGCCCACGCACAGAGCCACCACCACTGCAATGCCTGCCAGACGGCAGGATACCGGCAGCTTGCTGGCGATGATCTGGTTCACGGTACGGCCGCGCTGACGCAGGCTCAGACCCAGATCGCCGTGCAAAAGGCCCTTCATGTAGTTGACGTACTGCACACCCAGCGGCTTATCCAGGCCATACTTTTCGGCCAGAGCCTGCTGAGCAGCGGCACTGATGGACTTTTCTGCCACGAACGGGCCACCGGGGACCAGGTTCATGACAAAAAAGGTAACCGTAGCCACAATGAAGATACTGAAGATACCCATTGCGACACGCTTGATGATGTACTTTGCCATCGTTTGATGCCACTCCAATCCTATCAATGAATTACTGTTTTTGCTCTCAGGCCGAGCCACACTTTCCCGCAGTCCGCCAGCCTCACACATAGCGGACGTCTGTCCTTGGCACGTGGACAGAAAAGCGAATAATAAAACGATGGCATCTTGCGGTTGCATAAACACCATCGTCCATACCCGAGAAACACTCTATCTATTATAAGGATAACCACGATTTTTGTCAATTTACATGAAAAGAATTCACTTCATTATAGCAAAGCATGAGTGAAATCTTATACTTTATACAAATTTCCTGTATATTTGTAGGTAAAAGTGCTACTTTTCCGACCTTTTGGGGGATTGTTCCGTTGGTGCGTACAATCCGCCCTCCCCTGTCGGCGTAAAAGGCAGCGTCTCTGCCGCAGAGTCATCCCTCCATGTCCTTGGCATTTTTCTCCATATTACAGCAAAAAGGCAAAACAAAGCCACCCGCAGCCCCTTTCCGGCACAGTCAGTGCCCGGGAGATGTGCTGCGGGTGGTCATGGGTCGTTTTGCGGGTCAGGAGTACAGTTTTGCGGTCAGCCGGGAGTACATGGCGCTCTTCTGTGCCTTATAGGAGGCCATGGCCTGATCCGCCAATGCGGTGCTCTGGCCGTTGGCGGTCAGAATGGCACGCATCTGGCTGACGATGCTCTCCACTTCCCTGTCGTAGGACGCCTGCATCGCGTACAGTCTGCCGCTTCTTGCCAGCACGATGGAGATCTTGCGCGCCTGTGTCTGCTGAGACTCCGGCAGCGATTTGAACTCTGCCTTTGCTCCGGCAATGCAGCTGTTCAGCTCTGCCTCGGCGCGTGCCTTGACGCTGTACAGCTGCCGCAGCAGCGCCTTGACCTCGGCCTCGTAGCCGGCCTCCTGTTTGCCGGAGGAGGACGCCGGTTTTTCTGTACCGGAATTGGCTGTACCGGCAGTCTCCTGCTTGCTGGAGGACGCTGTACTGCTGCTCTCCGTCCGGGAGGCAGATGCCGCCGGAGAAGTATCAGAATTCGCCGAGGAGGAAGCCGCACCTGTCTCCTGCTGCGGAGCGCTGGCGGATGCCTCCTGTTCCCCGCTGCCGGACGCGGCGGCTTCATCTGCCAGTTCCTCCAGCGTGATCTCACCGCTGAGCAGCTTATCGATCTCATCATCCGTCAGGGTGACCTGTGTGCTGTCCGCCGGGGCATCCGGCAGGGTTTCAGGAATACCGGCTGCCATACTGCGGAGGTAGAACAGCACGCCAAGAACAGCTGCTGCCAGCAGAGCCACCAGCGCGCCCAGCACGATCAACACGATTTTCAGGACCTTATTTTTCTTCATACCAAAATCCGCTGCCCGGGCAGAGTAATTCTCTGCCCGGGCAGTTTTCTCCTTACTTTAGGATCAGACCCACATGCCCAAAAACTTTTTGGGCTGATGCAGGGTCGCCGCGTCCAGTTCCTGATCATGGAACAGTTCATCGCCGTTGCGCACGATGCGGGCAGCAGCTTCCCTGCCCAGCAGCTTTTCCAGCTGCTGCACACCCTGCGCCATGCGGGGCGGGCGCTTGTCCGGGGAATGGGTGTCGGTGGAGATGACATGAACCAATCCCCACTGGATGAACTTACACAACTTTTTGCAGAGCTTAGGCTCCAGCAGTGCTCCTGCGTTGATCTGCGCATAGGCACCGGCGGCTACCCAGTCGTACAGCAGGGTGGGATCCTCCAGCACATAGGGGTAGCGCTCGATATGCGCGATCAGCGGCACGATGCCCTGCTGCTGCAGATTGTACAGGGTCTGCCGGATAAAATGCGGCTTGTGGGTGGTGGGGAATTCCAGCAGCAGATAAGCGGTGTCCCCCATGCACAGCGCCCGGGTGTCCAGCTCGCACAGGCCGGGCGAGAAGAACACCTCCGCCCCCAGTTTGAAATCAAACTGCATGGGCTGCCCCTCCAGCGCTGCGGTCAGCTGTTCAAAGGCAGCCTGCCGCTTTACCGTAAAGGCTTCCACTGTGGTACGCTCGCTGTTGAAGTGGCTGGTGAACGCGATGTTGCGCACACCGTCCTCGTATTCCCTGCGCAGCAGCTCCAGCGAGACTGCTGTATCCTTTGCGCCGTCATCCATGCCGGGCAGAATGTGACAATGCAGATCCGTCATAGCAGTGCTTCCTTATTCAGTAACATCAGCCTTCTGTTTTTCGTAGGCATAGTTGTAATTGTAGGCATAGCTGTATGCGTAGCTGGAGCCCTTGAGTGCCTTCTTCATGTCGTAGCGGGTCAGCACGCTGCCCAGCACCCGGACACCGGCATCCTGCAGCTTTTTCACTGCGCCGCGCACCGCATCGGCGGGGGCGTAGTCCGAGCGCACAACGAAAACCGCGCCGTCCACATAGCGGCCGATGACGGCTGCATCGGTGACCACGGACACCGGGGGTGCATCAAAGATGACCACATCGAACTTTTCCCGCAGGGTGTTGACCATGGCCTGCATCTGCGGCTGGCTCAGCATCTCGGAGGGGTTCGGCGGCGGGGTGCCGGCGGGCAGGAAGGTCAGATTCATTTCCTTCAGTTCATGCAGCGCCTCGTCCAGCGTGCACTGGTTGGACAGCACGTTGGAAACGCCCTTTACGTTGTGGCCTGCCTTCAGGTAGCGGTGCAGCACCGGTTTGCGCAGGTCGCAGTCGATCAGAGCCACCTTTTTGCCGCTTTCGGCCAGCGTCAGCGCCAGATTGACCGCCACATTGCTCTTGGACTCTTCCGGCACGGTACTGGTGATGACCAGCGTGTGCACGTCCATGGAGCCCGCCATAAAGTCCAGATTGGTGCGCAGAGACTTGTAGGCCTCCACATAGCCAAAGGGCATCCCCTTATCGGTGATCAGCTGCAGGGTACGGTGCTCGCCGTCAGTTTTGTTCTTTTTGTTAAACAGATTCCACATCGTCTTACACCTCCGGGATCAGGCCCAGCACGGGCAGGCCGAGCTTCTTCTGGATATCTTCGTCATCCACAATGGTATCGTGCAGCAGGTGTGCCAGCACCAGCACGCCGCACACCACCACAGCGCCCAGCAGACCGGCCAGCACAACGTACTTCTTGGTCTGGGGGAACACCTTGTTGGGATCGATGATCACATCGCTCACCGCCTTGCAGGAACCGGCTTCCACCTTTTCCACCAGCACATCGGGCACGATGTCGGCAATGGTCTGTGCAATCTCGCCTGCGCGCTCTGCATCGGTATCGGTGACCGTGATCTGCATGATCTGGGTAGAGTCCACATCGGCAACATCCACCATCTTATACAGCTCGGCGTAGGTCATGTCCAGATTCAGTTCATCAATGACCTCGTTCAGCACGGTGTTGCCCTTGATAATGACCGCATAGGTGCTGATCAGGTTCTTAGCCGAGTTGAAGTTATCACTGGTGAAGGTGGTGGTCGTGTCCTGACGGGTATTCACGATCATGTTGATAGATGCCTGGTACTTGGGTGTAAGCGCAAACACGCACACCAGCAGGCAAATCAGCGCTGCCGCAACAGCTGCTGCCACGATCTGCACAGCATGCGCCCACAGCAGGCGGGCCAGTTCCATCAGATCAATGGTCTCCTCGTCCTCCGTGCTCCGGAGCGACTGTCCCATAGTTGCTTTTTCGTCCATAATAGCGAAACTCACCTTTCTTGTTTTCCGCAGTGCAAGAAATGTACACCGGGTTCCTATAGATACACATTCGTTTTATAATGATAGCACATCTTGTTGTATTTTACAAGTAAAAATGCCATTTTCTGCCGGCAAATATATGGACAAAATATGCCCTGCCCCGTACAAAAAAGGCATCCGTAGCACATGGATGGCTGCGGATGCCTTCGTTTTACAGATTTTTAGCGAATACGCTTAGCGGGAGCCCTTATCGTAGGGGATACCCTCGGCCTTGGGTGCCATGCTGTTCTTGGAGGTGAAGGCCAGAATGACCATGGAGGCCACAAAGGGCATCATATTATAGATGTTGCTGGACCAGTGCAGCTGCGCAAGGAAGGTAGAGTCTGCAATGTTGGCAAGGCTCTTGAACACGGCAAAGAACATGGCCGCGCCAAAGATGTGGAAAGGCTTCCACTGGCCAAAGATCATAACTGCCAGTGCCAGAAAGCCTGCACCGGCCACGCCGACTTCAAAGTTCCAGGTCTGCACCGGGGGCACAATATAGGCCAGACCGCCGACGGCACCCAGCGCACCGGAAAGGATCACACCTGCGTAACGCATCTTGTAAACGTTGATGCCCACCGAGTCCGCAGCCTGCGGGTGCTCGCCGCAGGCACGCAGGCGCAGGCCAAAGCGGGTCTTGTACAGCACGATGTAGCTGACCACCAGCAAAATCAGCCCCAACGGCACGAACACGCTGAGTTCCAGCCCGCCGATGCTGAACAGGAAGGGCTTGTTGGAATAGTTCAGCTTGGCGCTGCCGCTCTCGCTGAAGTACTTGGAGATGACCACGGCAATGGCGGTAGCCAGCAGGTTCAGTGCCGTGCCGCCGATGGTCTGGTCCGCCTTCAGGTTGATAGAGGCAAAGGCCAACAGCAGGCTGTAGATCACGCCCGCCAGCGCTGCCACCAGAATGGAGATCAGCACCACAAGGAAGGGCGACAGGCTTGCAGGCAGCATGGTCAGGGTAAGCACACCGGCCACGCCGCCGATGACCATGATGCCCTCCAGTGCAATGTTGATGATGCCGGAATGTTCGCTGAACATACCGCCCAGTGCCACCAGCATCAGCACGATACCGTACAGCAGGGTATATTTGATCAGAAGCAGCATATTACTTGCCCTCCTTTTTGGTCTTTTCTGCGGCAGGCGCAGGCTCTGCGTTCACGTTGGTCTTTTCGGCATTCCGGAACAGCAGGCTCTGGATCTTGCCGCGGAACAGCATGGAGAATGCGCACAGGTAGATGATGATGCCGCTGATCAGATCCGAGATCTCAGTGGGGTAAAACTTGGTGGACAGGAAGGAGCCGCCGACCGAGATGTGGGAGATGAACAGCGCAGAGAACACGGTGCCAATGGGGTTGGAGCTTGCCAGCAGTGCCACCGAGATACCGTTGAAGCCCATGCCCGGCAGGCTGGTGGAGTTCAGCGGGTTCCACTGGGACACGTTGGACAGATAGAACAGGCCTGCGCCGAAGCCCGCCAGCGCACCGGCAATGGCCATGGAGAGGATGATGTTCTTCTTCTCGTTGATACCGGCATAGCGGGCGGCGTTCTTGTTCAGGCCAACGGCCTTGAGCTCGTAGCCGAAGGTGGTCTTGTTCAGCACCACCCAGATCAGCACAGCCACCGCTGCCGCCAAGAAGATGGCAATGGTGGTGCTGTTGGTCTGGAACAGCTTGTTCAGGCCGAAGTCCGGGATCAGGGACTGGGCAAAATCGGCGTTCTTACTCAGGTTCAAAGTACGGGTGTTGCGCACGTCGTACATGGGGCCGGTGCCGTTCTGGTAGATGAGCTCATTTACCAGATACAGGCCGATCCAGTTGAACATAATGGAGGTAATGACCTCGTTGATGTTGAAGTAGGCCTTGAAAAAGCCGGGGATCGCGCCCCACAGGCCGCCCAGCACTGCTGCTGCCAGCAGGCAGACGAACCAAGGCAGCTTGAGCATAATGGCGCAGTACAGCGCACCGTAAGCGCCCAGCGTGTACTGACCGGCTGCACCGATGTTGAACAGGCCAGTCTTGAAGGCAAACGCCACGGACAAGCCGGTCATGATCAGGGGTGCGGCATTGGCAAGCTCCTTGCCTACGCCGTAGGGGGCATCGTGGAAGCCGCCCTTGATGATGCGCACAAAGCCATCGTCCCATGCGTGTGCGGGGTTGATGGCTACCAGCACCAGAAAGCCCACCAGCAAACCAATCAGGATGCACAGCAGTGCAGCCAGCACGCTGGTAACAGAGCTTTGCAGGCTGCCGCCGCGGGAAAGTTTTTTCTTATTCATGTGTTACTGCTCCTCCTTTCCCTGCTTGCGGGCGCCTGCCATATACAGACCCAGCTCCTGCACGGTGGTGGTCTTGGGGTCAAACTCGCCCACGATCTCGCCCTCGTACATTACAAGGATGCGGTCAGAAAGGTTCATCACCTCGTCCAGCTCCAAGCTGACCAGCAGCACGGCCTTGCCCTTGTCGCGCTCGGCCACGATCTGGCGGTGGATGTACTCAATGGCACCCACGTCCAGACCACGGGTGGGCTGCACTGCCACCAGCAGCTTGGGGTCGCGGTCGATCTCGCGGGCGATGATGGCCTTCTGCTGGTTGCCGCCGGACATACTGCGCACGGTGGTCACACTGCCCTGACCGCTGCGCACATCGTACTGCTCGATCAGCCGGTCGGAGTACTCACGCACCTTATCGGCACGGATAAAGCCGCCCTTCTGGAACTCCGGCTGCCAGTAGCGCTGCAGCACGATGTTGTTTTCCAGACTGAAATCCAGCACCAGACCGTGCTTGTGGCGGTCCTCCGGGATGTGACCCATGCCGTCCTTGGAGCGCTGGCGGATGCTCTCGTGGGTGATATCCTTGCCGTCCAGCGTAAGCTTGCCACTAGACAGCTTGCTCAGGCCGGTCAGGCCGTAGATGAACTCGGTCTGGCCGTTGCCCTCGATGCCCGCCAGACAGACGATCTCGCCTGCGTGCACCTTGAAGGACACGTCCTTCACCACGTCCTTCTTGCGCTGGTCGTTGTGGATGGTAACATTCTCCACGTCCAGCACGGTCTCGCCGGGGTGTGCGGGCTGCTTTTCTACCTGCAGCTGCACGTCACGGCCCACCATGCGGCGGGAAAGCTCTTCCTTGGTAGTGTCCTTGATATCCACCGTGCCCATATACTTGCCCTTGCGCAGCACGGTGCAGCGGTCGGCCACAGCCATGATCTCGTTGAGCTTATGGGTGATGAACAGGATGGACTTGCCCTCCTTTTTGAACCCGCGCATGATCTCCATCAGCTCGTCGATCTCCTGCGGGGTCAGCACAGCGGTGGGCTCGTCAAAGATCAGGATCTCGTTGTCGCGGTACAGCATCTTCAAAATCTCCACGCGCTGCTGCATACCCACCGAGATATCGCTGATCAGGGCGTCCGGATCCACCCGCAGACCGTACTTTTCGCTCAGCGCCATCACCTTTTTGCGTGCCTCGGCCTTCTGCAAAAAGCCCATCTTGTTGGGCTCCACGCCCAGAATGATGTTGTCCAGCA
>ENA-OPTB01001532-OPTB01001532.1-human-gut-metagenome-genome-assembly--contig:-NODE-1532-length-17386-cov-2.499740_pt1 | contig 17386 bp, 20 predicted proteins | sample MGYA00241810_ERZ501911 | MGnify/ENA primary metagenome ERZ501911 (study PRJEB25962, sample SAMEA2042304) | human gut metagenome | biome: human gut; feature: human-associated habitat; material: faeces... | reverse complement strand
AAAATAATCATAGAATCTGGATACTAAGTCTGAACCATTGCTTTTCTAGATATTTGCATTATATAACATTACATGTGCCGTGTCAAGTATTGTTTTGCACCACAAAAAGTCGCGAAACGACATTACTATATGCATATGAAATAAAAATGGCTTGTATCAAACATTTCTGCTATAATATTCTCAAAGGGGGTTTTATCATGCCATCGGAAAAAGAAGAATTTGTAACCAAACAATATATCCCTATGGGTGAGCCAATCGTGCAGAATGATCACACGATTATTTACCATGTGAAATGTCTTTGTGAGCCGGGCAAACCGGACGGCATTTTGAAAATGTACCGCCAGCAGAACCGCGAAGCACTTTACAAACGGTTGTATCAGCTTGATTACAGCGAGTGGCCGCACATTTATAATGTGAAATATTTTGACGGAAATACTTTAGTCGTAGAAAAATACTTAGAGGGAAATACATTGGAAGAACTTCTAAAACAGAACAAGGAAAATAACACCGTTTTTTCCGAAGAAGATGCCTACCGGATTATGAATAAACTCTGCGAATGTATTGCAGGATTACTGCGCCCGGATCCGCCAATTATTCATTCCGATATCAAACCAAGTAACATTTTTATCACCTCAGCAGGCGCTGTAAAACTGCTTGATTTTGTCAATGATAAAACACCAAAAAGAAAACACGAAAAGAAACTTATTTCTCTGCTTGGCATGATTTTTCACCGAATGCTTACAGGCAGCGCACCGGCAAACAAAAAATGCACTTACGAAGGACGATACGAATCCGTCATCCGTAAGTGCTTAGAGAAAAATCCTGAGCAGCGCTACCAAAGCATTTCCGAGCTGAAAGAAGACCTCAAAGAGGCAAAAGAACGTGCTCCAAAAAATATTGTTTCAAAAACCGCCGGAATTCCTTATGCGCTGACGTTTCCTTTTCAAGGAGCCATTCTTGCCTTTGAGTGGATTCTTATCTGCTTCTTTTTGAAAAAGGAGCAGACATCTGCTATGTGTCTGTTTGCTATTGCTTTTTTCATTCATTTTGTACTTTTTTTAGCAAGACGCCATGCATTTTTCCAAAAAAGAAACATTCAAATCAGCACCGCACGCAAAGCCCTCCCGCTGCTGATTCTTGCTCTTGTGCTCGCTTTGCTGTCACAGATTGTTCCTTTCTTAATTTTTTAAAGAGAACACATTACTCAACCAGTTTACTTTCTTTCATGGCAATTACTCGGTCAACCGGGTATTTACAACTCTTGTAATAACTGGATGAAAATAGGGCATATGTGTAAGTTCCATATACTGCTGCCCCCTTAACCATCGGTGGCATCGTCGTCACTTTCATCGCCGTATTTTTGAGAACCTTTCCATTACTCTTTGGCGACGCAAAAGATGGTTTATAAGTGCGAAGTTGTGAAATATAACCGCTTTTCGCCTTTTTCGTACGATAACTTCTCGTCAAAATCATCGTACCTGCTGAGTCAAACGTGATTCCCTGAGTTTTGCTTGGTACATCCATGGTATAAGCCGGTGAAAGAGAAGGCAGTGTTGCCTTATTATTAATCTGGTAACCTTTCATCGTCGATGTTGCCTGACGGAATGTTCCAATCCACAACACATTGTTGTAATATCCCATAAAGGACGCTGTTGAATCCAGTGTTGAAACACTTTTGTACGCTGCCAATTCTGTATAAGAAGTTCCTGCATTTACTGCATTTGTCACAACAGAATATGGGAAACTGGCAACCGCTTTTCCTTTAGAAATCCATACGTTTGTTCCATCATAGGCAATTCCACCTACTTTTGCTTTACTTGGCAAAACAATGGTTGTAATGTACGATTTCGATGAGCGACTGACAACGTAAATCACCGAATTCTGTTCATTTTTGTAATCATATGCCGTAATGAGGAAATAACTGCCTGCCAGACACAATCCCTGAGGTACCATCGTCGTACAGGAAAATCCGGCAACATTTGTCGTCTTCATACCCGGTATTGCGAAACTTTTGTTATAATTCATGGCACTTCTCATTTTTTTGTATGTCTTATAAGCCGGTGATTTCGTGAACGCAGCCTTCGTGCTGTATTTCTTAGCCCCCTTTGATGTCGCGGATACCGCAGCCGTCTTAGCAGAAACCGCTGTGGATAATTTACCTTCAATTTGTGTTCCAGACACCTCGCAGTATGCAGCCACACGATAATAATAGGTCGTGTTCTGTGTCAGAGACTTAATCAAATAACTAACTGTATCTGTCCCTTTCACAACTGCCGTCTGCTGATATACGGATTCGGAGGATTTACGAGAATAAATATAATAACCACTCGCTCCTGTCACCTTGTTCCACGAAAGCATAACTCGGTTTGAACCACCTCTTGCCGTCACTGTCGGCGCATCCAATTCATATAATGCCGGATTCACTGTAGCTGTTGCAGTCGGAGTCGCGCTTGCTGTTGCCGTTGGGGTCGGCGTCGCAATCGAAGCAGCACCTCCGGTAGCAGCCCCCGACGTACCGGTTCCTCCCTCTTTTTCCGTGTTAGCCGCTGCCTGCACGGGTACCATCGTAACGAAAAGTGCCAATGTAAGACAGCCGGCAATGTATTTCATCCATGTTCTCTTCTTCATGTATGTAGCCTCCCTTAAATTTGATACCCTCACTATAGCGCAAGAATTTGTCAGGCAAATGAAAAAACAATGTCACTTTTTTGGCATTATAAAAGAAATGTTGTGATATTGAAAAAAATCCGCTATACTCAAAAAGAAAAATTTGTTTTAACAGCGTCACCGATTATAAGAAATGAGGATATACAATGACAGATAAAGATTTATGCATAGAAACCGAAGAAATACAGACCGACGGCAAAGATACCTATTACTGCCATCGTTACGAACCGACCCCTTATGAGGTTTTAGATGAGTTATTTACCTTTTACACACCAGAAAAAACAGATGTATTCGTTGACTACGGATGCGGCATGGGACGTTTGAACTTTTATATAGAAAAGCGGTATTCTCTTAGTTCTACAGGCGTAGAGTATTCACCTGTTTATTATGAAAAAGCTCTGGAAAACAAAAAAACATATAACGGAAACAAAGACAAGATACATTTCGTAAACTGTAAAGCCGAAGATTATCTTGTCTCAAAAGAAGAAAATGTTTTTTACTTTTTTAATCCGTTTTCACCGGAAATTTTTCACGCTGTTATTAACCGTATCTTGGATTCGTTTGAAAAATATCCAAGAACCATCACACTCATTCTCTACTATCCGGAAGACGACACCATCTTTTACTTAGAGCGTCATACAACGTTTGAGCGGATAGACGAAATTGCCGCCTCCGATGCCGTTTACAAAGACCGTAGAGAGCGATTTTGCCTTTATCGAATTACCGTCTAAGAATCTGCTCCTTCAGTCGGACTGCAGTAACGATCCCAAGATGCTTCCGATTTTTCAAACACAACACAGAACCAGTATGTGTCAACTTCCTCTTCGTCTTCTTCCTGCGGCACATCAATGCCAAACTCGGCACTTTTTCTGCCATCAATTTCACCGAGAACAACCGTAAATACTGTTCCTTTTTCAAAACGGGATACCACCGATTCCACCGCCGGCTCCGGCACATCTTCATCCGGAATTTCTCTTTGCAGATTTCCATCCGCATCATAATATTTCATGCCCTCTTTGACGATCTTTACCAGTTTTGCCTGATGCAGCCACAGGGTGATTTCACCGCAGAACATATCCTGGAAACGGCCGTTCTGGGAGTTATCCGCCTTTACCACACCGCCGCTAAACTGCATTTGTATTGTATCTTTTTCTATTTTAAATTCTTTTACCACTGCCTCGTCAAAGGAAAGCAGTGATAACTCGTTTTTACAATGGAACTTCATACATTTTCTCCTCACTTTACTTTTTTGATAAAATTTGCCTCTAAACCTGCCACAAAAAGAATGGAGATCACGGCAAACAGTTCATTCATCACTTTTTTTACCAGATTATAGATCACATACAGATCCAGGCCCACTTCCGATGTGTAGCGCAGGGCATCGGTCAGTTCCAGGCCAAAACTCAACACCAGCATAACGGAGGCAAACAACGCCATAACCTTGGCCCCCATTCCCTGAAAATACAAAAACAACAAAACCACTGCCACTAATTCAATTCCCCCCAGGATGAAAAAACTGGTGGCTGTATCTGATCCATAATGAATCGGTATATAGACAAGATTGTCCACCGATGCCAGGATCAGCATGGCATACGCAAGTACCAGGGAACTTCCTCCATTCTGTCCCTGCACCGTCTTATGTACGCCAAAGGCGGCAAACCATGCCGCCAGCAGCATAAAGGGGGTAAGGAACAAAAACACGATAACTACCGGTATGGAAACCTGTCCCAGATTCACTTCATTTACAAAGATCATAACCGCCTGTGCCATGGAAAATGCTCCCAGAAATAACAAGATCCATGAAAGAATCCGCATAGCCGATTTCATGATCGGATTTTTTATATAATAATTTTCCTGCTGCATAGTCAAACCTCTCCTTATTTACTGAATTTCTCTCTCTATCTTACCATGGAACCCTGACTTCAACAACTATATTTGAATCATATTTGCCCGGGCATCGGAATATATTAGTAAGTATAAAAAGAATCAGGAATGCCTCTGGCTTCCCAAAGGGAGATATTGATTATGTATATAAAAAAAATTTTCTGCTGTATCTGCGTCCTCGCTCTAACCGCCTGTGGAGTACCATCACCACCCCAGGCAACACCTTCCCCGTCCCCGGATTCCTCTCCGGAAGCGAAAACTCTGTCTGTGGACAAGCACAGGGACAAGCTTTCTCTGCTGTATGATCCCAAAGAAGATGTAGTATACTCCGTAAAAAAAGGCTCACACCGTTCTACTCTTTTTTATATTGTAAAACAGGGTGTCCCAGACAGTTCCCCTGCCTTTCGCATCAAAGCTTCTGCCGGCACTTCCTACCGTACCTTCCAGTTTGATGATAAGGGGACTTTATATGCTGCCGGCGCTCATGGGAAAAAGCACTGTGTCTACCGTTTTTCTTCTCGTAAAAAAGCGAAAAAACTGCCCCTTTCCCCGGCACCTGCCTCCCCTGTGCAGCAGCTCTTATTCTCCGGAGTCACTATGGCCGTGATTTGCCGGGACCATTCGGTCTCTTTTTATAACCTGATAGAATATCAGCAGCTGGGACAGACTACACTAAAAGGACAAGCCGACTCTTCTCTTTTGTATGACTGTCATTTTCTCGTCCAGACCTTTCAGTCAAAGAAAAACCTGCTTTTATTTCAGGACATCAACTGGCGCACCGGAGACACGCTTTTACAGTACCCTCTCCTGACGCCGTCACAAAAAACCGACACCCTTCCTATGTGCCGGCAGAACAATACTCTGTACCTGCTGCGAAACCGGACTCTGTTCGCCGGGAAGTGCGGAGATACCCAGTTTAACAAAGTTTTTTCCCTGGAACCCTATGTGGAAGACGGATTTACGCCGATACAAATATTAGTAACAAGAGACAACCGCCTGCTGGTACAGGGCCGGGAAAAAGATTCTTCCCCTGCAGTCTATGAAACAACCTTACCAGCCCGCCAGGAAGGGCCGGCTTCCAGCCTTTCTTCCTGAAAGTCCTCATTTTGCCACTAAAAAGAGAAAAAGGAGAAGACACATGAGAAAATTTTTACAGGAATTTAAAGAATTTGCCATGCGGGGCAATGTAATGGATCTGGCCGTGGGTGTAATCATCGGTGCCGCTTTCCAGACGATTATCAATTCTCTGGTAAATGACATCATCATGCCTTTGATCGGTCTGATCGGGAAAGTTGATTTTTCCCAGAAAGTCTTTGTCCTCCGGGGCGTAGATATCCGCTACGGTGCCTTTCTCACAGCTATTTTGAATTTCGTGATCATGGCCTTTGCTATCTTTCTTTTAGTCAAAGCAATGAACGCCCTTTCCAATCTGGGTCGGAAAAAAGACGAGCCGGAAGTACCTACAACTAAAGTATGTCCATACTGCTGCAGTGAGATCACTCTCAAAGCCACCCGCTGCCCGCATTGTACTTCCATTCTGGAAGAACCGGAAAACACAAAATAAATTTCTGGACAAAAAAACTACGCTTTGCAGCGTCCTGCCACAAAGCGTAGTTCTTTTTTATTTTGTATTCTTCACGATGATAGAATCAGCATCCTCTCCATCTGCTTCAATAGATATCATCGAACCAAGTTCTACCTCATCCAGGGAAATCTCGGTCTTTTCTCCACCGTCTTCCTTGTAGATCTTTGTATCACTGTCAATCTTGTAAGTCTTGCTTTCTCCCTGAGACTGGGAAGAATTCTGTCTTTTACCTGCCGGCGGGGTGCCATCCGGTTTTCCGCCAACTGCTCCGCCACTGACAGGGCCTTTCTTTTTATCATCACCCTGGATCGCCGGGCCGCTGGCAGGTCTTCCTTTACCAATGGCTCCACCACTGGCCGGGCCGTTCTGTCCCGGATCACCGGTCCTTTCTTCAATCTGGATCTGCGTTTCCGAAATAGCCGTCAGCCTTCCGCTTGTCTTTGTGGTTCCATCAGAACTGCCACATGCTGTCAGTCCTGCACATGCCATGCATAGTAAAAGTCCTGTGTATAATTTATTCATTCCTGTCTTCTTCATATGGTAACCCTCCATTCCGGGGAATTAATGTCCACCCCTTTTCTTGTTTACGAGCACCATTCTACAAGATAAAAATGAATTGCCTGTGTTGTATTTGTGTCCAAATCATGAACCCATTAATACTGAGGTCTATACAGACTTTCCTTGCTAAAAACCGCTGTCGGCGTCTTCATAGAAGTTTGGATTTCTTTCTGATAATACCATGGATCTTCCGGATGCAGCGGATTTAATATCACATGGAACTGCTGCGCCGGGCTGCCTCCCTGGGCAAGTAAAAACGCTTTTTTGCCCTTGGCATTGACACACACATCTACTACCATGACTACCGAACCATTCTGTATCCACACATCTCCCGGCTTTATCTTACTTAACTTCACAGATTTGCAGTCTTTCAGCAGACTGCGGTATCCACTGGCCGGATATACTTTCTGCTGTAAAAACTTCACAAAATCCTCATAGGTACCGGCCTCCTGTCCTTCTTTTGCAAATTGTACCTGTGTTCCGGACACTGTAAATTTGATACGGTCATACTCTCCCTTGCTCCAGAAGTACTCTCCGTACATTCTCTGCACGGATGCGGTCTGCTGCTGGAGATTTACCTCTTCCATCGGAAGTTTCAACACAGCCACTGCCTCTCCCGAGACACTCTTGGTCCTTCCTGTATAATATTTGATCTTTGTCTTTTTATAAACCGAATAATCCCGCAGGTACTGTGCCAGTTCTTCCTCTTGGGCATCCTGCTCATACCCTTCCGGCAAAGCGACACGGTCTGCCAGGGTCTTTCCTGTTGTATCGATAAACTCATCGATGGAACTTCCACTGCTGACTCTTACCACGGCTCTTACCGCGCCACCGCTGGCTGTGTCTTCGTTGTCTTCCGGTGTGGCCTCGACTGCCACCTTCGTAGCCGGCTGCTGCGAATCGTCTTCTACCACCTCATCACTCCATGCCACGCCACGCCATACCGGGATCAAAAGAATCAATATAACAGCGGCCAGTGCCCCTGCCAAAATAACTGCCTGACGGCTGGTCATATGTCTGTTTCCCATTTTATCCTCCATCTTATACATGCAGTTTCTTCAAAAATGCTTTCGTTCGCTCATTCTTCGGATGATCGATGACTTCCTCCGGTGTACCGGTCTCAACTACCACACCTTCATCCATAAATACAACCCGGTCTGAAACCGCCCTGGCAAAATCAATCTCATGGGTCACGATCACCATTGTCATTTTTTCTGCCGCCAGCTGCTTCTGCAGGCGCTTCAGCTCGTGCTGCATGGCACGCCTCAGCTGCAGATCCAGTGCACCAAGGGGTTCGTCCAGAAGAAGTACCTCCGGATTGTTCACAAGTGCTCTGGCTATGGCCACACGCTGTTGCTGTCCACCGGACAACTCACACGGATAGGCCTCTTCTCTGCCTTCCAGCCCTACTTTTTTTAACAAAGTACGGACTTCCTCATACACCTCTTCTTTTTTTCTTTTTTGATTGATGATCGGTGCATCTGACACATTTTTCAACACATTAAAATGTGGGAACAGATTAAAATTCTGAAACACCAGGCCAAACTGTCCGCTGGCCCATCGGATATCTGCCTTACTTCCATACAGGGTATTTCCCTGTTCATCCATTTTTACTACTTCCCGGTCCTTGTAGGCAATACTCCCGCCATCGGCTGTCTCCAGGAAGGTGGCACATCTCAAAAGAGTAGATTTACCCGAGCCGGATGGCCCCAGGATTGATACCACTTCTCCCTGATCCACAGTCAGGTCAATACCATCCAAAACTACTTTATTGTCAAAACTCTTACGAATGTTTTTCAATTCTAAAATACTCATACATAACCTCCGTTTTTGCTGTTCTACTGATAATAATTAAACTTCTTTTCAACTTTTTCCATAATAAAGGCAATAACAAAGTTAAAAACATAATAGAACGCACCTGCTACAAACAACGGAAGTAATGACTTCTGCGCTGCTGAAAGCTGCTGTCCGATATAAAACATCTCTGTAAAGGAAACCACATATGCCAAAGAAGTATCTTTTACCAGCGTGATCACCTCATTGGTAACCGGCGGCAGCACTCTCTTCACCATCTGTGGGAAAAGGATGCGGAAATAAGTATGTCTTCTTCCATATCCAAGCAATGTAGCTGCTTCTCTCTGTCCCACCGGGATTCCTTGGAAACCGGAGCGGTAGATTTCTGCAAAGTACGCTGCATAGTTCAGTGAGAATCCAATGATCACCGCATAAAAACGATAGGAAAAGGAAAGTGGGATTCCAAACACATAATATGGTGCAAACAGCACAACCAAAAGCTGCAGCATCAACGGTGTTCCTCTCATGATGGATATATAAATCCTGGCAATCCACTGCAAAATACGGAAACGGGACATTCTGAGAACACAAAGCAGTAATCCCAGTGGCAGTGAGAATAACAAAGTCAACATAAAGATCGCCAGAGAGGCACCCATACCTTCGCCTAACTGTCCTATTGTCTTCCAGATACTGGAGGAAGATCCGGAGCCTCCTGTTGTCTCTGATACTCCTGAGCCCGTTGCCGTTACGGCAGCTGCCGACGCACTCTTTGCTCCTGAAGGTTTCAGACAGACACTATCTGTCAGTTTCCATTTTGCTGCGATCTGGGCAAATGTACCGTCTTCTACCATTTCATTTAAAGTAGTCTGCACTTCATCTCTCAGTTTTGTATTTCCTTTTTTAAAACCTATTCCATAATTTTCTGAAGATAAACGCTCTGAAAGCATTTCCAGTTTATCTTCTTTCCCTTCTAACTGATAATTAGCCACACCGATATCCAGCGCAATGGCATCTACCATGCCGCTTTCCAGATTCATAATGGCTGTATTGTAATCTTTTACCTGCTGCAGTTCACCTAATGACGCCCGCAGTTTTTTATTTTCCTCGGTGGCATCCTCTCCTGTCAAGGCTGCCAGAGCAGAGGAATCTGTCTGCACAACCAGGATCTTTCCTGCAAGATCCGACAAGGAATGAATGGAAGAACCTTTTTTTACAAGTACCACCTGTGAATTGTCCACATAGGCTTCGGACCATGTATAATCATTCTCACGGCCATTCATGGTAAAACCGTTCCAGATACAGGAAATTGTTCCTGATGACAACTCTGCATCTTTCGCATCCCAGTTAATAGGTCTTTTGATCAGATTCCATCCTCTCCGCTGGCAAACCCCCTGTGCCAGATCCAGGTCAAATCCTACATATTCACCATTGTCCATATATCCATATGGCGGAAATTCTGCATCAAAACCTACTATAAAATCCTGTGCTGCCCGGGCCGTTACCGGGAAACTCATTCCCACTGCCAGTAAAAGCAGCATACATCCCACAATTATTTTTATTCTATGTGTCCAATTCTTCATCATTCCAATTTTAACCTTTCCTTAGGCGAGTATCGCATCCGCCAGTTTATTCATCGTTGCAACGGTGTCGTCTTTCATCGTAGAGCGAATCGTAACCACCGGTTCTACCACTTCACATTGTTTGAAGTTCTCTGCATAAGCTTTCATCTGCTTTGCAGCCATAGGCGCCCAGCTTCCATTTTCGATGAAACCGATCTTTCGCTTCTGATAGTTTTTAATCTTAAGATGATACAGAAAATCTTCCATTGGCGGGAACAGTGCCGCATCATAAGTAGCGGCTGCCAGGATCAGTTTGTCATAGCGGAACGCATCTTCTATGGCCTCTGCCATATCGTCCCTGCTCAGATCAAACACCGACACTTTCTGTCCCTTCTGCTCCAGGATCTCAGCCATTTTCTTAGCGGCTTCTGCCGTATTTCCGTGGATCGAAGCGTAAGCAATGGTAACCCCTTCATTTTCCGGTTCATAACTGGACCAGATCTGGTATTTTCCAATGTAATGTCCCAGATCTTCCTGAAGGATCGGTCCATGAAGCGGACAGATCTTCTCAATATCCAGTGCCGCTGCTTTTTTTAACAAAGCCTGTACCTGCATGCCGTATTTTCCAACAATATTCATGTAATAACGGCGTGCCTCACAGTCCCAGTCTTCCTCTGTATCCAAAGTTCCGAACTTTCCGAAACCATCCGCTGAAAACAGCACTTTTTCCCGGCTTTCATACTCTACCATAACCTCCGGCCAGTGAACCATCGGTGCCATCACAAACGTAAGTGTGTGTGCACCAAGAGACAAGGTATCTCCCTCAGCAACAACCACTTTTTTGTCTGTTACATCCATCTCAAAGAACTGTGGCAGCATCGCAAATACTTTCGCATTGCTGACAAACTGCATCTGCGGATATTTTTCAGCAATTGCCTGAATGCTTCCGCTGTGGTCCGGCTCCAAGTGGGAAATCACAAGATAATCCGGTGTTTTTCCATCAAGTTCTCTCTCTAATTTTTCCAGCCATTCATCAGTTTTTCTGGCATCCACCGTATCCATTACGACAATTTTTTCATCCAAAATCACGTAAGAATTATACGATACGCCATTTGGCACAATGTACTGGCTCTCAAACAAATCAATATCTTTATCGTCCACTCCAATATAACGAATGGCATCTGAAATCGTCACATTACTCATTTACAAATCCTCCTTATCCTTAGGTCAATAATATCGACTTAAGAATAACACCATCCCATAGAAAAATCAAGGCATATACGGAACTCTTTGTTTTTTTACTTTTACGATTGCATATACATGAATCTTTGAACTGGAATAAAGTTTCTTGATTTTATTCTTTTTCACTGTTTTCGTCTTTGATTTACCATTTTTCTTGTATTTGACAAGGTAGGAAATCTGCTTTTTATAATTGCCATCGTCATTACACACAAGTTTAAAATAAGGTTTTGCCCATGTATAATTTCCTGATTTCTTTTTCGCATAGGTTCCCATGTCAAATTGTGTACGAGTAATTGATGTTAAGTTTGGGTCAATGCTTACCTTTGTCTTCTTGCTCTTAACATTCAGTTTTTTCACTAGATTGCTGCCAGATATATATAAATCCTTAACTGACTTTGAAACAAAAAATTCTCAGCATAAATATACCTTAGGCTTTTTGGCAAATTAAGTTGTTTTAAATTCGGTGTATTCGCAAAAGCAAATTCTCCTATTTTTTTTACTCCCTCCGGAATCGTAATCTTTTCTACTGACTTACTATCTGTCGAAAATACATGTCGAGAATTTTTAAATTCAGCATACTCACTATCTGTAAAATGATATTCGTTTTCCTCATTAAAATAGTAATCATATTCATTCCAACATATTCCAATCTGCACAATGGAATATCCATCAATTATCTTCGGAATTACCACTTCTTTTGTCGGTTTAATCTTTAACACGGTTGCGGTTTTATTGGCTTCATCTAAAACTGCATATTCATAGTTCCCTGATGTAATTCGCTTATATTGCGATATTGCTTTACTTGTTGTGTCGTTTGTAATTGACGTAAACAAAAGTGCTGTTAACATAATAATTGATACAATTTTTTTCATACTTTGCCTCCTAAAATATTACTTTGTTTTGTGTTAGTATTTTCTCTAGTTTACAATATTCTGTCACCTCCCTTACTCACTTATCATAGCATATAATCATCCGTAAAAAACAAAACCGGCACGAATGGTCGTTTTTCGTCCCTAAACGGTCAAAATCATCTCCGTTTGAAGCATCTACTTACTATAACGTTCCAAACGGAGAAAATCTGACAAAATATTTGATTTATTTTTCACCGAGAAGTTTTTTCATTTTATCCGACATTTCCGGCTGATGCAAAACACTTGCCTTGCTAATTTATCGCATAAATGCACACATTTCAATAAAAATGACATTTTTAGCAAAATGAAGGGCCACTTTTGCAAAAAAGCACCTCTTTCTTTAGAATTTTGTTTTTCAACTTAATCCCAACACAGAAAAAGATGCTTCTTCTTTATCTATTTAATTATCCTATAAAATTTTCACCCTAGCAGTTTGAAACCGATTATGAAAACATCGGTGTGGATAAATAGCGGTCACCGGTATCCGGGAACAATACAACGATTGTTTTTCCCTTGTTTTCCGGTCTCTTTGCCAGTTCTGTCGCTGCTTTTAGCGCTGCTCCGGAAGAAATACCAACCAAAATTCCCTCTGTTCTTGCAATCTCACGGCCTAACTCAAAGGCATCCTCATTTTCAACCGGGATTATCTCATCGTAAATGTCCGTGTTCAATGTATCCGGCACAAATCCGGCACCAATTCCCTGAATCTTATGAGCTCCTGCCTCACCTTTTGACAATACCGGAGAGGTTGCCGGCTCTACTGCTACAATTTTCACATCCGGATTTTTCGATTTCAAATATTCACCGACACCGGAAACGGTTCCGCCTGTTCCTACACCGGCAACAAAAATATCCACTTTTCCTTCGGTATCCTCCCAAATTTCCGGACCGGTCGTACGCTTATGTGCACGTGGATTCAATTCATTGACAAACTGTCCCGGAATGAAACTGTTTGGAATCTCTTTTGCCAGCTCATCAGCTTTCGCAATAGCACCTTTCATTCCCTTCGCACCATCGGTCAAAACAAGTTCAGCGCCATACGCTTTCATCAGGTTGCGGCGCTCCACGCTCATCGTCTCTGGCATTGTAATAATAATACGAATACCAAGCGATGCAGCAACAGAAGCAAGACCGATTCCTGTATTACCGCTTGTCGGCTCAATGATAACGGAATCTTTTGTCAGTTTCCCTGTCTCTAACGCATCTAGAATAATTTCTCTGGCAATACGGTCTTTCACGCTTCCTGCCGGATTAAAATACTCTAACTTTGCTAAAATTGTTGCTTCTAATTGATTTTTTTCTTCATAGTTTCCTAACTCTAAAATTGGTGTATTTCCTACTAAATCAGTTACTTTCTTATAAATTGCCATCTTTTTTTACCCTTCCTTTCTTCCTTTTCATATTATTCATACGTGTTTGCTATGATTACTAGTTGATGGTTAAAAGAATACGCCTTATTTCCTAGTTTGTCAATAGGAAATAAGGTGTTTTTTTGTTTTTCAAATTTAAATGGAATAATCGCCGTCTTTTGCAATCTGCCAGTCAACCAAATCTGCAAGTGTAATGTTGTCAATTACATCACTGATAGCATCGTTTAATTTCTTCCAGACAACGGCTGTTGCACAGTTGTCCATGCGGCTGCATGACCCAAGTTCTTCATCCACGCAGTCAACCGGTGCCATACTGCCTTCTGTCAGGCGCAAAATCATGCCTACTGTGTATTCTTCCGGCTTTTTTGTCAGCAGATATCCGCCCTGGGGTCCTCGGATGCTTCTGACATACCGTGCCTTATTTAAAATTGCTATAATCTGCTCTAAGTATTTATCGGATATTCCCTGACGGCTTGATATTTCTTTTATTCTGGTTGGTTTTTCTGAATCATTCAGTGCCAAATCCAGCATAAGCCGCAGCGCATACCTGCCTTTTGTTGATATTTTCAAGGGTCTTCCCTCCTGTTCTTTTCATACATTCCCTACCGTATTTATATGATACAATAAGAGGGGCGAAAAATCAAGGGGTGGTGTTTATTTGGTTTCATAAATAATAGCGGAAAGTTTATCCCTTGTGTGCCGCTTTCGCTTAACAAATACACAGGGGTATCGGCAGGTTAAAAACACCTGCCAGATACCCGCGTATTTGTAGCACACAAGAGACAAATATTCCGCTGCTATTTACTGAAGCCAAATAAATCAGCCACATCCATCATAGCTTGAAATTGCGGTCGTTCAGTATTTTTATTATTACCAGCCTCGAAGTTGTCGAGACAATTTTGCGGAATTATATACTTCATGAATAATAATATCGTCACCACAAATCTCGTACACGATAGTATAATTCTTGTAGTACAATTCACGCACATTCGTATCACGAATCCATTTTGCCGGAGTTCCTTTTTCAGCTTCGCCTTCATTACTTAAAGAATCTCCCAAATCAATCAATTCATCAACAAAAGACACTGCACGAGCCGGATTATCTCTTGCAATGTAGTCTTCAATATCATTCAAGTCTTCAATTGCCAAATCAGACTAGATTATGTTCATGCAAGAATTGTCCTTTCTTCACGTTTCTTTTGAAACATTTTGCGTACTTCGTCCGTTGTATGCCCGCCATATTCAGTGATAGATTGCTGGCTCTTCTTGAAACGAAGCAATTTATATAAGTTTTCCATAACTTCAAATTCATCCTGAATGCCATCAGATATGTCAGAAAGATTATCAATAATCAACTGTTTTGCTGTACTCATACAAATCACCCTCTTTGTTTTGTTGTACATAGTATAACACGATGCCGTCATTTTTACAATTGATTTCAAAATCCTATTTGGTTTCGTAAATAATAGCGAAAGCGGCGCAGGATACAGTCCTCCCCCCTCTTTTCGTAATCTACGGAACCTGTAAACTAAATCTCAAAACCACTTGCAACAAGCATTTGTTTATCCTGTTTGGTATTATTTCCCGATGTTGTAAGCATATCGCCGGTTATCGTGGCATTTGCCCCGGAGAAGAAAGCTTTTTACCATTTTCCTTCATCAGTTTACGGCCTGCTGCCAAGCGAATTGATGTCGAAGGGTTAATAAAACGGAACATAGCGATAACTCGCAGAAGTTCTTCTTCAGTAAGCTGTTTTAGGTTTTCAAACGGTGTGCCCGGAATCGGCATCAGTGCATTTAACGGAATGGAATCAACTTCAAGCTCTGCAAGCGTAAGTGCCATATCCAGCCTATCCTCCCATGTCTCTCCCATGCCGACAATTCCTCCGGAGCAAACCTCTAATCCGGCCTCTTTGGCAGCCCGGATGCACGCAAGTTTATCCTCAAACGTATGCGTGGTGCAGATACTTGGAAAATATCTGCGCGACGTCTCAATATTCGCATGGCAGCGTGTTACGCCAACCTTACGCAAAATTTCAAACTGCTCTTTTGTCAAAAGACCATGCGAAGCACATAATTCAATTTCTTTACACTCCTCATGCATTCTTTTGTACGCTTCTACAATCTGATCAAACTCTTTGCCGACAAGCGTTCTGCCCGCTGTCACAATAGAAAAACGATGAGCTCCATTTTCTTCATTTACATGACATGCTTTCACAAAAGAATCCACATCCATTACATCATATTCTTCTGCTCCGGTATGGTGATGGCTCGACTGGGCACAGAACCGGCAGTTTTCACTGCACCGTCCGGCACGTCCATTAATAATTGTGCACAAATCCACCTGATTACCACACAATTCTTTTCGAATTTTATCGGCTCCCTGACAAAGCGACTCCAAATCACCATCAATCAAAAAAGTCAGGTCATCTTCTTTTCCTAAACGTCTTCCTTCAATAATCTCATTTACCAGTTCTTCATACATAATAAAATTCCTCCTATGGTAGATACTTTTATTCTACCATGGGAGGAATGATTGTCAACCTAAATATTTTATTTAGTTGTCATTTTAGTGATGGAACAAACGGATTCCTGTAAAGCTCATCACCATATTGTGACGGTTGCAGGCATCGATACAATCCTTATCACGAATTGATCCGCCCGGCTGTGCAATGTATTTTACACCGCTGCGGTATGCTCTTTCAATGTTATCATCAAATGGGAAGAACGCATCGGAGCCAAGTGTTACATCTTTTGCGTACTCGGACAACCATTTCCGCTTTTCTTCTTTTGTAAATACCGGTGGTTTTTCAGTGAAATATTTTTCCCAGCATCCATCCGCTAATACATCCATGTAATCCTCGCCGATATAATTGTCAATGGCGTTGTCGCGCTCGGCACGCTTCATCCCCTCTTTAAACGGCAGGGAAAGTACCTGTGGAGACTGTCTTAACAGCCAGTTATCTGCCTTCTGTCCGGCAAGTCTTGTACAGTGAATACGGGACTGCTGTCCGGCACCGATACCAATTGCCTGTCCGCCTTTTACAAAGCAAACAGAATTTGACTGCGTATATTTTAACGTAATCATTGAAATTGCCATATCAATTCTTGCTGACTCCGGCAAATCTTTATTCTCTGTCACAATGTTGCTGAAGAAATCTTTGTCAATGTTTAACTCATTGCGTCCCTGCTCAAAGGTAATACCAAATACTTCTTTGTGCTCAATTGGGTCCGGTACATAATCCGGGTCAATTTCAATAATCGCATACGCACCTTTTTTCTTTTCTTTCAAAAGTTCCAGTGCTTCCGGCTCATATCCCGGTGCAATAATTCCATCGGAAAATTCTCTCTTAATCAATTTGGCTGCGGAGACATCACACACATCCGACAGTGCAATAAAGTCACCATAAGAAGACATACGGTCAGCACCTCTTGCTCTGGCATATGCGGCAGCAAGCGGAGATAACTCACCCAAATCGTCTACCCAGTAAATTTTTGCCTCAACGTCACTCAGTGGAAGACCTACTGCTGCACCAGCCGGCGAAACATGTTTAAAAGAAGTTGCTGCCGGAAGTCCGGTTGCCTTCTTCAATTCGCTGACTAACTGCCAGCCGTTAAATGCGTCCAAAAAGTTAATGTAACCCGGTTTTCCATTTAACACTTTGATTGGCAGTTCACCATCTTTGCGGTAAATACGGGATGGTTTCTGATTCGGGTTACAGCCATATTTCAATTCCAATTCTTTCATGATTTTCTCCTTTACTTATTCTTATTTTTAATAATCGATTCGTATTTTCCGGTTTCAATGTCAATGTAG
>ENA-OPTB01001530-OPTB01001530.1-human-gut-metagenome-genome-assembly--contig:-NODE-1530-length-17396-cov-7.129289_pt1 | contig 17396 bp, 13 predicted proteins | sample MGYA00241810_ERZ501911 | MGnify/ENA primary metagenome ERZ501911 (study PRJEB25962, sample SAMEA2042304) | human gut metagenome | biome: human gut; feature: human-associated habitat; material: faeces... | reverse complement strand
GTGGACTAAACCTAATGACTGATAGGTGGTATGTTTTGAGAGTGGCGTTTTTAGCAATACTCTTCTAGGAAATAGTATCTTGTAAGCAGTATGACGTTCTGTGTAAAGAAGCTAGAGGGAAAGCTTCTCAGATTGACTGACTATCAATCACAAGATACTCTTGACCAGAAACCATTTTGAGCCAACACAATTTTGAGTTTGTTGGTACTGAACTGCACCTAGGAAATTGGTGGTTCAATGTTAGTAAATAGAGACTTTAACTTGTAAAAGTCTAAAAATTGTTTTATCTCATTATCAACTCAAGGATTAAGTTTTTAGTGGGATTGAGGAATAAAAGGGTGAAAAGCATATTGGGATGATGCTTCAGTGACGGAATTTGATCAGATGTTTGTGAGAGCATCTGTCTATGCTACATTGACTATTTTTAATGGTTATGTTGGATAGAAACTGTTTTCAAGATCCTGATACCAAGGAAAGTTGGGGGATTTTCCTTTAGGTATCGAGATTGTTGAAAAGAGATCGAATGGACTGAGTGGCACTTGTATCCTAGGTTAAGCTATACACCTATAAACCTAAGTTTCCATACAGCAGGGAGCAAGTTTCAGTTTGAATGGGGGATGCATCTAGAGTAATCTAGATGTTTTTTTATTTTGTGAATTCTTTTACGAATAAGTAAGAGAGTGCACGAAGGAGAGAGTCATGTTAATTGCAAAAAATCAGGAGGGAAACCTCGTTTTAGCTCTAGAAACCTGTTTGAAACGTAAGGAATCCTATAGCTGTCCTGGATGCCAGGGAGTTGTCCTATTGAGGCATGGCCAGGTAATGTGCCCACATTTTGCTCATAAATCTTTGCAAGATTGTCAGTTCTTCTCGGAGAATGAATCGGCCCAACATTTATCCCTTAAGGCAGCTTTGTATAAATCTTTGGTTAATCATGGTGAAAAAGTAAGTATTGAAAAAGTTTTGTCTGAGATGGGGCAAATTGCAGATTTATTTGTTGGCGATTCCCTGGCTCTAGAAGTTCAGTGTTCTCGGTTATCCCAGCAACGTTTGAGAGAGAGGACATGTGCCTATCACCAAGCAGGTTACGAAGTGCGTTGGCTTTTGGGTGAGGAACTCTGGTTGAATGGACGTTTAACAGACCTACAGCGGGACTTTCTCTATTTTACGGCTAAGATAGGATTTCACCTATGGGAGCTTGATTGGAAGCGTGAGGAAATTAGACTTAAGTATCTCATCTATGAGGATATTTTTGGGAAAGTCTATTATTTAACTAAGGCCTGGCCACTAACCGAAAATCTCATGACAGTTTTACGTTTTCCTTATCAAGCAGAGAAGGTTGAGACTTATAAAGTAACTCAGCGAAAGAGGGTCTCACATGTGATTCAACGAGAATTAATGGGGAAAAATCCAAGGTGGATGAGAAGGCAGGAAGAAGCCTATCTTAATGGAATGAATTTATTATGCCTGTCTGATCAGGATTTTTCCCCACAAGTAAGATTTCCTGAATCTAAGCAGGGCTTTGTACAAATTAGACAGTCACTTGAAGGTTTTGAAAAGCTTTTTATGCAATATTATCGAAAAAGGCATTTTTCTTATCGACAAACTCTCTACCCTCCCACCTTTTATGCTAAAATAGTAAAGAATAGATACAATTAAGGAGAATATTATGTCAGACAATCGTGCTCATTTAGAAGAGAAATACACATGGGATTTGACGACCATTTTTGCGACAGATGCAGATTGGGAGACTGAATATGAAAGCACTGTTCAGGATTTGAAGAAGGCTAGTGCTTATGCAGGTCATCTCTTAGATTCTGCTAAGAACTTGCTTGAGGCAACTGAACTTTATATGAGTCTTATGCGTCGCTTGGAGAAAATCTATGTCTATGCGTCAATGAAAAATGACCAAGACACAACAGTAGGGCTTTACCAAGAGTACCAAGCTAAGGCCTCAAACCTTTACTCACAGTTGAGTGAAGCCTTTGCATACTTTGAGCCTGAATTTATGGCCTTGGATGATAAGAAATTAGCTGAGTTTAAAGAACAAGAGCCAGGTCTTGGACTTTATGATCACTATTTCGAACGTCTTTTGGCAAACAAGGACCACGTTCTTTCTCAAGAAGCTGAGGAGCTCTTGGCAGCAGCAGGTGATATCTTCAACGGTCCAACGGATACCTTCAATGTCTTGGATAATGCTGATATCCTCTTCCCATGGGTATCAGATGGCCAAGGGGATGTGGTTGAGTTGACGCATGGTAACTTTATCACTCTCATGGAATCTAAGGACCGTGACATTCGTAAGGGAGCTTATGAAGCGATGTACGGTACTTATGAGCAGTTCCAACATACTTATGCACAAACACTCCAAGGCGTTGTCAAGGTTCACAATTACCAAGCCAAAGTTCGTCACTATAATTCAGCACGTCATGCAGCACTTGCGGCTAACTTTATTCCAGAGAGTGTTTATGACTCACTCTTGGAATCAGTGAACAAGCATTTGCCACTTTTGCACCGTTACCTTGATTTGCGTAAGAAGGTCTTGGGGCTTGACGAGCTTAAGATGTATGACGTCTATACACCACTTTCTGAGACTGAAACTGCTCTTACTTATGAAGAATCCCTCAAGAAAGCAGAAGAAGTCTTGGCAATCTTTGGTGAAGAGTATAGTAAAGGGGTTCATGCAGCCTTTACGGAACGTTGGATTGACGTTCACCCTAACAAAGGAAAACGTTCAGGTGCCTACTCAGGTGGTGCCTATGATACCAATGCTTTCATGCTTTTGAACTGGCAAGATACTTTGGACAATCTCTTTACCTTGGTTCACGAGACTGGTCATAGTTTGCATTCAACTTTCACACGTCAGACTCAACCATATGTTTACGGAGATTACCCAATCTTCTTGGCGGAAATTGCGTCTACAACCAATGAAAATATCTTGACAGAAACGCTTCTTAAAGAGGTCAAAGATGACAAGACACGTTTTGCTATTCTTAACCACTATCTGGATGGTTTCAAGGGAACTGTCTTCCGTCAAACACAATTTGCCGAGTTTGAACATGCTATTCATGAGGCAGATGCATCTGGTCAAATCTTGACAGCGGACTTCATGAATAAGCTTTACGCAGACCTCAATGAGAAATACTATAACCTCAAAGCTGAAGATAACTACGAAATTCAGTTTGAGTGGGAACGTATTCCGCATTTCTACATGAACTACTATGTCTACCAATACGCTACAGGATTTGCTGCGGCAAGCTACTTGGCTGAAAAAATTGTTCACGGTACTGAAGAAGATAAAGAAGCTTACCTTACTTACCTTAAGGCAGGAAGCTCAGACTATCCTTTGGAAGTCATCAAGAAAGCTGGTGTTGATATGACCAATACCGACTACTTGGATGCTGCCTTCAAAGTTTTTGAAGACCGTCTCGTTGAATTGGAAGTCTTGGTTGAAAAAGGTGTTCACCTTTCGTAAAAAGAAGTTACCATATGAGAGAATCATTCTGAATCAGGATGATTCTTTTTATGTCTAAAAAACGAACGTTTACTAAAATAAAAGCTCTAATTGATTTGGAAATGAGTTAATGAGCATATTTATAGCCCCTAGTTTATATTCATGATAGACTAAAAACCTAACGTTTTATAGTTGATAAGTGAACAATGTTCAGAAATAGAAAGTAGGTTTTTGTGAAAACAACCAATCGTTATCTTGTAGCAACATGTGGTGTCTTACTCCATCTCATGTTGGGGTCTACCTATGCTTGGAGTATCTATCGTAATCCTATTATGGCCCAGACTGGCTGGGATCAATCTTCAGTTTCTTTTGCTTTTTCATTGGCTATCTTTTGTCTAGGGCTTTCTGCAGCTTTCATGGGACGTCTGGTTGAAAAATTTGGTCCTAGAGTGACTGGAAGTATGTCGACCGTTCTCTATGCTGGGGGTAACATTCTGACAGGAGTTGCCATTGCTCATGGAGAGCTGTGGATGCTTTATCTTGGTTATGGTATTCTTGGTGGTCTAGGACTGGGTGTGGGTTATATTACACCTGTTTCAACTATTATTAAGTGGTTTCCCGATAAGCGTGGACTTGCGACTGGCCTTGCCATTATGGGCTTTGGCTTTGCCTCGCTGTTAACCAGTCCCATTGCTCAATATCTGATTCAGGTACGTGGTGTTGAGCAGACCTTTTATATTTTGGGAGTTGTTTATTTTATTGTGATGCTTTTTGTCTCACAATTCATTAAACGACCAAGTGTAGAGGAAGCACAACTGTTGGCTGACAAGAGTCCGAACCGTCAGGTTGCTAATTTGAGCAAGGGAGTTACGGCTAATGAGGCTCTGAAATCATCAACTTTCTACTGGTTATGGCTTATTCTGTTTATCAATATTTCATGTGGCTTAGCCCTTGTCTCTGCTATTTCTCCAATGGCTCAAGATATGGTTGGGATGTCAGCGGAATCAGCGTCAGTTGTTGTAGGTGTTATGGGAATCTTTAATGGTTTTGGTCGCCTTCTGTGGGCAGGCTTGTCGGATTATATTGGGCGTCCGAAGACCTTTATCCTCCTCTTTGTGGTTAATATCGTTATGGCTATCCTCCTAATTGTCCTGCAAGTGCCACTTGTCTTTGTGGTTGCGATGGCTGTTCTGATGACTTGCTACGGGGCAGGATTCTCCTTGATTCCTCCCTACCTTAGCGATATCTTTGGGGCAAAGGAATTGGCTACCCTTCATGGTTATATTCTGACTGCCTGGGCTATGGCAGCCTTGGTGGGACCAATGCTCCTGTCGGTAACCTATGAATTGACAAAATCTTATCAGATGACCTTGCTTGTTTTCATTGCTCTTTACGTGGTAGCTTTAGTTATTGCTTACATCTTGAAAAAGAAGGTTATTCGTCAAGTAGTCTAATGATGAGGATTTGAGTTATAGATAAGAAAAATCTCTAGCACTCGCTAGGGATTTTTTATATAATAAAACACATGGTTAAATCATATAGTAAAAACGCAAATCACAACATGCGTCGCCCAGTAGTAAACAAGGATATCGTGGATTACATGCGAACGCATCTTCAGGAAAATAAAGGGCATTTGGCTGAGCTGGAGGCCTTTGCTCGTAAGGAAAATATTCCAATTATCCAGCACGAAGTTGTTGCTTATTTCCGATTTTTGTTACAGACCTTGCAGCCTAAGAAAATCCTTGAGGTAGGAACAGCTATTGGTTTTTCAGCCCTTCTTATGGCTGAGTATGCACCTGATGCTCAGATTACGACGGTTGATCGTAATGAAGAAATGATTAGCTTTGCCAAGGAAAATCTAGCCAAGTATGACAGTCGCAAACAAATTACCTTAGTTGAAGGTGATGCAGCAGAAGTTTTGCAAGATTTGGACACTGACTATGATTTTGTCTTTATGGACTCAGCCAAGTCTAAATATATCGTCTTTCTGCCTGAAATCCTAAAACGTCTCAAGGTAGGTGGTGTCATCGTCTTTGATGATATCTTCCAAGGGGGCGATATTGCCAAAGACATCATGGAGGTTCGTCGTGGTCAGCGTACGATTTACCGTGGTTTGCATCGTCTTTTTGATGCGACCTTAGATAACCCTGGTTTGACTGCTAGTTTGGTACCTATGAGTGACGGACTTCTTATGCTTCGGAAAAATTCTGAAAATATTATCTTACCAGATTAAGCATTATTTAAGTAAGTGTGGTATAATAACAGGGATATTGACAATTTAAGGAGTAGATAGAATGGCTAAAGAAAATGAAAACCTTGAGTCAACAGAAGAAACTGTTGAAGAGGTTGTAGCAGACAAAGACGCAGAACAAGAGCATCTTGATCGCCAAAAAGAAGAAGAGGAAAGCATCGCCCTCGCCAGTGAAAAAGCGAAAGAAAAAGCAAAACGTGCTAAAACTAAAAAGACACGTGATGCTGGTAAACCAAGCTCAGGTGGTCGCTTCCTTGGAGGTCTTGCCCTTGTAGCTGTTTCAGCTCTCGTTGGTGCAGGTGCTATGTATGTTTCTCTAGGTAACAAAACAACTGAAGAAACAACTTTGGTATCTATGAAAGGTGATACTGTTACTGTCGGTGATGTCTTTGATTCACTTAAAGGTAGCAGCCAAACACAACAAAGTGTTTTGAGTGCAACTTTGCAAAAGGCTCTTGAAAAAGAATATGGTAGCAAAGTCAGCAAAGAAGACGTTGACAAAGCTTATAAGCAAGCTTCAGAACAATACGGAGATCAATTCTCACAAGTACTTGCAGCCTATGGTCAAACAGAAGAGTCATACCGTACTCAAATCCGTACACAAAAATTGGTTGAGTATGCTGTTAACCAAGCCGCACAAAAAGATTTGACTGAAGCAAATTACAAGGCCGCCTATGATAACTACACACCAAATACAGAGGTACAAGTAGTTTCAACTACTGATAAAGCAGTGGCAGATAAGGTAGACTCTGAAGCTAAAGCAGAAGGAGCAGACTTCTCACAAGTTGCTAAAGATAACAGCTTGGAAGTGACTTCTAAGACAGTTAACTCAGCTTCTCAAGACTTTCCAGCAGATGTTTTGACAGCAGCCTTTAAACAAGATGCTAATGCCGTTTCTGACGTAGTGACTGTTTCAAACAGCTCAACTGGTGCTGCAACTTACTACATCGTCAAAACTGTTTCAAAATCTGAGAAAAATGCAGATTGGAAAAACTATAAGGATGATTTGACTAAGGTTATCATCAATGGTAAGAAAGCTGATACTAACTTCACTAACTCAGTGATTGCTAAGGTCCTTAAGAAATATAATGTTAAAGTTGTAGACAAGGCCTTTAGCGCAATTCTTGACCAGTATGTGACTGGTTCTGGAGCTTCATCAAGTTCATCATCAAGCTCTAGCAAATAAATCACATGATAGAGTTGATAATGCTATTATCAGCTTGACCTAAGACCTAAAACACGTTAAAATGGAGAGTGGCTGAAAGTTCTAATATCATGACATTTTTAGCCTTCCCTTTGAGATTGGTAATCATCGCTTCTGATACAGAAAAATGGCGGTCGCTGCGAGCCATGGACGAATCTGGTTACTTGCTACTCAAAGTTCACAATTAAAGACAAATAAGAATGACAAGTTCATTGAATGAAGGTGGTACCGCGGTTCACGTCGCCCTTCGTTTAGTGGCCTTGTCTTTTATTCTTTTAGTATTTTTTGAATGAATGTATGACATTATTGGAGGTAGCTTATGAAAACCTATTTTGTCAAACAGAAGTTTCGATTGGGTGGCGAACGCTTTGATATCAAGGATGATCAAGGTAGAGTTGCCTATCAGGTTGAAGGGTCCTTTTTTAAGATTCCAAAGACCTTTACGATTTTTGGCGAGGATGGTCGTGAGATCAGTCATATCACCAAGGAGCCTATTAGTCTCTTACCCAAATTTACGGTGGATTTACAGGATGGTTCGAGTTTTTACATTCGTAAAAAATTAACCTTTCTTCGTGATAAGTATGATGTCGATAATCTTGGTTTGCGAATAGAGGGGAATATTTGGGACCTGGATTTTCAACTGCTTAATAGTCAAGATCAGGTAGTTGCTAGGATTCAAAAGGAGCTCTTTCATCTAACATCGACCTATACTGTTACCGTTTATGAAAATACTTATGCCGATTTAGCCATTTCCCTATGTGTCGCTATTGACTATGTGGAAATGCTCGAGAATAGCTCAAAATAAGAAACAAATGATTAAGGAGAAACAATGAAACAACTTACTTCAGCACAAATTCGTCAAATGTGGCTTGATTTCTGGAAATCAAAAGGTCACGCTGTTGAACCATCAGCTAACTTGGTTCCAGTTAACGATCCAACCCTTCTTTGGATTAACTCAGGGGTTGCCACTTTGAAGAAATACTTTGATGGCTCTGTGATTCCTGAAAATCCACGTATCACTAACTCACAAAAAGCTATCCGTACCAACGATATCGAAAACGTTGGTAAGACAGCTCGTCACCACACTATGTTTGAAATGCTTGGTAACTTCTCAGTTGGTGATTACTTCCGTGATGAAGCTATCGAATGGGGTTATGAGCTTTTGACAAGCCCAGAGTGGTTTGATTTTCCAAAAGACAAACTTTACATGACTTACTATCCAGATGATAAAGATTCATACAACCGCTGGATTGCTTGCGGTGTTAAACCAAGTCATTTGATTCCAATTGAAGATAACTTCTGGGAAATCGGTGCTGGACCTTCAGGACCAGATACTGAAATCTTCTTTGACCGTGGCGAAGACTTTGACCCTGACAATATTGGTATTCGATTGCTTGAAGAAGATATTGAAAACGACCGTTACATTGAAATTTGGAACATCGTTTTGTCACAGTTCAATGCTGATCCAGCTGTTCCACGTTCAGAATACAAGGAACTTCCTAATAAAAACATTGATACGGGCGCAGGTCTTGAACGTCTTGTAGCCGTAATGCAAGGGGCTAAAACAAACTTTGAAACAGACCTCTTCATGCCTATCATTCGTGAAATCGAAAAAATGTCTGGTAAAACTTACAATCCAGATGGTGACACAATGAGCTTCAAGGTTATTGCTGACCACATTCGTTCATTGGCATTTGCCATCGGTGATGGTGCTCTTCCAGGTAATGAAGGTCGTGGTTATGTCCTTCGTCGTCTTCTCCGTCGTGCCGTAATGCACGGTCGTCGTCTCGGTATTTCTGACGCTTTCTTGTACAAACTTGTCCCAACTGTTGGTCAAATCATGGAAAGCTATTACCCAGAAGTTCTTGAGAAGAAAGACTTTATCGAGAAGATTGTTAAACGTGAAGAAGAAACCTTTGCACGTACCATCGATGCAGGTTCAAGCATGCTTGACGAGCTTCTTGCTAACCTTAAGAAATCTGGTAAAGATACGCTTGAAGGTAAAGACATCTTTAAACTTTACGATACTTACGGATTCCCAGTGGAATTGACAGAAGAGTTGGCTGAAGATGAAGGCTTCAAGATTGACCATGAAGGTTTCAAAGCTGCCATGAAAGAACAACAAGACCGTGCGCGTGCTAGCGTGGTTAAAGGTGGTTCTATGGGTATGCAAAATGAAACCCTCGCTAACATCACTGAACCATCTGAGTTCTTGTATGAAGTGGAAACTGCTGAAAGCCGTTTGAGCGTAATCGTTGCTGATGATGCTCGTCATGATAGTGTTAACTCTGGTCAAGCACTCCTTGTCTTTGAACAAACACCATTCTACGCTGAAATGGGTGGACAAGTAGCAGACCACGGTACAATCTCAGATGCAACTGGTACAGTCGTTGCGCGTGTTGTTGACGTTCAACGTGCACCAAATGGACAAGCGCTTCACACTGTTGAGGTTGAAGGTGAACTTGTTGTAGGTGCTAACTACAAACTTGAAATTGACCACACACGTCGTCACCGTGTTATGAAAAACCACACAGCGACTCACCTCTTGCATGCTGCCCTTCATAATATTGTTGGTGATCATGCTGTCCAAGCGGGTTCTCTTAATGAACAAGAATTCTTGCGTTTCGACTTCACTCACTTTGAGGCTGTAACTCCAGAAGAATTGCGTGCTATTGAAGAACAAGTCAACGAAGAAATCTGGAAAGCCACTCCAGTAACAACTATTGAAACAGACATTGACACTGCTAAATCAATGGGAGCTATGGCCCTCTTTGGTGAAAAATATGGTAAGAATGTTCGTGTCGTTTCAATCGGTGATTACTCTGTTGAGCTTTGTGGTGGTACACACGTTGCCAACACTGCTGAAATCGGTATGTTCAAGATTGTCAAAGAAGAAGGTATCGGTTCAGGAACACGTCGTATCTTGGCAGTGACATCACGTGAAGCTTACCTTGCTTACCGTGAAGAAGAAGATGCCCTCAAAGCAATCGCAGCAACACTTAAGGCACCACAATTGAAAGAAGTACCTAACAAGGTTGCTAGCCTTCAAGAGCAGTTGCATGCCCTTCAAAAAGAAAATGCTGCTCTTAAAGAAAAAGCAGCAGCAGCAGCAGCTGGTGATGTCTTCAAAGACGTTAAAGAAGCTAATGGTGTTCGTTACATCGCTAGCCAAGTGGAAGTATCTGACGCAGGTGCCCTTCGTACATTTGCTGACCAATGGAAACAAGCAGACTACTCTGACGTCCTTGTCCTTGCAGCTCACATTGGCGAAAAAGTTAATGTCCTTGTAGCAAGCAAGTCTAAGGATGTTCACGCAGGTAATGTCATCAAGGTTCTTGCACCAATCGTATCAGGTCGTGGTGGTGGTAAACCAGATATGGCCATGGCCGGTGGTAGCGATGCCAATGGTATCCAAGATCTTCTTTCAGCAGTAGCAGAACAGCTTTAAGATGTGATACAATAAAAGTAACTTGAAAAGATAGGATGAAAATCCTATCTTTTTTCTTTGTAAGTGGTATTGAAAGTAATGATTATTTTCGTTTCATAATTGAAATAGTGAATACTGGGTGGTATACTATTACAAATCATAAAAATTATAATAGTTTCAAGTAATAGGGAGCTAGCGATGTTTGGACAAGACTTTGGTCATCGGTTAAGAGAGTTGAGATTAGCACAAGGACTCACTAAAGAAAAATTTTGTGAAGGGGATGAGGTTTTATCAGTACGGCAATTGACACGTATAGAAACAGGGAAGTCTCAACCTAAATTAGAGACCTTAGAGCACTTGGCAAGACGTCTGAATATATCTTTATCGGAATTGCTTGGAGAGAGGGCTATAGGCTCAAAGTTGCCGGTAGAATACCTTAATCTCAAATATCAATTGATGCATGCGACTAGTTTAGATAAGCCAAATAACCTAATGAAACTAGACGAAAAGCTGGGTAAAATTATTGATAGCTATTATGATGATTTGCCAGCTGATGAACAGAGGGTTGTTGATATCTTACAGTCAAAACTTTACTCTTATACTTTAAAGACACATCAAAAATTTGGCATGAGCATATTGGAGAAGAGTTTACCATCATTATGTGAGAAAAGGGTGTACGGTATCAATGATCTACTACTTATAGAACTATATCAAATCTTGTTAGGAGATGGTGATAGTATGAGGTCAGATGGGTTTAGTGAAGGGACTTTTTATACTATTTGTAGAAATCTAATAAATAGTTATGATAATATTCCCACGGAGTATCTATTTTTACTTAGGGATGCCTTATTAATGGTTCCAATAGTTGAATATGAACGAAAAAAGTTTCATTTATCGGAGATAGCATTCATTCAACTGCATCACATTATGGAGGAAACTCAAGATTATCAGAAAAAACCAATTTTGAGAATGCTAGAGGGACAGTATCTATATGTTGTAAAGAATGATATTTTTGAGGCTAAAAAAGCCTATCAAGAAGGGATAATCTTGGCTAGATTGCTAGGAGATACCTCTTTAGCTGACATCATATCAGAGAAAATGAGAGATGCTATGAAAGAATAGAGCAGGACATACGTGTCCTGTTCTTTTTTTCTAATATGCAGTATATTATGTCCATAAGAAGAACTAAAGAATATAACTTATTTCATCGAGATTTTTGAAAATGACACAGTCTAAAATAGAGTATTAAGGAGAATTATTATGAAACCTGCTACAAAACGTTTCACAACTTTAACCGCACTCGCTTTAACTTCCGTTCTATTACTTGGTGCATGTGGTAATAACAAGAAGGAAGCCACATTAACATCGAGCTCTAGTAAGGTTAGTCAGAAAGTGAAATCGACAAAACCATCTTCAAAAGAAAAAGCGAAGAAGTCTGAGAAAAAGACAAAATCTTCTAGTTCAGAAGAAGTCTCAAAAGAAACCTCTGGAGAAAAGAATTCACAACCATCAGCCGGAAATGTTGCTGGATCTACTCAACAAGAAGTTGCTCCAACAAATCCTAGTGAAGAAACAGCTGGAGTAAATCAAGGAACTCCTACAGAACAACCAGCTGCTTCAGCGGAACAAACACCAGCTACCACAGTGGTTGATGCTACGGCAATGGCTAATGGTGATTTCTCTAGTGTTGCTGGTACCTATCAAAATGACTTAGGGGACACAATTACAGTATCCCCATCCGGTAGTGTAACCCGTGTTGGTGCTGAAAGTGGTTATAGTGATACAAGTAGTCAGCTCTTTAATGGTTTTGCTCAAGATGGCGGTTATGTAGCAGGTTTTGCTCATAATGATGGACCAACCAGTGACCCAATTTTCTTTGATAGTAATGGACAGATTCGTTTCGGTTCTGATGCGATATATGGTCGGATGCATGTTTACAATAAATTAGATTAATGGTATTGTCCCTCGGTACTTAAGAAAAGGAAATTACAAGTAGTAGAAGGAGTACGCTTTAAAAATGTCTCAAAAAGAACATGGAGAAGTGAGAAGTACTAGTGGTACCTTAAAGGGGACCTATCACTATTTGGATTCTCCCAGTCCTCATTTGTTTCCGTTTGTCTTTATTATTAACGTAACAGATAGCCTTCAGATGTTTCGCGTGTGTAAGAATGGTAAGCCAATTGCCTTTCCATTACTTCTACCAAATCAGTATAAAATTGTTTACATTAAGGACTTTCAAAATGTTAGCTCCTGCGATGAGATTACAGTGACTGAACATTTAGAAGAATACATCTATGATGAATCAGACTTAGACTAGAATGATATCTATAGTCAATTTAACTCGGAATAAATTGATTAATCTATTCAGATTTGCTTAATGTGTCAAGGAATTAGATGTAGCAAAAGCCCTCAGGTAGCCCCTTTGGGCTTTTCTTAATCATAGTTATCTGAAAGAATTAGCTATCAATTTTCTACAAAATAAAGTTTAGTAATAATATTGAAATAATTGTAAAAAATATTTCAAAGAGGTATAATAGAAATGTGAAAACGGTTCCAATTTTTATCAAACAGCCTAGAAAGTGAGAGTGATCAAAATGAGAAAGGCATATGTTTTTAAGGAACGTCAACGTTACTCAATACGTAAATATTCTTTTGGAGCTGCATCAGTCTTAATTGGTGCGAGCTTGATGCTTGGTGGGCATGCTTTGGCTCAGGAACAAGCCAATAGCACAGGTTCTATCACAGACTATGAAGTTACTGTAAATAATTCTGAAGCACCCCAAATTGACCAGGCAACTTCAGAAGCTGTTACCGATGTCCTCAATGAACCTGCGTCAAGATCAGAAGCACCAAGACCTAAGCTTGCTAGCAGTGAAGTTGCTTCTTCTGAAGCTAGTAGTGTAGTGTCCAGCGAGGTTGCTTCTTTGGAAGTACCAGCAGAGGTTGCTCATTCTGCATCTGCTGTCGCTTCTGTTTCTAGATCAGAAGTGGCTACTCCACGTTCTGAAGTGTCATCAGTAGCTAGCTCTGAAGTAGTTAGTGAGATTAACCGTTCAGCAACTTCAGAAGTAGCAGAAGTTAGAGGTACTGACCGTGAAGCTGTCGATACTAGTCTTCGTACTGTCTTAACTAATGCTAGTCAGCCAGGTGTAGATGGTCCTGTGACTGCTGATGGCTCTCTTGACATCCCATCGAACGGTACCTATTATTTCCGTCGCACAACTGAAATTCGTACAGCTCCAATCATGGATATCAAACCTACTTTCGTCTTTAGTGCAGGCGACCATGTTATCTATGATAAGGTCTTGAAGAAAGATAATCACCAATGGATTTCTTACATTGGTTACGATTATGAACGCTACTACGCTGATATCGCAGCTTTGAAGGCCGAAAACACTAGTAGCACTACTGAAGCGACTAGAGATGAAACTATCCCTGAACGTGGTACTTATTACTTCACTAAACCTGCAGATGTGAAGAACCAACCTAGCTTGACTGCTAAGACTGAGTTCAATTTTGATCCAGGTATGTCAGTCAACTACGATAGATCTTTGCTTGCTGACAACCACCGTTGGATTTCTTATACTTCGTACAGTGGTACTCGTCGTTATGTCGACCTAGGTGCTGTTGCAGAGGCTGTAGCTAAACCAAGAGGCGATATCGCTATTGAAAGCCATGATAATGGTGACTTTAGTGTGGTTATTAGTAATGTATCAGATCAAAATGGTATCCTTGGGGTATCTGTTCCAATCTGGTCTGAAAAGAATGGTCAAGATGATATCATCTGGTACAATGCGACTCGTCTTAACAATGGTAACTACAAGGTTAACGTCAGTCTAACTGACCACAAGAATGAACGTGGCCTCTACAATGTTCATCTTTACTATGTTGAAACTAATGGTAAATTAGTTGGTGTGGGTGGCACAGCTTACACAGTTCCTGCCAAGGTTGAAGAAACGCATACAACTACTAGCTATAGCCTTCCTGACTCAGGAACTTACACCTTCAAAGCACGCACTGGCATTAAGGCAGAACCTCGTGTGGCAAGTCCAGAGTTAGCCTACTATGATGCTGGTATGTCAGTCAACTACGACAAGATTGTCAGTGGTGATGGTTACCAATGGCTTTCTTACCTCAGCTACAATGGCAACCGCCGTTATGTAGCCGTGGCTAAACTTGCTCAACAAGAAAGCAAACCAAGCGGTACTATCAATATTGAAAACCTCTCTAACCTCGGTTTTGACGTTCATATCACTAATGTTTCTGGTGGTGACAAGGCTATTCAAGGCGTAAGTGTTCCAGTTTGGACAGCTAAAGACGGCCAAGACGACCTTGTATGGCACCAAGCTAGCAGACAAAGTGATGGTAGCTACAAGGTTCGTATCAATGTTAGTGACCATAAGGCTGAAGCAGGTGAATACATTGTCCATCTCTACTATGTCCAAGATGGTAAAATGGTAGGTATCGGAGGCACTAGTACAACTGTTCCAGTTCAAAATGCAACTCGCCACAATCTTCCAGCTTCAGGTTCATATACCTTTACCGCTCGTACTGGCATCAAGACTCAACCTTTGGTAGCCAACCCAGATGTTAGCTACTACGATGCTGGTATGTCAGTCAACTATGACAAGGTTGTCAATAATGATGGCTATACATGGCTTTCTTATCTCAGCTATTCAGGACATCGTTTCTATGTGGCTATCGCACCAACGAGTGTGACTAAACCTGTAGAACAACCTGTTCAACCAAGTACACCATCATCTGGTACCTATACTTTCAAAGAACGCTCTAGCATTAAAGCAGAACCAAGTGTAGCGAGTCCAGAGTTGGCTTACTATGATACTGGTATGTCCGTTAACTATGACAGATTGGTGACTGCAGATGGTCATACCTGGCTCTCTTATGTCAGCCATGGAGGCAACCGCCGATACGTTGCTATTGATGCTAAGGCAACAGCAGTTGCTCAACCAGCAAGCCCAAGCTTAGCGGCAACTGGCACCTATACCTTTACCAAACCTAGCTCTATCAAGGCTCAACCAAGCGTTGCAAGCCCAGAGTTAGCCTACTATGATAAAGGCATGTCCGTTCGCTATGACAAGGTCCTTACAGCAGATGACCATACCTGGTTGTCTTATGTAACCTATAGCGGTGCAAGACGCTATGTAGATATTTCTTAAGATTGGTAACATCACTCTCTTTTGAGGGTGGTGTTTTTTTAGTTTCAAGAGTTGAATCAATATATTGTTCAATATGCTTTAGAAACATTTGCTGTAAATTAGCGAAAGTTATAAAATCAAGGTGAAAGTATAGGATTCGTTCTATGAGTAACTAGCATCTTAAGTTATAGAATAAGGATGTTGTAATTAGAGGTGTTCAATTATGTTAGATATTTTTGTTTTAGAAGAAGATTATTTTCAACAAGCTCGTCTTGAGGATGCTATCCACAAGTCTAAACAAATATATATTTTAAGAATTGGGAAGGTTGATTTATACGATAAACCCAATCAATTATTAGAGCGTATTACGGAAAGGGGCTCGCATTTACTGTTTTTTCTAGATATTGGATCTGACAGTGATGTCGAAGGGGGAATATTGGTTGCTCAACAGATTCGTGAGCGAGATCCGTATGCAAGTATTGTTTTCATCACAGCACATCCCGAACTCCTACCTTCAACCTTTCAGTATCGCTTAGCTGCACTTGATTTTATTGATAAGAATTTGCCTGATAATGAATATGAAGATAGGATTATTTCTGATATTGGATTAGCACTTTCTAAAAATGGTCTTAGCCAAATAGAGTGTGCTTTTACGGTAGATACAAAGAATGCAACTATACAAGTTCCTTTTCATAAGATTCTTTATTTTGAAACATCTCCAACAGTTCATAAGGTGATTCTTTATACAACGGAAGAGCAGATCGAGTTCTATGGTCAATTGTCAGAAATTGTGAAACAAGATTGCAGACTATATAGATGCCATAAATCATTTGTTGTAAATCCCGAAAACATTGTGAGATTGGACAAAGAGTTAGGTATTATTTATTTTGAAAACGGAGAGTCATGCTTGGTTTCAAAAGCTAAACAAAAAGAGATAGTTGCTAAGATGCTTGTTCCAAAAACTATGGCAGTTTGATGTATATAGTATTTTTATTTTAAATGTTATTTTCTGATTATGACGAAAAAACGACCGTTTATGACTTCAATGAAAAATTTAGCTGTCTATATATTATAATAACCTAGTAAATTATCAGAAAAGGAACATCACTCATGAAAAATACAAGTAAACTTATTGGTTTAGTATTAGCCCTTATCGTAGTTATCCTCGCTATCTTTTTGGTGTCTAAATTTAACAGCCATGAATCAGCTCGTGTTAGCACAAGTAGCAGTCCAGTCAAAACGGTTAAGAAGTCATCTTCAAGCTCAAGTAAGGCTGTTAAGAAGGATAAGAAATCAGTTCAATCATCATCTTCAGCAGTCACAAATGAAGAAAATGACAATCAGGCCTCAGCAGTAGCACCTAAAGTTTCCTCTCAAGAACAAGCTCAAGCAGGCACTACAGATGGTGGACAAGTGGCTGAAGCAACAACACCAGCTTCTCAAGTTGAAGGCGGTCGAGGTGCTTGGACAGCTACTTCTGGAACATTGACACTTGATGCGGAAACACCTGTCTATGCTGCGCCAGATAAAGACAGTGGAGCTGTTTCTAAACTTCCTGCAGGGGATGTTGATTGGGACAAATATGAAATTTTACCTGATGGAAACTGGTATAGTTTTGTTAAGGATGGTCAACGATACTACATTTCATATTCAGATGTAGGACATTGATAAAAGGTTCAAAATGAAACATGATGGCATTTAAAGCTGTCGTGTTTTTACTTTATTTTCCATTTTTTTGGAAAAACAACGAATATATAAGTATAATCAGTCATTTTCCGATTATGACAAAAATTGGACAGTTTATGATTTAGGTGTGAACAAGTCAAATAAATTTGGTATACTAATTGACAAGTGAGAAATATTTAGTAATAATCTGTAAAACACTTGTAATATTTGTCACCTAA
>ENA-OPTB01001523-OPTB01001523.1-human-gut-metagenome-genome-assembly--contig:-NODE-1523-length-17471-cov-2.747186_pt1 | contig 17471 bp, 11 predicted proteins | sample MGYA00241810_ERZ501911 | MGnify/ENA primary metagenome ERZ501911 (study PRJEB25962, sample SAMEA2042304) | human gut metagenome | biome: human gut; feature: human-associated habitat; material: faeces... | reverse complement strand
TACTGTGTACCATCGACTTATACGCCGGTCTGATAATTCTGCCGCAGCCGATAACTTCTTCAAGTCTATGTGCGCACCAGCCGACAATTCTTGAAATAGCGAAAAGCGGTGTATACATTTCGGTAGGTATGCCAAGCATTTTATAAACAAAGCCCGAATACATATCAACGTTCGCACACATAACCTTATGATTATTCTTAACTTCCGCAAATACACCCGGTGTAAGACGTTCAACACTGCAATACAGTTTAAATTCCTTTTCAAATTCAGGGTGATTTGAAACAAGCTGACCTGCTTTTTCTTTAAGCAAAATACATCTTGGGTCACTGTATGTATAAATAGCGTGTCCCATACCGTATATAAGTCCCGAACCGTCAAAAGCCTCTTTACGAAGAATTTTTGCAAGGAATGCCTTAACCTCCTCATCATCTTCCCAGTGCTTAACGTTTGCCTTGATTTCTTCCATCATACCCATAACCTTTGCGTTTGCACCACCGTGCTTAGGACCTTTAAGTGAGCCGATAGCCGCCGCAATAGCAGAATATGTATCAGTATCCGATGAAGAAACAACTCTTGTTGTAAATGCCGAGTTGTTACCGCCGCCGTGTTCAGCGTGTATCATAAGCAATACATCAAGCATTTCCGCTTCTTCACGAGTATATTTATTATCGGGTCTTATCATATAAAGCAGATTCTCAGCTGTTGACAATCTTGGCTGCGGTGTGTGAAGATACAGACTTTTTCCGTCATGATAATGGCTCTTTGCCTGATATCCGTATGCCGCCATTACAGGAAGTCTTGCAATCAATTCTATTGACTGACGCAAGATATTACCCGTTGAAATATCATCCGGATTTGAGTCATACGAATAAGACGCAAGTACGGAACGGGCAATTTTATTCATTATATTCTTACTAGGAGCTTTCAAAATCATATCTTCCGCAAAGCCTTCCGGCAATACACGAAGATTTCCGATAAGTCTTGAAAAATCGTCCAAAGTCTTTTTATCCGGAAGATGTCCGAATAACAGCAGATATGCTACTTCTTCAAAGCCAAATCTCTTCTCTTTTTCACAGTTTTTAACTATATCTGTAAGGTCATAACCACGGTATCTCAAATGACCTTCCATAGGAATTTTTTCACCGTCATCAATGTAGTAACCCAAAACTGCGCCGACAGAAGTAAGTCCTGCCATTACACCTGTACCGTCATCGTTTCTCAAACCTCTTTTAACGCTGTACTGCTTAAAAAGTTCCTTTGAAAACGGCTGATACACATCTGATGCCTCTTCCTGAAATCTCTCTTGTAATCTCTTTTTATCCTCTTCCTTTAACATATCTCCACTTCCCTTCCGCTCCGCTATATCAGAGCTTGAAATTTATATCAGACTTATTTGATTGTCCTCTCCCCTTAAAATTCCTCCGGCTGCCGGAATATTTTTCGGTCTGTAATGCTCAATGTCCTCAACTGTGCATTGTTCTTTGTCTACAACCCTAACAACCTTTGCGTCTTTTTTACGCAACGTTATTACCTGTATACCCTGAGTACTCTTTGTCGCTTTAAGCGGAATTTTTTCCGTATTAACCAATAACACTCTGTTATTATCCGACATCAGAACAACATCTTTATCTTCATCAAGAAGTCTTATATCACATATCGGCGACTTATTTCCGTATGCACCGATTAGTTTTTTACGGTTTGTCTTAGTTTCATAATTTGAAAGCGCAACTTTCGCCATTTTACCGTTTTCAAACGTAAACAGCATTTCGCCATTATAATCCGTTGTTACAACAGTATACACTATTTTTTCATCTTCTTCAAGTCCAAGTATTCCCGGCAGGTACTCGCCCATAGTGCTTACCTTTGCATCTGCAAGGTCATATGTTTTCATTTTATATGCAACGCACTTATTTGAGAAGAATATAAGTTCGGATTTATTTGTCGATTCCATTGTCTGAACAATTTCATCCGTTTCCTTTAATTTATGCTCCGTTGTGCTTGAACGAAGTGATACGGCTGAAATCTTCTTAATATAATTATCTCTTGTTACGAAAATTGTAAGCGGATAATCGTCTATATTTTCCGTTTCGTTATACTCCGTTATTTCCTCACCGCTGATTAAAGTCGTCTTTCTTTCCTGGCCGTATTTCTTTGCGATTTTCTTTAACTGATCTGCGATAATATTCTTAACCTCGTTATCGTCACCCAAAATACGGTTCAGTTCTTCAAGTTCCTCCATAAGTTTTTCAATCTCTGCGGTTCTGTTTATGATATATTCCTTGTTCAAACTGCGAAGTTTGATTTCCGCAATGTACTCCGCTTGAACTTCGTCAATGTCAAAGCCCTCCATAAGATTAGGAACCACATCGGTATCTTTTTCCGTATGACGAATTATTGCAATCGCTTTGTCAATATCAAGCAAAATCTTTTTAAGACCTGTTAAAAGATGAAGTTTTTCGCTTTTTTTATCAATATCATATTTAATACCGTTTTTAACGCAGTTCATTCTGAACAGTATCCACTGCTGTAAAATCTGCTTAACTCCCAAAACCATAGGTCTTGCATTAATCAAGATATTAAAGTTACAGCTAAAACTGTCCTCAAGCGGTGTCAGCTTATAAAGCTTTGTCATAAGCATATCGGGATCAACGCCGCGTTTTAAATCAAGTGCGATTTGAAAACCGTCAAGACCTGTTTCGTCACGTGCGTCTGAAATTTCTTTCAGTTTGTTCGCTTTTACAAGTTCCATAATCTTGCCGATTATCGCTTCGACTGTTGTTGTATAAGGAATTTCGTTGATTTCGATACAGTTATTTGCCTTGTCGTAAGTATATTTTGCACGAAGTTTAAAACTTCCACGGCCTGTTTCGTAAATCTTACGCATTTCGCTTTCAGAGTAAATAAGGTCCGCTCCCATTGAAAAGTCAGGTGCAGGCATATATTTAATCACGTCCGCATTTTCGTTTTTCATACAAGCGATAGTTGCGTCACAAACTTCTTTAAGATTGAATGAACAAATATTACTTGCCATACCTACGGCAATACCTTGATTCGGATTTATAAGAATATTCGGAAACGCAACCGGCAAAAGCGTCGGTTCTTTCATTTCACCGTCATAACTGTCTATAAACTCAACCGTATTCTTATTAATATCCTTAAACAGTTCCGTACATATCGGATCAAGTCTTACCTCCGTATATCTTGACGCCGCATATGCCATATCTCTCGAATACTGCTTACCGAAGTTACCCTGCGACTCGACAAGCGGGTGCAAAAGTGCCTCGTTGCCACGCGTCAAACGTACCATTGTTTCATATATGGCACTGTCACCGTGAGGATTTAATTTCATTGTCTGTCCGACTACGTTAGCCGATTTTGTAAGTTTTCCTCCCAAAAGTCCCATTGTATACATTGTGTACAAAAGCTTTCTGTGAGCAGGCTTAAGTCCGTCTATTTCGGGAATTGCTCTCGATACGATAACGCTCATCGCATAGGGCATATAGTTCTGCTCAAGTGTTTCGGTAATGGGCTGTTCGTCTATCGGAGCATATATAATCTCTTTTTCTTCTACTTTCTTTTTCTTCCTTGCCATAAAATTCTCCTATCCTTTATGATAAGTCAAGCATTTCCATATATTTTCCGCCATTGTCGGCAATGTATTCTTTTCTGTCCGTAATATTATCGCCAAGCAATACGTCAAACATTCTCGATGTGCTTTCCGCATTTTCCGGCGTTACTCTTATAAGCCGTCTTGTTGACGGATGCATTGTCGTAAGACTCATCATATCAGGCTCGTTTTCACCAAGACCTTTTGAACGTTTAATGTCGTATTCGTCACGTTCTTTCGACAATCCGTCCTCTGTAAATTTCTTTAATATTTCTTCCTTTTCACCGTCTGTATACGCAAAATGTTTTTCACCCTTACGCTTTGTCTTTGTAATCGTTATTTCGTAAAGCGGTGATTCGGCAATATACACCTTGCCTTTTTCGATAAGTGTAGGCATAAGGCGGTATATCATTGTAAGAACAAGCGTTCTGATTTGGAAACCGTCAACGTCGGCATCTGTACAGATGATAACCTTGTCCCAACGCAAATTGTCAAGATTAAAACTTTCAATATTTTTATTATGAGCAGACTTAATCTCCACACCGCAGCCAAGCACTTTTACAAGGTCGGTTATAATATCGCTCTTAAAAATTCTCGGATAATCGGCTTTCAGACAATTCAGTATCTTACCTCTAATCGGCATAATCGCCTGAAACATCGGGTCACGCGCCAATTTACACGAACCTAAAGCCGAGTCGCCCTCCACTATATAAACTTCACGCTGTGAAACGTCCTTACTTCTGCAATCAACGAACTTTTCAACTCTGTTCGTTATATCCATTGTACCCGTAAGTTTCTTTTTTATATCAATTCTTGCCTTTTCGGCATTTTCACGGCTCTTTTTATTGACAAGAACTTGATTTGCGATTTTTTCGGCGTCTGTTTTGTTTTCTATAAAGTAAACTTCAAGCTGTTGACGTAAGAATTCCGTCATTGCGTCTTGAATAAACTTGTTGTTTATCGCTTTTTTTGTTTGGTTTTCGTAACTTGTCTGAGTTGAGAATGAGTTTATAACAAGTGCCAAACAGTCCGCTACGTCCGCAAATGTTATTTTTGAATCGTTTTTATTATATTTGTCATTCTGTTTTAAATATCTGTCAATCGCATATACGAATGCGTTTCTTACCGCCTTATCGGGTGAACCGCCGTGTTCAAGGTAACTTGAATTGTGATAATATTCAAGCATATTGACTTTGTTTGAGAAACAGAATGCAACTTGCATTTTCATTCTGTAATCCTCTTTGTCCGCCCTGTCACGTCCCTCACGTTCCATTTCCCACGTTTCAACAGTTGTAAAACCGTCATCGCCGACAGTTTCTTTAACATAGTCAACAATACCGTTCTCGTAATAATACTCGAACATTTCCATACCTGTTTCGGTTTCGTTGTAAAGAACGAATTTCAAGCCTGCATTTACCATAGCCTGCTTGTTTAAAACGTCTTGGAAAAATTCAATCGGTATATTTATATCGGTAAAAACTTCTGTGTCAGGTTTCCATTTTTGTACCGTTCCCGTCTGAACGCTTCTTGTTTCAGACTTTTGAAGTCCTCCGATGTTTTCGCCTTTTTCAAAATGCAATGTATACTGCGTTTTGTCACGCACAACGGTTACATCCATATATTCACTGCTGTACTGTGTTGCACACGCGCCAAGACCGTTAAGACCCAAACTGTACTCATACATTCCGCCTTTATTGTTGTCATACTTACCGCCCGCGTACAATTCACAATATACAAGCTCCCAGTTAAATCTACCCTCGCCCTCGTTATAGTCAAGAGGTATTCCGCGGCCGTGGTCCTTTACTTCTATGGATTTATCCATAAAACGCGTAACTTCTATTAAACTTCCGTAGCCCTCACGAGCTTCATCTATTGAATTTGATAATATTTCAAAAAAAGAATGTTCACAGCCTTCAAGACCGTCTGAACCGAATATTACAGCAGGACGCTTTCTTACTCTGTCCGCACCCTTTAGACTTGTTATGCTGTCATTTCCGTATTCCTGTTTCTTTTTCGGCATAAACTAACCGTCCTTTCGTGTATTTTCGCTTTCAGCTATAAAAATACTATTATATCTTATTAATTATACTACTATATAGGTTGTTTTGTCAAACGCCGTAAGGCAACATTTAGATTAAATGAATGTTACACACTTCTTTATTATTTGTTCAACATTGATAAAACAACCAAATGATTACAGAGAAAATGATACATTGCGTAAAAAAATTATTTTCCTATTGTTTTACGACATTTTTTATGCTAAAATTATACTGTATATACAATGTATATACAGTTTATTAATACATTAATTTTAACGATTTGAGGTTTTAACTATGAATACCGCATATATATATCTTCAGCTGTATAAACTTTTTGACGACATAACACCTGTTCCGGTTGACTGCGGTCAGCTTTGCGACAAGGCTTGCTGTAAAGGTGACGACAGCGGAATGTTTCTTTTTCCGGGCGAAAAAGAAGTTTTTAATCTGTTAAATCCCGATTGGGTACGAATTGAAAAGACAGACTTCACATATGATTATAACGGAAAAACATATACCACGCCTATAGCTATGTGTCAAGGTTATTGTGACAGATATCAACGTCCGTTAGCCTGTCGGATTTTTCCGCTTACACCGTATCTTGACAAAAACGGTCATATGGATATTATCGTTGACCCACGTGCAAAAGGTGTCTGTCCTATGGCTAAAGGTTTTTATCTTGAAGATTTTGACGCGGTTTTCATAAAAAATATTAAAAAGGCATTTTCTTTACTTATGAAAAACAAGCAATTTAAAGCCTTTATGGTTGAATATTCAAAATACTTAGATGAATTTAAGCGTTTTTATAAATAATTAAACAGTATTCAGAAAGGATATAATTGTAATGCAGGAAAATAACAACGAGAATAAGAAAACTCTAAACGAAAATGACGCAAACGATGTAATGCAAAATTCCGAAAATACAGAAACAAATGATACAGAAGAAACAGATGTTACTCCTGTCAGTGAAGAAAATGTTTCCGAAAGCGAATTGACGGAAAATAACGAGTCTGATGTTTCCAATACAATCAGTGAAGAAGAAACAGCCGATAATTACAGTTTTGACGATGAGGAAGACGATTTTGCAATTTCTCCCGAAGAAAATGACGAAACAGCTCCGTCTGAGCAAGACGACAATGCAGACGACGATACAGAAACAGATATTGAAAAAGAACAGAGAAAAGCTGAACTTACAAAAAAAATCAAAGCAGGATTAAAAAAAGCGGCTGTTCCCGCTTTAATCGCAGTTATCGTACTGATTTGTACTTTCATTGCATTTTTCATATATTCCCTTTCTACTATAGAAGAAGATAAGGTTATGAAAAATGTGTACATAGAGCAGTTGGACGTTGGCGGTCTTACATATGACGAGGCACTTGATTCAATAAACGCAACATATCTTTTACAGAATACTGCAATCACATTGACTTCAAACGGTCAGACATACGAAATAAACGGCTCAGACATCGGACTTACAGCAATTGCGGAAGATACCGCAAAAAAGGCTTTCGATTACTGCAAATCGGACAGCACATTAAAAAATGCATTTGCCGCTATTGAACTTATGTTCAAGCCACACATAATCGTTCCTGCCGTACAAGTCGATACCGAACAGCTTGACGCAAAACTTAACGAATTCGGTAACATTGCACTTGGCGAAAGAAAACAGCATTACGTTGAATTTAACGACGACGGTACACTTACAATATATTCCGGTAAGACAGGTTATAATTTAGACCCATCAACCGCCGAGCAAGAAGTTATTACCGCTCTTAGCAATGAAATTTTTAATAACATCGCGGTAACATTCACTTCTGCCCCACCGGACGAAATGACTGTTGAATCACTTGACGCACTTGTATACAAAGACCCGACAGACGCAAGATACGAAGTCAACGGAAATGATGTAAACATAGTTGCAGGCGATACGGGACGTTACATAAATAAAGATGAGGCTGCAGCAATTATAGGAAATGTATACGAAGGCTGTGAACCTGTCACATTGCCGTTCTACGTTTCATATCCGACCGTTGACGAAAACACATTAAGAGAAAAATTATTTTCGGCAACATTGAGCAGTTATTCAACATCATACGGCAGTTCGACCGCAAACAGATGTGCCAATGTTGCAAGAGCGGCAAGCCTTATAAACGGCAAAGTAATTGCACCGGGTGATGTATTCTCATTCAACGACACAGTCGGTCACCGCACAATCGAAAACGGTTTCTCTACCGCAAAAGAATACGTTGACGGCAAGAGCGTTGACGGTATCGGCGGCGGTACTTGTCAAGCAGTACCCTTTATTCGGCGGTATTGTATGCCGACCTTTCGATTGTTGAACGTCTTAACCATATGATGACCGTAGGTTATATTCCGCTCGGTCAGGACGCAACCGTTTCGGACGGCGGAGTTGATTTCAAATTTAAAAACAACACCGACTATCCGATTAAAGTTTCGGCTTACACAAGCGGTGCAACAATCACTGTAAGCATTATCGGTACTGATTGGGAACCTCACAGAGAAGTTAAAATTTCAAACACTTCTTCAACTTCCGGCAAAAATACCGTTGTTCATTCAACAAGATATGTATATGTCAACGGTGAGCTTATCTCAACCGATACGCTTAATACAAGTACATATATGCCGCACGAGCCATAATGCAAATTGCATAAATGAAAATAATATAAAACTTAATATTTTTTCATTTTACCCCTTGCAAACATTTTTAAATTATGGTATTATAATATTAATCTTACAGCAAAGACGTTGTATAACAGAGCGAAAACTCTGTTATATTACGTCTTTTTTTGTATAATAAAAACATTATACAAAAACAAAATATTTAAAGAACGGAGAATTGATATGTTTAACTCAGATTTGACAAAGCACCTCGCAGAGCTTTCAAAGCTTGAATTTACAGATGAAGAGCTAGAACAAATGACGGCTGATATGACAAATATCATAGCTATCATGGATAAAGTATGTGAATTTGATACATCAAAGCCTGCCTATGCACTTGATGCGGTTGACTATAAAGATTTAAGGGCGGACGAACATCGAAATTCGTACCCTACCGAAGAAATTGTTAAGAATGCGAAGAATGTTAAAAATAACAGTTTCGTAGTTCCTAAAGTAGTTTAACAGTCAAGAGAAAGGATTTGATTAACGTGGCTTTAAAAAAACTGAGAGAAATGCTTGACAGTAAGGAGATCAGTGCGGTTGAACTTACCGAGCAATATTTTGACAGAATAGAAAATTCAGATAAAGAAATAAACAGTTATATAACAGTGTGCAAAGAAAACGCACTTGCGGACGCAAAGAAAGCACAGGAAGTTATCGACAGTGGCAACAGCGGTGCATTTACGGGATTGCCTATTTCGGTTAAAGATAACATATGTACACTCGGTGTCAAGACAACCTGTGCATCACATATGCTTGATGACTTCATTCCTCCGTATAACGCAACGGTAATGGAAAAATTAAAGAAAGACAACATCGTTATGCTCGGCAAAACAAATATGGACGAATTTGCAATGGGTGGTTCTTCTCAAAAATCATATTTCGGCGGTGTTAAAAACCCTTACGACTTAACTCGTGTTACAGGCGGTTCTTCCGGCGGTGCCGCAGCAAGCGTAAGTGCCGACCTTTGTGCCGCCGCACTCGGTTCGGATACAGGCGGTTCTGTTCGTCAGCCTGCTTCATTCTGCGGTGTTACAGGTCTTAAACCGACATACGGCACTGTTTCAAGATGGGGACTTATCGCATTCGCATCTTCACTTGACCAAATCGGCGTTATCGCAAAGTCTGCCGAAGACACAGGCTATATGCTTGAGGGCATTTACGGCTATGATGAAAATGACGCCACATCAAGCAAAAAATCAGAGGGCAACTATAATTCACTTATCGGAAGTGATGTAAACATCGGTGTACCGAAAGAATTTTTCGGTGACGGTCTAAATGACGAAGTTAAAACGGCTGTTTTAAACGCCGTTGAATATTACAAAAAACTTGGCTGTGAAATAGTTGACGTTTCACTTCCGAGTCTTGAATATGCGGTTTCGGCTTACTACCTAATTTCATCAGCCGAGGCGGCAAGCAACCTTTCACGTTTTGACGGTATCAAATACGGTCTTAGAAGCGGTCTTGGCGAAGACTTTAACGACCTTATTAAAAATTCACGCCGTGAAGGATTCGGTCAAGAGGTTAAAAGAAGAATTATGCTTGGCAACTACGCACTATGTTCGGGTTACTATGACGCATATTATAAAAACGCAACGCGTATAAGAACGCAAATAAGAAACGAATATTCCGATATATTCAGCAAGTGCGATGTTATGCTTACACCGACCGCACCGACTACGGCTTATAAAATCGGTGAACAGGAAAACGATCCCGTTAAAATGTATCTTGCCGATATTTATACAGTAACCGTAAACATTGCCGGACTTCCCGCAATTTCCACAACCTGCGGTTACGATTCAAAAGGTTTGCCTATCGGTATGAGCCTTATCGGAAAAGCATTTGACGAAAAGACAATAATAGCAGTATGCGACAGATTTGAAAAAGACTTTGAAAGAAAGGAGATTGTACTATGAGATACCAACCCGTAATAGGACTTGAAATTCACGCGGAATTATTGACAGATTCAAAAGTATTCTGTACTTGTCAGAATGAATTCGGCGGCAGCGAAAACACTCGTGTATGTCCAAGATGTTCGGGACTTCCGGGTACACTTCCCCTTTTAAATCAAGGTGCGGTAAGGCTTGCCGCAAAGGCAGGTTTTGCACTTGACTGTACCGTAAATAATTACAGTGCATTCGACAGAAAGAATTATTTTTATCCCGACTTGCCTAAAGCATATCAGATAACACAATTTGACCACCCGATCTGTACAGGCGGTTATATAACCGTCACAGGCGGTAAGGACATCAGAATTAACCACATTCACATTGAGGAGGACGCGGGTAAGCTTGTGCATGACGATTATGAGGGCATTTCAATGGCTGACTATAACCGTTGCGGTGTACCGCTTATTGAAATCGTAACAGAGCCGGACTTCCGTTCAATCGAAGAAGTTCAAGACTTTGTTGAAAAACTTGCTTTGCGTTTAAAGTATGCAGGCGTGTGTGACGCAAAAATGGAGCAAGGCTCAATGCGTGTTGATGTTAATATTTCAATTATGCCTGTCGGCTCAACCGAATTCGGTACCCGTGCCGAACTTAAAAATCTGAACTCATTAAAAGCAATCGGTCGTGCGATTGAATATGAAATAAACCGTCAAGCGGAAATTCTTGATAACGGCGGTACTGTTATTCAGGAAACAAGACGTTACAACGACAACCACGGCGATACAAAGGCATTACGTTCAAAAGAGGATGCACACGATTATCGTTACTTCCCTGAGCCGGATATTCCTCCGGTATTCCTATCGGACGAAGAAATTGAGGACATAAGAAAGTCAATGCCGGAAATGCCGCAAGACCGTTTTGTACGTTATACGGAAAAGTACGGACTTCCGACAGATGACGCTAATCTTATTATATCAAGCAAGGAATTTTCAGATTTTTACGATGAGTCTGTAAAAATAAATCCGGACTACAAACAAATTTCTAATCTGATGCTTGTTGAACTTAACAGAAACCTTAACGATTCCGAAAAGACTATTTCAGATGTAACATTCTCCCCTGCCGATTTGGCAGAACTCGTTAAAATGTCAACAGACGGCGTTGTTTCAAAAAATGCCGCTAAAGATATTTTGAAGATTATGTTCAATAACGGCGGTAAGCCTATTGATATTGCCAAAGAAAACGGCTTTATTATGGACAATGACACATCGGGTCTTGGAGAAATTATTGATAAAATTATAGCTGAAAACGCAGACAGTGTTGAAAGCTACAAAAACGGTAATCAAAAGATTTTCGGTTTCCTTATGGGACAAGTGGTGCGCACAGCGGGTAAAGGTGCAAACCCTAAACTTGCTAAGGACTTATTGACTGAAAAATTAAAATAAAGGTGGAATTAATATGCAGAAAATAGATGGTTCACAGCTTATAAGCGAAATCACTCTTGACGATTTGCAAAAAGCTGTCGGCGGTTCAATAAGCTTTTGTGCTTGCGTGCATAAGCTTAGAAAAATGAGCGGTTTCTCATTTGTAATACTTCGTACGGGAAGATATATTCTTCAATCCGTTTATTCAAAGGATAAATGTACAGGCGATTTTGACTCACTTTGTGAGGGTGCTTATATCAAAATCACAGGTGACGTAAAAGAAGAAAAACGTGCTAATCACGGCTATGAAATAACTCTTTCTTCGTTTGAAATACTTTCAAAACCTGCAGAGGAATACCCTCTTCACGTTTCAAGCAAAAAGCTTGGCTGTTCAATCGAAACTTCAATGGCACACAGAAGTGTCGCACTTCGTCACCCTGAACAGAGAGCGGTATTTAAAATTGCAGAGGGCGTTGTGTCGGCATTTCGTGAATTTATGTTAAACAATAACTTTACCGAAATACATTCACCAAAAATCGTTGCGGCAGGTGCTGAGGGCGGTGCTAATATATTTAAATTGAAATACTTTGATAAAGACGCATATCTTGCACAAAGTCCGCAGTTCTACAAACAGACTTGTGTAGCATTCTTTGACAGAGTGTTTGAAATTGCTCCTGTTTACAGAGCCGAAAAACACAACTCTACACGTCATTTGAACGAATATATCGGACTTGATTTTGAAATGGGATTTATCAACGATATGCATGATGTTATGGCTATGGAAACGGCTATGCTTAAATATGTTGTTGAGTATTTGCCGAAACATTACAGTGACGAGTTGGAGCTTTTAGGTGCAACATTGCCTGTTATCAATGAAATTCCTTCGGTAACATTCTTTGAGGCACTTGATATTCTCGGCAAGTCACATAATCAATTTGACCTTGATCCTACAGATGAAGTTAAATTGTGCGAATACGCAAAAGAGAATTATGACAGTGAATTTATATTCGTTGAAAAGTTCCCGGGATTAAAACGTCCGTTCTATGCAATGGATTCGGCAGACGATCCTAAACTTGCCGAAAGTTTTGACTTACTTTTCAGAGGTCTTGAAATCACAACAGGCGGTCAGAGAATACACGATTATAACGAACTTCTTGAAAAAATGAAACGTTATCATATGGAGGAGGGTGACCTCGGTGCATATACCGATATATTTAAGTACGGTATGCCACCGCACGGCGGACTTGGTATCGGTCTTGAACGTGTCGTTATGAAAATGCTTGGTCTTGCAAATATCCGTGAGGCAAGCTTGTTCCCAAGAGATATTCACCACCTCGATCCTTGATGATATGATTATTTAATGTACTTTCGTAGGGGCGACCATTGGTCGCCCTTTTATTTTGCTCATTTGCCCCCTCTGTCGTTTCACGACTGCTCCCCTCAAGGGGCATACAGCAGTGGCAATATTACACATTAATTTTTAAAACTCCAAAATTTTTGTTTTTTTTATCAATTATGGATAAATCAAAAAAACAATGCAAATAATATTTAACACAAATATAAATTTATTTTGGAGGAAAAGCGATGAAAGCAACAGGAATTGTAAGAAGAATAGATGATCTCGGAAGAGTTGTTATTCCAAAGGAAATACGACGCACTATGCGAATCAGAGAGGGCGATCCTCTTGAAATTTATACAGAAAAAGACGGTGAAGTTATTTTCAAAAAATACTCCCCTATCGGCGAGCTTGGTGACTTTGCCGCAAATTATGTTGAAACACTTGCCAAAGCAAGCGGACACGGTGCTTGTATAACCGACCGTGACAATGTCATTGCAGTATCGGGATTACCGAAGAAAGAGCTTATCGAAAAGCCTGTAAGCAGTGAGCTTGAAAATGTAATGAACGAAAAAATCATTGTAAGCTACAAAGACGGCAAACCCGTTTCAGTCGCTGACGGTGTTGAAAAATACAATGCGGGCGTTGTTGTTCCGATAGTATCGGAGGGTGATACGATCGGCTCTGTTTTGTTCATTTTAAAAGAGGGCGAAACTGCGTCTGAAGTCGAAGAAAAATTAGCAGAATCCGCCGCCGGTTTTTTAGGCAAGCATATGGAAGGCTGAAAAGGTTGTCTGCAATGTAAAAGGTGACTGCATTTTTTGCAGTCACCTTTTATTTATCTTCTTCGTTTATCAAATTTACGTCGTTTTTTAAACTTTTCACGTTCTTCATAACGTCTGTGTTGTTCTGTCCTTCTATGCTGTTTTGCCTTATATATTTCGTTCTTCTTTTTCTTTTTCGGTGCAAGATACTTAAATATACCTTTACCCTCAAATTTCTTTGTTTTACCGAGATACAATACAACCGCTATTGCCGCCAAGCAAAGTACCGCTACTATGCTTACAATCGCAACCGCCGCTCCTCCGCTCTTTCTGTCGTGATGTCCTTCTTCCTGCGGAAGTGCTTCATTCGGTTCAAATGACGGCATTGGTCCAGGCATCTCAACCGGTCCTACAAGTGCCGGCTTTTTGGTCGGTCTTGGTGTCGGAGACGGCTTTGGTGATGATGATTCCATAGGCGAAGCCGTTTTTGTCGGTTTCATTGTTCCCGTCACCTTAGTCGTTGTCTTTGGTTTTGTTGTCGTTTTAGGCTTTGTTGTTGTTTTCGGTTTCGTTGTTGTCTTTGTTGTCGTATTTGATTTTGATGTACTTGATGATGTCTTATTTGACGTATTGCTTGAAGATTGTGCTTTCGTCGGTGCAGGTGTTTCAAACACAACCGAATCATTCGCGTCAAAATTAAAGAATGTCGCTTTATTCTGCAACTTTCTCAAATGGCTTGTAAGTGCGCACACTGCCAAAGACGTTGCCTCACTGTTACTCTTTCCCTTACCGGTCGAAAATCCACCGTCTTTTTGCTGATACTGCATTAAGCCGTCTACCGCACTGCCGTTTTTAGCAACAAATCTGCCGTCACTGTCAGCATTAACACCCAAAGTATCAAGTGCGATAACAGTCATTGCCGTTGATTCAAGGTCACCCCAATCACCGTCTTTGTCCTGTTCTGCCGACAAATAATTAAGTGCGTCCTCAACCGCGTCTTTAGGACTTAAATCAATCACATAACCCGTCTGATTTTGCGTTATCGTATACGCACCGCTTGTTTCGTAATAAGGTGCAAGCGCCGTAATTGCAACTGCGGTACTGTACACGCTGTCATCAAAACTGCCGTTCGTATTTTGATGTGACAATATCCCTGCAAGTATATCGTTTCTGTTTGACAATGCCCATTCAGGAGTTTCAAAACTCTTTGAATCAAGAGCAATAAGTCCCCACGAATATCCGTTTGCACCCTCTTTTCCGAGTGGTGAAACATTATCTCTGTAATAAATACCGTCCGCAACCAAGTCACGTCCGCCGACATTTCTCGGATCACCGCCTGACGCTATCGTTGCAAGCACTGTTCTTTGCATAGACGAGGCATTATGTTCTTCGCCGTAACCTGCCGCAACTCCGTCAAGACCAGCCAAATATCTGCTGTAATCATAGTTTTTACCCATTCGGTTCAAAGCCATAATATAAAAATCAGAACTGTATGATCCGATTCCGTAAAACGGACTGTCCTTATCAGCTTTCCATTCTATTGCTTTTTCTATAGCACTTTTTATGTCGCTTTCACTTGTTTCCGCATTGACGCACACTGTCGGAAACAACATTGAAGTGCATAAAACAGCCGCCATGATTTTTTTCTTCATATTAAAAATCCCTTCTGACTTTAAATACTCTATATCAGTTTATCATTATACCATACATTGCTAACAGTTTTCAACCATTATTCTTTACAAAATTCATTATATTTTCGTTACAAATTTTATCGTCATATTAAACTAAATTCACTGTTATTTAATTATCAATTTTAACCGATTTATGATATGATAAAATTTAAGGGAGAATTGGAGGTATTTTTATGAAAAAACTTTTATGCACGGTACTTTCGACAGTGCTTGCTATGTCATCGGCAGCGGCTTTAAATACGTCCGCTTATGCTGACAGTGCAAACACGCAACAGGTAAGCTACAACTATTGGTATAATTCTTCTACAGGATATACCGATGAAAATGTGCACACACGTCAAATGGAAAAGCTTGACCGCGGTCTTATCGCAATAAAAACAGACGGCGGTGTATATTTAAGTTGGCGATTATTTGACAGTGAGGACAACATTTTCGGCAGTGCCGATAAAAATGTGTCATTTAATGTATATCGTGACGGCAAAAAAATAAGCGAAGTCGCAACCAAAACAAATTATGTTGATTCAACCGTTGGCACAAATTACAGTGTCGCACCCGTTATAAACGGCGTTGAGGGCGAGAAATGCGATGCCGTAACAGTATACAACAACAGCTATTTTGACATACCACTTTCAAAACCTGATGATGAAACAATTTATGACCCATCAGGCAATGAGCTTGCTACATATTCATTCTTCCCTGCCGACTGTTCAACGGGCGACGTTGACGGCGACGGAGAGTATGAAATAATCGTGAAATGGACATCTTCCGAACGTGACGTCGGTTCACCGGGTGACCCTGCATATTCCGGTACGGTACATCTTGCCGCATACAAATTAGACGGCACAAAGCTTTGGAAGAATGATATTGAACTCGGCAAAAACGTATATTCAAGTGCGCACACAGTTCAGTTCCTTGTATATGACTTTGACGGCGACGGCAAATCGGAAGTAATGTGTCAAACTTCACTCGGTTCAAAAGACGGACAAGGCAAATATGTTTCAAATGCCGCACAAAATGATGAAGAAATCAAAGCAATAACAGATGAAGAAAATTCAACTGCCGATTACAGAGGTTACGGCAGAATTACCGAAGGTAAAGAATTTTTGACAGTATTCAACGGTGAAACAGGTGTCGCAATGGACACTATTAATCTTCCGACAACTCGCGGAAGTGAAAACGGTGTAGACTACGGCGACGATTTCGGTAACCGTTCAAACCGTTTTGTATCCGACATTGCTTATCTTGACGGCGAAAAGCCGTATGCAATATATTTAAGGGGCTACTATTTTGGCAGAAACGGCAAACAGCGTACAAGTATTGCCGGTATAAGCTGGGACGGTACAGCTTTATCACCTACTTATCGTTTTGATACGCAAAAAGGTCAAGAGGGATATTACGACGGTGCTTATCAATATGTCGGAAACGGCAACCACAACTGTACCGTTGCCGACGTGGATAATGACGGCAAAGACGAATTTATCACAGGTGCATTGTGTATGGAAGTCAATGACGACAATGAATTTCGTCCTAAATGGTGTACATATCTACAGCACGGTGACGCGCTTCATATAGGAAACTACGACCCTACACATACCGGTTTTGAATTTTTCACAGTCCACGAGGACAGCGGAACAAACAGCCTTAGCGGTAATGACATAACTCTGGATTTCGGTATGTCTGTTATTGACGCCGAAACAGGCAATATTATGTTCCACGAAGGTGCGTCCGCCGACACAGGCCGCGGTGTTATGGCAAATGTCGGTGCCGGCGGATACTATCAAATTTGGAGTGCAAAAAACTCTGCAAGACAGTCAAACGGCGGCACTGATTTCACAACTGCAACTTCGCTTACAGGCAGAAATACACCTTCAATGAATTTCCGTATTTTCTGGGACGGCGATTTATACGACAACTTGCTTGACGGTGCAAATATCACCGATTGGAACGGTCGTAATATGAGCAATATATTCAGTGCCGGAAATTATGATTGTGTTTCAATCAACGGTACAAAGGCAAATCCGTCACTTCAAGCCGACCTTTTCGGT
>ENA-OPTB01001506-OPTB01001506.1-human-gut-metagenome-genome-assembly--contig:-NODE-1506-length-17581-cov-4.883145_pt1 | contig 17581 bp, 12 predicted proteins | sample MGYA00241810_ERZ501911 | MGnify/ENA primary metagenome ERZ501911 (study PRJEB25962, sample SAMEA2042304) | human gut metagenome | biome: human gut; feature: human-associated habitat; material: faeces... | reverse complement strand
TTAGAAAAGGATATTCAAGAAAAACAAAATGTAAAATTAGATTCATATTCAATTTCTGCTCAAAATCTACACTTTGGATATACCGATAAGGAAGTTTTACAGGGTATACACTTTAAAGCATTTAAAGGAATGATTGGTTTTGTAGGAGAGAGTGGTAGTGGAAAGAGTACAATTGCCTCTTTGTTGATGGGACAATATACAAATTATAGTGGTGAATTAAAGTTATCTGGCCATGAAATCAAAGATATAAATATCTATCCATATATAACGTCAGTTTCTTTAGAAAGCTACTTATTTAGTGGTAGTCTTAGAGATAATTTGGTTATGGCTAAAGAAGTATCAGAAAAAGAGATGAATGCCGTTTTAGAAAGGGTAGGTATCCTTGATTTTGTGAATGAACAAGGCGGACTTAATATGCGTGTATTAGAGGGTGGTAAAAATTTGTCTGGAGGACAAAGACAACGTTTAGTTTTGGCTAGAGCTTTATTAAAGGATTCACCAATCTATATTGTAGATGAAGCCACTAGTAATATTGATGTGGAGAGTGAAAATAAAATAATGGAAGTTTTATATGAGTTGTCAAAAGAAAAGCTTGTGCTTTGTATTTCGCATCGTTTGGCAAATCTAATTCATGCAGATGCGATTTATTGTTTGAAAGATGGAGATATTGTAGAGAGTGGAACACATGAAGAGTTGCTTCAACAGAATGGTGTGTATCGTGACTTATTTAATACGCAAAAAGAATTAGAAAGATATGGTGGCTAATATGAGTACAATTCAAATATTTTCACGTTTAATAAAACTTGTATTTCCATTAACTGGATTTATGATTTGTGCCATCCTGATGGGAGTAGCTGGATTTTTATGTGCCATCTTTATTCCTGTTCTTTCAAGTATGGCCCTAGTAAATGATCCACTATTTAGTTTTCATACGATTGTGATTTTATTATTTGTGTGTGCACTTTTAAGAGGAATCTTGCGCTATGCAGAGCAAGCATGTAATCACTATATTGCCTTTAAATTGTTAGCTCGTATTCGTGATCAGGTGTTTGGGGCATTAAGAAAATTGTGTCCTGCAAAACTAGAAGTGAAAGATAAGGGTAGCTTAATTTCTTTAATTACTTCGGATATTGAATTGTTGGAAGTGTTCTATGCACATACGATTTCTCCAATTTGTATTGCGTTTGTCACAAGTCTAATATGTGTGGGTATTCAAGTGCAGTTTGGATGGATTTATGGACTTTATTCACTATTTGCTTATGTTGTGGTGGGTGTGGTTTTACCTGTCTTTATTTCTAAACAATCAAGACAGATTGGTGTAGAGTATCGTAAAGAAGCTGCTAATCTAAATAGTTATGTATTAGAGAGTATGCGTGGCTTAAAGGAAAGTATGCAGTATATGGATACAGATCGTCGCTTATCAGGTTTGAATAAACAGACTTCTTCCCTGGCAAATTGTGAGAAGGAATTGAAGTATTTTCAAGCTAAGACGATTTCTTTGACAAACTTTTGCGTTGTTTTATTATCTTTAGGTTTATGTTTGATTCATATATATATGAATAGTTCGATTGATTCAATGATTGTATCGGGTGTTCTTCAAATATCTTCTTTTGGACCTGTTATCGCATTGGCAAATTTAGGTTCAACTTTATCACAGACAATTGGAGCTGGACAAAGAGTCATATTACTTTTGGATGAGTCACCTATGGTTGAAGAAGTAGAGAATAAAGAAGAGACAGACTTTAAAATGGTAGATGTATCTTCTGTAGATTTTGCGTATGAAGAGGAACAAATCTTAAAGGATATGAATTTAAATATCCGTGAAAATGAAGTGATTGGTATTCAAGGTAAGAGTGGCAGTGGAAAGAGTACGTTGTTGAAATTGTTGATGCGCTTCTGGAATGTGTCAAAGGGAAGCATCTTAGTGGATGGGTTAAATATTCGCTCTTTAAACACTTCCAATTTAAGAAAGAATGAAGGGTATGTAACGCAGGAAACGATTCTTTTCCATGATACAATTGAAAACAATTTAAGAGTGGCTAAACAAAATGCGACTATGGAAGAAATTGAAGTGGCTTGTAAGAAGGCAAATATTCATGAGTACATCCAGTCGTTGCCAAATGGCTATAAAACTATGGTGGAAGAACTGGGTAGTTCGTTATCCGGTGGAGAAAGACAAAGAATTGGTCTTGCGCGTATGTTTTTGCCTGATGCGAAACTTGTTTTATTGGATGAGCCAACGAGTAATTTGGATAGCTTAAATGAGGGGGCTATCTTAAAATCAATTTATGAAGAAAGAAAAGATAAGACCATTGTTTTTGTTTCACATCGAGAATCAACTTTATCACATTGTGATCGTGTGATTCATATGGAATCTGAAAGGGTCAGCTAATGGATAAGCGTGAAAAAGAAATGCATACAGTGTATGAGATGATACATTTGTATTGCAGAAAGAATCATAAAGATAAAGAGTTGTGTTCAGAGTGTTTGGCTTTGTATGAATATGCAAAGATGCGCATTGAAAAGTGTCCTTTTATGGAAACAAAGACATTTTGTTCGCAATGTAAGGTACATTGTTACAAGTTGGATAAAAGAGAAAAGATACGTAAGGTGATACGTTTTTCTGGACCTAGAATGTTGTTTTATCATCCTATTATGGCGATTCGTCATTTGTACTACCAAATTACAGATAAATAGAAAAAATATGCATGTTGATCGAAAATATCTTCGAAAAATATGCATTTTTGTTTAAAATAACCTCGAAAAATATGCATAAAAGTAAAAAATATCCTCGAAAAATATGCAAAAATGAGATAATTAGATAAGAAGGCATCTATGTTAAGAATAAAGTTTTATGATAATTTATAAGATGTATCTAACAGATTTAGGCTTGCTAGTCGCAATGTATGGTTTTGAAATGAAACAGGCTATATTAGATGATACTTTAACAGGGCCAGTAAAGGGTGGTATATACGAAAATCTAATAGCGGATATTTTAATGAAAAGTCGTCATTCGCTTCATTATTACCAAAATAAGAATTTAGAAATAGAATTCTTGATTGAACAAAACACAAAAGTAATTCCAGTCGATGTAAAGGCAGAAAATAATCGTTCACAATCAATGGATCAATTGTTGAAAAATGAAAATATTCCTTATGGATATAAATTAGAAGGTTTGAAATTAGCTATCAAAGAAGCTAATGACGCCGGTGGAATTAATGGTAAAAAAATAACTCTTCCATTATACTTAGCTATGTATGTAGATTAGGTTGGGGTAAAAAATGAGAGAAAATGTTGAAAAGTATATTGAGTTAATTATAGGAAGTATTTTACTTTCGTTAGGAATTTATTTATTTGTGACACCGAATGGAATCAATTTTGGAGGCGCCATTGGGATTGCACAGATTATTGAGTATTTTATTTTGAAGATGATTCCAAGTCTTGGGCATATGAACTTGGTGGGAATCATTAACTTTATGATTAATATTCCTTTGTTTGTGATGGGATTTAAAATCATGAATAAAGAGTTTTGTATTAAGACTGTCATTAGTTTAGTGGTGCAAACCATTACTCTATCTATTTTGCCAAAACAATCTTTTGTGATTATGCCAGACATGCTTTCAAATTGTATCTTTGGAGCCTTAATGTGTGGTATTGGAGTAGGACTTGCCTTACAGAGCAGTGGATGTTGTGGTGGTATGGATATTGCCGGTGTATGTTTGTCGAAGACAAAACCAGGCTTTTCAGTTGGTAAGCTTTCGATTATTATTAATTCAATCTTATTTACAATTTGTGCCTTTATTTTTGATTTACAGACATCGCTATATTCCATTATCTTTGTGGCCATTCTTTACTTTATTAGTGATCGTATCCACTATCAGAATATCAATATGACTGTATTGATTTTTACAAAGAAAGAAAATATGAAGAATGTAATTATGGAAAGAACAGGTCGCGGTGTAACGTACTGGATGGGTAAGGGTGCTTATACAGATACAGAACAGTATATTTTATTTTGTGCTGTCAATAAGTATGAGATTCGTAACTTCAAAAAAATAGTCAATGAAATTGATTCAAAGGCTTTTGTGACAATTAGCGAGGATCAAGAAATTGATGGTGGATTTGAAAAGCGTTTGTGATATAATAGACATGCAAAAAGGAACATACAAATATGTTTCTGGGAATAGTTGTAGTAAAAACTACCTACAAACTTTGCTAGAGTTGGCGTAGGTAGTTTTTATTTTGTTTATTCATTTCTGTTTGATTAATTCAACCAAAAGCTGAATCACAAAGCCAATTAGAGTTGTGTAAATGCCTAATACAGATACAATTAGGACTAACAATTCGTAATTGTTCATGACTACCACCTCCTAATGATACCAGAGGTTCTTATACGCACTCTGGGATTGTCATTAAAATGCAATGATAAATCCATTCCCAGAAGTATACATATGCTTGCTGCTTGTATGTTCCAATTACTATTTTAAGTGGTCAATGTGAAAAAAACATTAAAACACAAAAAAAGGAACGATTATTTCGCTCCTATGATTTCTTTGGCAATCTTTTTACCTTCCATTACAGCACTACCAATTGTTTTTGGCCCAGTAAAGGCATCTCCAATAATGTATACATTCTTTAATGTAGAGGCGTGTGTATCCGTTGTTTTTAAATCGTCATTTAATGGAGTGAAGTCTACTTTTTGACCAATAGCCATCGCAACTAAATCACATTCCATTGTGAATAATGAATCTTTTACTTCGTGGCAGCTTGCTCTTCCAGATTCATCCATTTCTCCAAGTTCCATTTTCGCAACTTGAACACCACAAACATTTCCGTTTTCATCCTTTAAAATGTCTTTGATGTTGTTTAAGAAGGCAATCTTAACACCTTCTTTTTCACAGGCTTTGATTTCTGCAGGACTTGCAGGCATTTCCTGTAAAGATCTACGATATACGATTGTGACATCATCAATGATACGAACTAATGATCTTGCACAATCCATCGCAACATTTCCACCACCCCAAACAATGGCCTTTTTATATTTTTTGAAGTCTTCTTGTTTGTGATTGATATTTAAATCGTAAAGTAATGTTAAGCCGGCAACAACGCCATTACCTGTTTCAAAACCAAAAGTATTTTCAATTTGGGCACCAATCGCTACAACTACATAATCATAGTTTGCTTGTAATTCCTTAAACATAGTTTGATCCACAAAAGTATTAAAATGAAATTTAACACCGGCTTCAATCAATCCGTTATAGGCTTTTTCTAAGAATGTTTTGGGCATACGATATTCAGGAATACCTGTGTAAATGGCTCCACCAATTTCAGCTTCCTTATCAAAAATATCAATCTGGTATTCATTTTCTGTTTTAACTAATTCTTGAGCTAATGTATAGCCAGCAGGACCGGCTCCAATAATGGCAATCTTTCTTGTCATAAATCAAATTCCTCCATCTTTTTCGCTATTATATCATAAACTATTTCTTTAGGTACGAAAGAGCTCGTTTGTTTACGTTTTTTACGGCAATCTCAAGTTCACGAGCTGAAATTCTTTTTGCGCCATTGGCTAAAATCGCATTTTGAATCAAGCCATCACTTGTCGCAACTGATAATTCATATTTCTTTTTTAAGTCGTGTACAGCCTTTTCAATATAGCTGTCTGCTGTTTGATTGTATCTAGTATAAATAATGTCTAGATTTCCTTGATTAAAATGTGAACCTGTATTGTTTTTAACGCGATATCCATCAAATACTAAGATGACTTTGATCCGCTTATATCCTTGATAATTCGAGATTCGATTGATCAATTCATCACGAGCAGATTCAATGTTTACTTTGGCAATATCTTTTAAATCTTGCCAGTCATAAATCATATTGTAGCCGTCAATCATTAAACATTCTGGCTTTTTATCTTCGACATGAATCTGATTTAAATTCATATCAACCTTCGCTTTTTTCTTGATTGGCTTTTCAGCTTTCTTGTTGTTTCCACCAAGTGAATTAAATACTTTCTTTAATTCTTCTTCACGAACAGTATGTTTTACATAAGAAGTATAGGAAGTTGAGTTGGCTTCTTTAATTTGGATGTGCATATGCTCCTTGACTTCATCCCAAGGCACAAAATAACCTGCTCCATGTTCGCAGAATACAGATCCGGTTGGATTGTTTAAATCGGCTTCACTATCATAATTTGTTTCTTCAATGATCTTTTCTTGATCAAAACACGCATGATAGTCTTCTAATTCACAAATAAATTGGCCTTTTCCTTTTGTGTATGCGATGACATCTTTTTGATAGTCCATCAACTCACGAACGGGTCCTGTTCCTTTTATGTGAACAAGATTGTTCATGTCTTCTTCAATTTTAAATGAGCAATGCTTGTTTTCTAAATCAAACAAGGCTTTTGAAACATATTGATTTTCAACGACTAATTCAAAACTATAATAAGGTTCTAATAATACAGATTCTGCTTCTTTTAGGCCTTGTCTTATAGCACGATAGGTTGCTTGTCGAAAATCTCCACCTTCTGTATGTTTTAAATGGGCTTTACCGGCCACTAAAGTGATTTTTATATCGGTAATTGGCGATCCAGTTAATACGCCTTTGTGTTGTTTCTCTTTTAAATGCGTTAAAATCAGATTTTGCCAGTTTAAAGCTAAATCGTCATTGGAACAGTTTGATTCAAACACAAGTCCTTTACCTCTAGGTAATGGTTCAAGTTTTAAGTGTACTTCGGCATAGTGCCTTAAAGGTTCAAAGTGACCGACTCCAATGACTGTATTTTGAATGGTTTCTTTAAACAAGACTTTACCCGTTGTAAAACCAACTTTAACTTTAGATCTTTTCTCAATTTCTTTTTGAAGAATTTCCATTTGAATTGATCCCATCAGTCTTAAGAAAATTTGTTTCGTCTGCTCATCATATTCAATTTGTAGCTGCGGATCTTCTTGAGCAAGTACACTGCAGTAGCGCATCATAGTAAGTGCATCTACACCTTCGGGAAGTAGGAGTTGGTAATTCATATAGGCATTTAAGAGTGGTTTTGTCGTGTCAGATTCAAAGCCTAGCCCTTGACCTACTTCATACTTGTTCAATCCTTTTAGTGCACAAATCATTCCTGGATAAGCGGTTTGTACCATTTCAAATTGTTTTCCGTTATACAAACGAATTTGATCTACCTTTTCATCTGTACCAACTTTATCTTTGGCATTTAAAACACCACCCGTAATCTTTACGTGGGTTAAACGATTGCCTTGGTCATCACTTGAAATTTTGTATACACGAGCCCCAAAATCTTCAGGGTAATCTTGGATAAAAGATAAATCGATGATCGCATCCATTAAATCTTCGATGCCTTGGATTTTTAAGGCAGAACCAAAGAATACAGGGAAGCATTCTCTTTTGAAGATGGCTTGTTGAAGAAGTGAAGTATCAATTGTTTCTGTATCCAGATAATGATTCATGATATCTTCATTCAACATGGACAGTTCATCTTCAGCATCTTCTGATTTAAAATTGATACAGTTGGATGAAAAATGTGTTTTTAGATCATTCATAAGCTCTTCTTGTGTTTTATAGCTGATATCCATTTTATTAATAAAAATCAGCGTACGAATCTTATAGTGTTTTAAGCATTTCCAAATGGTAGAAGTGTGAGATTGAATACCGTCTTGTCCATTGATTAAAAGAATGGCTAAATCTAATACTTGAAGACTTCTTTCCATTTCGCTTGAAAAATCGACATGGCCTGGTGTGTCAATCAAATAGATTTCACTATCTTTCCAATGAAAGTGAGCTTCTTTTGAATAAATGGTAATGCCTCTTTCTCTTTCTTGATTATCATAATCCAAATAGGCATCTTGATGGTCGACACGTCCTAATTTTCGGATTGTTTTTGATGTATAAAGCATACTTTCGATACAAGTAGTTTTACCTGCATCGACATGTGCTAATATTCCAGTTACTATTCGTTTCATAGATATCATTTTATCATGTTGACGCAAATGATAAAATAGAGATAGGTTTTTTCGGAGGAAAAATATGAAAGTCTTAATGTTGAATGGTAGTCCACATGCGAGTGGAGTGAATGATTTGGCTTTGCGTGAAATGGAAGCTGTATTTAAAGAAAATGGGGTTGAAACCGAAATTGTACAAGTTGGAAACTTAGCTGTTCGTGGTTGCTCAGCTTGTGGTGCTTGTACGAAACTTGGCAAGTGTGTATATGATGATATTGTCAATGAATTGTTACCCAAATTTGAAGAAGCGGATGGATTGGTCGTTTCAAGTCCTGTATATTATGCCAGCGCGAATGCGACATTGATTGCAGTATTGGATCGTTTGTTCTATATTTCTCGTTTTGATAAGACAATGAAGGTGGGGGCTAGTGTTGTTTCTTGTCGTCGTGGCGGAGCGAGTGCTACTTTTGATGAATTAAATAAGTATTTTACAATCAGTGGTATGCCTGTTGTATCGAGTCAATATTGGAATTCAATTCATGGAAATAATGCACAAGAAGCCAATCAGGATGAAGAGGGTAAACAAACAATGCGCGTTTTAGCTCGTAATATGACGTTCTTGATGAAAAGTATTGCCTTAGGTAAAGAGGCGTATGGTTTGCCGGAAAAAGAAATTAGAAAGGGTACGAATTTTATTCGTTAAAAGGTAATTGTATGGTGAATTTAAGACATCCAGATAATATATTTTATGATCGCGAAGGCGATTTATTCATAATCACAACGGATTTAGATGGTCGTCAGGAAGTGGTTTGTAAGACCAATCTTGAATGTGTGAGTGATGTTTTGGCAAGATTACTAGATATCAATTTTAAAAAGGTTTGTGACAGTGATGATCGTTTACGTATGTTAGGTGATTTAGAACAATTTGCGTGTGTATATGCACTGAAACTAATGACATATAAGACGGTAAAGGGACTTTACTTAGAGTTTCCTACTTTAGCCAAGTATCAAGGTACAGCTCTAATTAGTCCACACACAGTTATTGATAATCGTAATGATGGTTATAATAATAAGTATCACTTAATGTTGGTGAATGTTATCTATACATCTATGATTCATGCGACTGTTAAGTATGCAGGTTCAAGTCAGGAGGCTGCACACATGAAAGAAGTGTTTGAAACGGTTTTACCAGATGATAAGGGTCTGATTGAAACGTTGAATGATTTCTATGATGGTGCTATCAATGAAGCGGATTTAACGGATATTATTAAGAATATTCAAAACGAAAATACGACAAAAGCTTAAAAAATCGTTTTCATCGACCGATTTTCAATTTTCGGTCGAGTACAAACACAAAAAACATCTCTATGTTTAACGTGGAGGTGTTTTTTTTATGAAACAAATTGTGCAATTTATTGAAGATAATAATATTTCAGAGGAAGAAGTTGCCAAAGCAGCCCATATGTCTTTGCGTAATTTTAGAAGGCAAATTCATTCCGAGGATCGTACGCAAACGCGTATTGTGCTTATTCTTGCAGATTATAATCATCAGTCCATTGATTCGATTTTCTTTGATCAAATGTATAATCAGCCCATTAATTTAGAAGGCTTAACATGGAATCAGGTTCAAGATATTATGAAATTGATTCATCCCGAACTATTTACAGATATTAAAAGAAGTTCGAAATTTAAGAATTTTGAATACAATTTAAAAAATGATATGGGTGATCGTATGCGTTTTATACGGGAAGTTGTTTTTTCGCTTTCGCAAACTCAATTTGGCAAATATATGGAAGTAACGAGAAATACTGCTAAGTATTGGGATGAGGGACAGATCAATGTGGATAAGATTTTAAAAATATCGCAAAGAACAAACATCAGCATGGACTTTATGATTCGTGATAATAATCCGTTGACTTTACAGACACAAGGTATGAGTGAGGCTTTATATTTGGCGGTTATGACAAATTGTGTATTGTATCGTTTGAGAAATATGAAACAGTAAAATTAATTTAACTTTAGAGCATGAAAAAAATGCTCTTTTTTCTTGCATAATTGAGGGTTTCCTATATAATAGATTTGTTCTTTTAATGAAACAAAAAGTTTAGTATAAAAAACAAATTAGGGGTGATTGAATGAAAATAGGCAAAAAACTAAAAGAGCTTCGAACCCAGAATGGGTTGACTTTGGAAGAACTTGCGAATCGTAGTGAATTAACGAAAGGCTTTTTATCACAGTTAGAGCGCGACTTAACAAGTCCAAACATTTCTGCATTGGAGAACATATTGGAAGCTTTAGGTACCAATTTGGCAGATTTCTTTCAATCAAGCAAGGAAGAGCAGATTGTTTTCCATACGCAGGATTTTTTTGTGAATGAACAAGATGATTTGGTTACGGAATATATTATTCCTAATGCTCAGAAGAATCAGATGGAACCTCTTTTATTGACTTTAAAACCGGGCGCAAAGTCACAGGAAGTCAAGGCTCATGAGGGAGAGGAATTTGGCTATATTTTAAAGGGCAGTGTTGTTTTAGTTGTTGGTAATAAAAGGTTAAAAGTTAAATCAAAAGAAACCTTCTATATTACAGGTAAGGAAGGGCATTATTTAGAAAACGTATCGAGTGTGGATGCCAAAGTATTATGGGTATCTACACCGCCTGTATTTTAATTGACAAGGAGAGAACATACATGGAACAGGAAAAGAATAAATTAATTCAATTTCGCCACATCGTAAAAGAATTTGATGGTCAAGTTGTGTTAAAGGGTATTGATTTAGATATATATGAAAATGAGTTTGTCACACTATTAGGGCCTAGTGGTTGTGGAAAAACAACTTTATTACGTATTTTAGGGGGCTTTTTAGAGCCTAGCGAAGGACAAGTCATCTTAAATGGAGAAGATATTTGTGAAGTGCCAGCCTATAAGCGTGAGTTGAATACGGTTTTCCAAAAATATGCACTATTCCCTCATATGAATGTGTATGACAATATTGCGTTTGGTTTAAAAATCAAGAAGATGAGTAAGGATGTCATTGATCAAAAAGTTATGAAAATGTTGAAGCTGATTGGTCTTGAAGGTTTTGAAAATAAAGATGTTACTTTACTATCTGGTGGTCAGCAGCAGCGTGTTGCGATTGCGCGTGCCTTAGTTAATGAGCCAAGCGTATTATTGTTGGATGAACCTTTGAGTGCGTTGGATTTAAAGCTTCGTAAAGAAATGCAGTATGAATTAAAGAAGATTCAACAAGAAGTAGGAATCACATTTATCTTCGTTACGCATGATCAGGAAGAAGCACTAACAATGTCAGATAAGATTGTTATTATGAAGGATGGCGAGATTCAGCAGGTTGGTAGTCCAGAAGATATTTATAATGAACCAGTCAATCAATATGTTGCGAAGTTCATTGGGGAAAGTAATATTATTCCAGCACGTATGGTTTGCGATAAGAAAGTACGTTTTGATGATATTACATTTGATTGTGTCGATGTTGGATATAAAGAAAATGAACCAGTGGATGTCGTAATTCGCCCAGAAGATATTGATATTGTGGATGTGAAAGATGGCAAGATGACTGGTGAAGTTGAGAGCGTATTATTTAAGGGTGTTCACTATGAAATCATGGTGGAAACGGTTCCTGGTACGCATGTCACGGTAAATATGCACGTAAACAAGAACTATGCGATCACAAGTGAAGATGGAAAAGAAAAGATTTCTGCCAACGACTTCTATCTAGACTTAGAAGATATGAAGGATATTGATGATAAAGAAATCATTGCGCGTGCCGATGCACAGGCTTGGAATCCTGAAACAGATGAGTTTATTTCAATTCACGATATTGATACAGATTTAAAACAGGAAGTAGGAGAATATACTGTTACTTTCTCAACAAACAATAAAACTTCAATTACGCGTAAGATTTGGGTTGTGGATCAAAGGGTTGTTGAAAACAAGAAGGCCAATGAAGCCGTTTCTGCATTTAACTTCTTTAAAACAGTGGATGAAATCAAGGAATCCATGGCTATTGATACAGACTTGAAGACTTGGGCAAATGCACAGGGCTGGAAGTTGGATGACGAAAATGAAACAGTAGATCTAGATGTAGATTATGATTTTGATCCTGAAACAATTAAGGAAGGTGTCTATAAGGTAACTTTCTGGACGACGGGTCGTGAATTCAAGATTCATACAACGGATTATGTAGAGGAAGGAAAAGAGGTCGGACTTACTTTCTTTGCGGAAGATATCCATGTTATGGAGAAAATGGGATTCTAGAAAATGAAAAAATTTCAACAATTAGCAATCCCTTATATTGTGTGGGCTTGCATCATGTTGTTGCTTCCGATGTTGCTGATTGCGTTTTATTCAATCATTCAGCAAGGCAACAGTATTGTGCACTTTAAGCTTACATTAGATAACTATGTTCGTTTCTTTACAGACAAAGATTTCTTGTTGATTTTATGGCGTTCTTTATGGATTGCCATTAAGACAACCATTATTTGTTTGTTGATCGGATATCCAATCGCATACTTTATTTCTAAGAATAGTCCTAAAGTTCAACAAATCTTAGTTCTTGCGATTACTCTTCCTACATGGATCAACATGCTTGTAAGAACATATGCATGGATTGGTATTTTATCAAGTGATGGAATTATTAGTAGCTTTTTAGGCTTGTTTGGAATTCATACAGAACTTTTATATACAGAAGCTGCTGTATTGATTGGTATGGTGTATAACTTCTTGCCATTTATGATTCTGCAGATCAACACGGCTTTAACGAAGATGGATAAATCTTTATTAGAGGCGGCTCAGGATTTGGGGGCCAATAAATTCCAAACGTTTTGGAAGGTTATTTTCCCACTTTCATTACCGGGCGTAGTTTCAGGTATCACATTAGTGTTCTTGCCAGCTGTAAGTTCATTCTTCATTCCTAAATTATTGGGTGGAGGACAATTCTTCTTGATTGGTAATGTCATTGAAAACCAATTCATTACTGTGGGAGAATGGAACTTTGGTTCAGCTATCTCAATGATCATGGCTATGATCATGATGCTTCTAATGATGCTTGTAAGGAAATTGGAAGAGCGTAATAAGGAGGAAAAATAGGCATGTCGAAAGATAAGAGAGTATTAGGTAAAGTAGGCATGGCTTTATTATTGGTGTTCTTTTATGCGCCAATATTATTCATGATTATTTTTTCCTTCAATAGTTCAAAATCGTTAACACACTTTACAGGGTTCTCATTATGTTGGTATGAGGCTATGCTTAAAAACCACGGTATGATGGAATCTTTGTATGTCACAATTATTATTGCCTTATTGGCAACAATTATTTCTACAATCATTGGTACGATTACGGCGATTGGTTTATCAAAGTCAAAGAAAGTATTGCGTGCTTTTGTCAGTCAGGTCAATGATTTTCCAATCATGAACCCTGAAATTGTTACTGCCATTGGATTGATGCTTCTATTTATTACTTTCCAAATTGAAAAGGGATTTGTGACATTATTATTAGCACATATTGCTTTCTGTATTCCATATGTTATTTTGAGTATTATGCCTAAGATCAAATCATTAGATCCAAACTTGGCCGATGCTGCAATGGATCTAGGGGCTACGCCTTGGCAAGCTTTGGTGAAAGTTATTGTGCCACAAATTATGCCGGGTATTGTTTCGGGTGCTTTGATTGCGTTCACAATGTCTTTTGATGATTTTGTTATTTCCTATTTCGTAACGGGTCAAGGTGTAAAGAACTTGAGTATTATGGTGTATACAATGTCTAAGCGTATTAATCCAAGTGTAAATGCGATTAGTACATTGGTTGTATTGTTGATCACAATCACTCTAACAATTGTGAATGTCTTGCCAATGATTCGTAAAAAGACAAGCCCTTCAAAACAAAATAAACCTTGGAAATGGGCTGTTGCGGGTATTGTGGTAGTTGGTTTAGTGGCCTCTTTATTTGGCTTGAATAAATCAGCTGGTAGTCAGCCTTATGCAGGACAAACTTTACATGTATATAACTGGGGTGAATATACAGGTGAAAATATCATTTCAGGTTTTGAAGAGTTAACGGGAGCTAAGGTTATCATGGATAACTTTGATTCAAACGAGCAGATGTATATTAAGGTTGCCAATGGCGATGCGTATGATGTATTGGTTCCAAGTGATTATATGATTCAAAGAATGATGCAGGAAAAAATGCTTCAAAAATTAGAGCCAGAAACTCACAAAGAATGTTTAGGTGAATTGGCGGATGCGATAAAAGGTCTTCCGTATGATCCAAAGAATGAATATTCAATTCCTTATTTCTGGGGTACTGTTGGTATCGTATACGATAAGACAAAAGTATCTGAAGAAGATTTGGAAAAAGATGGATGGGATATTTTCTTAGATCAGAAATTTAAGGGAGATATCTATCTATATGATTCTGAAAGAGATTCATTCATGATGGCTTTAAAAGCATTGGGATACTCTATGAATACGACAAGTCAAGATGAATTGAATGCAGCATATAACTGGTTGATTCAATGTGTTCAGACAATGGATCCAGAAATTGTAACAGATGAAATTATTGATAATATGGCACAGGCTAGAAAGGCTTTAGGACTTATTTATTCTGGAGATGCGGCTTATGTCATGTCAGAAAATGAAAATATGGGATTCTATATGCCAAAGAGTGGAACAAACTTATGGTCAGATGCGATGGTTATTCCTAAGAATGCGAAGAATCCTAAGCTTGCGAATGAGTTTATTCGTTATATTACTAGTTATGATGCAGCTATGGATAATTCGAGTTATGTTGGATATACTTCACCAAATAAAGAAGTTATGGAAGAACTTGGTGGTAAAGGCGGAGATTATGATGGTATTAACGCATATACACCTCGTGCTGGTTACGATAAAGATGAAGTATTCCAATATGATGAAATTACACGTAAGATCATTGCGGATTTGTGGTCTAGAGTAAAAGTTGCAGCAAGTAACGCACATTAGTCGAAGAAATTTTCTTCGACTTTTTTTCATTATTATAATAGAATGAATGCATGAATCCGATTATTTTTATTTTATTATGCTTTGCCGCTTTAGGCTTATTTGACAAGATGTTTAAGAATCGACTTGGACTAGCCACTTCTTTTGATCGAGGCATTATAACGATGGGCGATTTTATGATGAGCGTAGGAGGCTTTTATTGTATTGCGATTGCGTTTTTAAATGGTCATGCCACTTTATTTGAAAATAAAGAAATGATTATTTCGAGTTTGTTGGCGCCAGATCTTGGAGGCTATTCCATTATAGAGTCTATGACACATGCAGATAATATCTTGATTTTCTGTGGTGTATTATTAACATCTACTTTGGGGTGCTTGATTAGTTTTCAATTGCCAATCTTTTTAAATGAACTGGATAAAGATGATTTGAATCACTATTTAAAAGGAGTTGTGTATGGTATTTTAGGTTTATTACCTATTCTTATTGGTTGTGGCTTTTTATTGCATATTGATCATTTTTTGATTGTGTTTTTACCCGTAATTCTTATTTGTGCTATTTTGATTGGTTTATTTTTTATTTCATTTAAAACATTAATTGTGGTATTAACCGTATTTTCTAAATTAGTACAAATGCTTGGGTATATTTTCTTTTTTCTAGTTTGTCTAACCTTCTTTTTCAATATGAACTTCACAAATGCAACATTAATCAATGAAGCACTACGCATTGTATTTCAAATGAGTATTATTGTGTGTGGTTCTTTAGTATTTTGTGAAATTGTATTAAGAAAGTTTTCGAGTCAGATTGAAAGAGTAGGTCAAATACTAAATATTGATAAATACTCAGTGATGGGAATTATCTTATCTTTTGGAACAAGTATTGCGATGCTTCCTTTATTTAGTAAGATGAATAAGAAGGGCAAGATTTTAAATGCTGCCTTTTCATTGAGTGGGGCTTTTGTGTTTGGCGGACAACTCGGTTTTATTGCCTCAGTCAATCCTGCAAGTGTGACTTGGTTTGTGGTTGTGAAACTGGTAGCCGGAATATTAGGTTTAGTTATAGCGAATGTAATGGAGGAATGATTATGGTGCGCCAGTTCGGTGCAGTTGATTTAGTTAGGTGAAACTCCTAACCTGGTAACTCTTGGAGCAAAGAGGCCAGTATCTAGTCCTTGGGCATTGTATCGTGAGGTACAGTGTTAAGCGTAGGAAGGAAAGACTTAGAGCCCTAAAGCGAAAGCCTGAAGCAATCTAGCGTCGTTAGTACCGATAAAGTGGTGGGTGATGCTCTCATATAAGCCGCAACCAATATAGGTTGAAACGTTATGCCAGATTCAATCTGACACCACCGGCGTTTTAAAGCAGGGCGAGAAGTCAAGGTATCAGCTGCATACCTGGGAGGTCTTGCAGTTTCCGATAAACACGGTACTGTTGTTACAAGTGCCAATACCACAAGAACAACGGGAAGAACTGCAAGAAGTCCGATGAGGTCATATTGTAGCTATGAAGTGTATGAAAGTACATGGAGCGAAGGACCGAAACACAGTTACGTTTCTTGAAGGGAAACATGTTGAAAACACTGGAGGTTCAGACAGACATGGGAACAAAACGACAAGATATAAGAACATTGTCAAAAAGACATCCTAAACTGGAAACGTTGATGAATCGAGTAGACAAGGAATCTCTAATAAGACAACATCGTCTACAAAAGAAAGACAAAGCTCCAGGAATAGACATGGTAACTAAGGAAGTGTATCAGGAAAATCTAAATGAAAATATAGACAACTTGATGCATAGACTAAAGAGTTTTAGCTATAAACCACAACCCGTAAGACGAGTTGAAATCGACAAGGGAAATGGCAAGAAAAGGCCTTTAGGGATACCGGTCTATGAAGACAGGCTCTTTCAAGGAGCCATGGCAGATATACTTAGTGATGTATATGAACCTAGATTTCTAGATTGTTCATATGGATTCAGACCAAATCGAAGTCCTCATGACGCGATTAAAGTTATTGATAATACAATAATGCACAAGAAAGTGAATTATGTACTGGATTGTGACATTAAAGGTTTCTTTGACAATGTGAATCATGAGTGGCTCATGAAATTTCTTCGAAATGATATCGCAGACCCGAACTACCTGAGATATATAGCGAGAATGCTCAAATCAGGTGTCATGGTAGAAGGAAAATATGAGGATACTAGTATAGGAACACCCCAAGGTGGACTGATTAGTCCAATACTTGCCAATGTATACTTACATTATGTATTGGATTTATGGTTTGAAAAGTGCATCAAGAAACAGTTGCATGGGGAAGCATACCTCGTAAGATTTGCGGATGATTTCTTGATCATGTTTCAATATGAAAGAGATGCACAAAGAGTATATGAAGCCATTATTAGAAGAATGGAACTTTTTGGATTGGAACTATCCAAAGAAAAGACACGAATACTTCCATTTGGAAGAAATTGTGGTACAAGAGAAACTTTTGATTTTCTAGGATTTACACATTTCAACAGTAAGACAAGAAAAGGCTACTACACTGTGGGACATAAGATAAGTTGCAAAAAGAAGAAGCAATTTAAGTCTAATCTGAAGAAATGGGTCAAAAAGAATAGAGATAAACAATTTGATGA